>TARA_R110001592_G_scaffold361623_1_pt1 | contig 25468 bp, 22 predicted proteins | sample TARA_R110001592 | Tara Oceans TARA_R110001592 (sample SAMEA4398387) | marine metagenome | biome: Polar Biome; feature: [SRF] surface water layer (ENVO:00010504); material: water (ENVO:00002006), including particulate matter (ENVO:01000060) such as... | depth 5 m | reverse complement strand
CTCGTATTAGTTGATGGGCATAGTATTCGTTCTGTCAGTAAATCAACTGGCATATCAAGGAACACCATTCGTAAATATTTAGTTGATGCATATTCCGGCTCAACGTGAACGGTCATTATCCCGCTGTGTCACCCATTAGAAAACTCATGTCAAGGGCAAAACAATATTCCTTGATCTTTTAATCAATTATTTTAGCCTCCAGGCTTTATCAATTTTTTTGCTGCTATGCACCTAAAAATCTCTTAGTGTAGTGTCAATTAACATGCACCAGTCACCCATCTGAATTAAGGCCGTTGTCGTTAGTTATTAAATAGATAACGACTGCCCTTGGCAGCTTCTGCCTCAGAAATCATTTAGTGCCGTACTTTGTCCATGCCGTTAATGATGTTAGCTTGTCAGCTAATCACTGTGACAGAATACTGGTTTACACCTTCGGCGTATCCAGACATTAAGGGCTCAAAGCACAGGCATATCAACCTCGAACAAAAAGTTTAAAAAGGGTCAAGAGGATGTTTAATCAGACTTATGGTTGTACCAACACAGGGTAAAAACTCAACCTCTTGATTTAAATCTATAGATTATGTCGTCATTTTGAATATCCAAATGCTTTATTAACATCGAACTCAACTTGATCTCTCATTACGTAATAGCAGGCTCTCGCTAATTTATGGGCAACTGTCTTTCTTGCTATGACGATAGATTTTTTAGCCAGTTTACGTTGATAGAATCTCTTAACGGTATCGTTAAAACGAATCGCAAAATTAGCAGCTTCTATAAAAGCCCAAGCTAAATATTTATTGCCATTTTTTGTATTTGTTTTACTTTTCTTTTTACCGTTACTGTATCTGCCACCATTTACGCAGCGGCAATATGACGCGTACTGTCCAACCTTATTAAAGCGGGATATATCTCCTGTTTCTAGCATAATAGTGAGTGCTAGGATCAGGCCAATCCCATCAATAGTGGTTAGATTTACAAATTCAGTTCTTAACTTTAGTTGTTTTTTTAAGGTTCTTTCAATCTGTTTGATCTGCTTCGTTAGGCACAACAACATGACCAAATTCGCATTAACCGCTAAACGGACATTTAGATCAGAAAAATCTATCATGAGTTGTTTTTCAGATAAGCGTTTGACCTGATCACTATTTAATTTCATGTTCAGGTGTCGAGCATATAGCCCTTGCATTGATAAGAGATTTTGAGTTCTTTGTTGTACTAACTGAAGCCGCTTTCGTAATAAATCACGGATCATTCTTTCTTCTTTTGGATAGATATATCCTTCGGGCAGAATGCCCAAACGTAACATGTTAGCTAACCAGTTGGCATCACTATAATCATCACCGTATTTTAACCCTGAATACTGTTGGATAGCTGCTGTATTAGCTAAATGAACCTTAAACCCAGCATCCATTAATCCGTCAACTAACCAGTACCAATTATAAGTTGATTCAACGACTAATCCTTCTACTGCATCATAATAGGGTTCCATAAGAAGAAGAATAGCCTCAAGGTAATTATTTATACGTTTCTTGAGTACAACATTGGCATTTTCATCGATTAAGTTGAAAACACTATTATTGGAATGTAAATCTATTCCACCATATAGTTTCATCACTAACTCCTCATTATTACTTTAATTAAGTTTAGCCTGTAGAAACGACAAACTTCGCCGCTAACACGGATGAGTTTTCTATTGAGCGATCAACATCATGTTATTACGCAATAACTATGGGATGCCCAATATCACTCTGCTGAAGGTAGTGAATTACACCAATTTTCTGACCTAATCTATGCCTATGAAAATAAAAGCTGGAATAGCTATTTTGCTCAAGTGTCACTACCTGATGATAAAAATACAGATTAAGGAAAAATTCATGTCACAAGTTGAACCGAACATCGCAAAAAAGCTGTTAGAAACGATTGAAACAGTATGGGCTAAATACCCTGATTTGCGATTAACTCAGTTATTAGTAAATGTTATAAAGCCTTCTGAATCTTGCTCTGAAATATATTATGTAGAAGATAGCAAGCTAATTGAATTATTAAACGAATTAGCCGCTGAAGAATTAACATCATCTGACCTATCGACAAATGCAATTGATGATTTGCTCATGTTGCATAATGAAATGTTAACGTTTTTTAATTCAAAAGAAGATGTATGCACATGGATACATACAAAACTAGCAGCTCTGAGCGGTGAAAAACCAATTTCATTACTACCTACGGTACAGGGTAGAAAAACATTAAAACAGTTATTAAGCAAAATGAAAGACTGTAATTTTTAACATGAGTAACAAAGATAAATTTACGCTTCAGTCAAAGTGAAACCTTTTCAGGAATTCTCTTTTAACAATAAGAATACAAATCCGGCCGAGATTGAATTTCATACCCCTGACGAATATAAAGTAAACAACGATAATAATTTATTCAGCTTGCCATTAACTGTCTGAAAAATTAAGTATAGTGCTCGTTACTTTACCAAGTACAGTCCTGATATTTAAACCCAAAATCCCTACATCTATGCTCATTTTCTTCAATGATAGTTGTTTTAGTGTAAATATACTATCTCACTAACGCCCCCAAAGTTAGATGGCCACTTCAAAACCACTTCAATAAGACTGTAATTGATATTTTTAAGGTATCTACCTGATTTCAAAAATGGAAGGCACTTGGCAACCTAGATTGGTTTGGTTTCTCGTCAATTTTCAGCAGGAGGACAGTCAAGGTTACTCGGTATAAGTAAACGAGGAAATAAAGGCTTACGATAGTTATTTATTTACTGAGCAAGATCTGTTCTTATAAGGCCAGAAAAAGCTGTTGCGAGCTTCGGAAATTGGATATTAGAATTACTATCAATAAAGCCATACAACGTTGTAGTTGTCACATTAGCGAATAAACTAGCACGTATAGCATGGTAAATGCTTTCAACCAAACAAGCATTTAAGGTTAAAGTGCATGCCTGATTTGCAAATGATGATAAAGATGAAACAACGGTTAGACCACTGGATATATGAGCTTTGGCGCGATTCAGCATTTGAACTCAAGGCAGTTTACTGCCATCTTCACTTAAATGTTTTTAGTCATTTAAATCTAAGACGGTTTAGCTTAGCCCTAATTACGAATTAGAAACTATAAATTAACAGCCCGATTTAGCCCCGAAAGAGAAGTTATTTCAATTAATCTAAAAAAGATCATGTTTATTTATAAACTTTTAGGATTTCAACGACTTTATCACCAAACTCATTGGTCGGGAGTATTATAAATTTTTCATCTAAGTTTGATAAATCAGGTGTTGAATATCCTTGAATAAAAACAGTTTCCATTGCATCCCATATTTTCTTTGATTCTTCTATCATGCCAAAACTGTATTCTAACATCATGGCAACGGAGCCAATCATTGAGTATGGATTAGCCATATTCTTTCCAGAAATATCAGGAGCTGATCCATGGGAGGGTTCATAATAAGCAATATTATCGCTTAAACAAGCCGAAGGCATTAAACCTAATGAACCTAAAATACCTCCTGCTTGATCACTTAAAATATCACCAAACATATTTTCCATTACCATAACATCGAACATTGTTGGATTCAAACACAGAAAAGTAGCAGCGGAGTCAACAAGTTGATGTTTTACTTCTACTTCAGGAAAATTTATTGAAACCTCTTCTAGAATTTCATTCCAAAGAACACTAGATTTTAATACATTACTTTTATGAATATTATGTAATATTTTCTTGCGTTTCATTGCAACATTAAAAGCAACTAATAATATTTGTCTAATTTGATCTTCATCATATTCAAGAGTTTCTTTAACGTAACGCTTTCCTGATTTTGTTAAACCTACTTCTTTATTACCAAAATATAAACCGCCAACAAGTTCTCTCACGATAACAATATCAATTCCGTCTTTAATAATTTGAGCTTTTAAAGGTGAGAAACTAGTTAAAGCTTTAGGAAGGTATACTGGACGAATGTTAGCAAACGTATTTAAAAATTTTCTTAGGGGTAAAATAGCTCCCCTCTCAGGTTGCTGATCTACTGGTATTTTCTGAGTTTCTTCATAGCCTAAACCCACCGGTCCTTTTAAAATCGCGTCAGATGATCTACAAATATTTTTTGTAGCCTCAGGAAAGGCGTGTCCCGTTTTAAAATAAGCATTCGCGCCGAAATCAGCTTCTGTCAAACTAAAGGTTACATTTGATAAAGATTCAACAACTTTAAGCACCTTAATCGCTTCTTTCATTATTTCTGGGCCAATACCATCACCTTCAAGTATTGCAATATTATAATTTTTCAACAAGGTTCACCTTTATTTGTAGTCATTAGATTTACTTATTAATTTTTATCATTAGATAACGACATTCAGAGCACGTTAATTCTAGCAAACTTGCCATTTTATCAATGTTACCACCTGTGACATTCAAGTTCTAAGTGAAGCAAATTATTCAATGATAATCCTGATGATATAGCTCATAAACACATTTTTTATAGGATTGTTGCTCTAAAGTGTTATGGCTTTTCTTCTGCATTACTCTCAATAAACCCTTGAGTTTTTATATTTTGAGTTTGAAGAGGTAAATTTATCAACAGGAATAAAATATTTCTATAGAAAATAAAGCAACAGCCATGCCACCTTAGTAGTACATGTAAATAAAATAAATTAAAGTATTAAATTACAACAAGGTAAAATTAACATTATTTTTATTAAGAAGAATTACTATGAAAAAACGTCCTCCTTATTAACAATAAAAAGTCACCGTTTGATTAAATAATCAAGCCATTCACCATATGCTTAAATTCTCACTTTATCGGGAACCGTAAATACGATTTTATCGACACCAAAAAATTATTGTTCAAAACGTTTAATTTTATTTATAAGAAAAACATATATAACAGATTATTGGCTAACACTTGATGATTTAAAATCTTTATTAAAAAAATCGGAAATGGGTTAACTATATTGAAATATTGCGATCAGATAAACTGAAAAATTTTAAATAACTAAGCATCGTAATTAGATAATAAGGCACAATAAATTGACCTATACCAAACCATCATGTCGGACCAACCTGCATAGACTAAGGTTCCTATTTTATGTACGTGATATAAAGATAACCGACATTAGCAGTAAACTTCTATTTTACAATCGCCTCCATTGCGTATATGGACTCCACGTATTTCTATATCGCTAATAATGGCTATTGTTTATATTTATTTTCATACCGAAACATTGCTCAAGCGATCCTAACCGTTTTATTGGCTAAAGCTATAAAGGATCGTTTAATACCTGCTCGTTGAACTAACTCTATCAGCCATGCTTTTTTTGCAGTTTTAGGCTCTTCTGGTAGCTGACAAATGTAAGAAAGAGAGCCTTGGTATAAGGCTGTTCTCAGCTCCTTAATTCCACCAGACGAACAATCCCTGTCATAAATACTTTACCACCTTAACTGTTTTATTTAGGCATAAAGCCAATAAATGCCTATGCCTCCAGGCCATTTTTAAATTGTTTTCCATCACCTATCGATGAATACAACAAGCCAGCACACACTTCTGCAACACCTTCTAAATCCATTGATTTTTTGCACGTTTTCAACTGGCGAATAAGCGCATTTTTTGTTTTTATTAATTGAGCTAACTATTTTCTTAAATGTAAATATGTTAACCACAGTTGATCGTAAACATTCTGGAATTGGATCCGCATCATTGAGTGTATCCTGCACGACTGTTGTTAATACTTCATCCAATACGTACTCGTAAAGCATAACACGTAGGTGGTTGCTTAAAGACGTAATACTACGGGACAAATGAAGCGATTTTGTTTCGATAGTACTCTAATAGCTATCTTTGTTTATTATTAAAAGAACATTGATATTAAGCTGTAACGCATTTGAAACATAGCCATAGGTATTTGGGGTAGATTAAATAGCGGCAATATAGATGCATCAACAATCGCTATTGCAGAAAAAAGCTGTAACTGTTTGTCTAACCTGTTCAGTTAACAAATATTGCCCCTGACACACACTTATTACCTTTCATATTATCCCGCTATTGAAGTCGGGCCGTTATAAACTTTATAAACATCTGTACCTTAACGGGAATATATTTTCGCTCCTGATAAAGCATATGCACCTTTCGAGAGCGCGACTGCCAATTTGGCATTAACCGTTTAAGGCGTCCACTTTTAAGTGATTTAAGTACGACGTAATCAGGAAGGTTAACAATGCCTAACCCAAACTCAGCTGCTCGAGAGGCAACTTTTAATTCATCTGTTTTGAGGCGAGCTACGCAGTCAACCTGTACTTTTTCACCATCGTGTTCTTCAAAATGCCAAACAGACGTATTTCTAGGCACGATCAAAGTATGCTGATATAACTCTTGAGGGTGCATTGGCTCTCCTCGTCGTTTAATATAATCTTCACTTGCACAAAGACTAAATGTAGATTCCATTAACGGCCTTGAAACCCAATTCTGTAACTTAATATCACCTATGCGAAATGCAACATCCACGCCTTCACCCACTAAATCTAGATTACGATTTACTAACATTAAGTCCAATTGTATTCGAGGGTAATGCTCCATAAATTGAAAAAAGTATTCAGCCAATAAATCATTAGTTAAACTAACCGGCGCTGTCACTTTCAATGAACCAGATGGTTCAGCCAATTCATCATTTAATTCTGTGGCAACATGCGCTAGTTCACTATACAAAGGCTGGCAACGGTTATAAAATTTCTCCCCTGCTTCAGTCAATACCATCATTCGAGCATTACGGTGCATTAATTTATAACCGACATCTTTTTCAAGTTGCATCACTTTACGACTAACCGTTGAGGTCGGCATTTTAAGCATTGCAGCAGCACCAATAAAACTACCCTGCTCTATAACGTTAAGAAAGATGAAAAGATTCTGATAATTCATTCAATACACCTCGTTTAATTAACAAAAATACTTAATCCTATATATGGGATCATACTTTACACTTTTACCTCTAAAATTTATATACGCAATTTACTATGATGGGATAATCGAAATACACAAATGAGTATAGAGCAATGAATCACTTTACCGAGCCGAAAAAGTTTGACTCAAAAGATACTCAACAACTAATGCAGCAGGTTCATCATCAGAAAGACGAACCTAATATTTGGTTTGGTGAGCAACGTATGTTGCTGTTACAGCTAACATCACTGGCAAATTTTCGTAAAGAGCAAATTCTCACGCTAGGCTTAGAAAGAGCTAAAGGTTTTTTTATGCGCCTTGGTTACAACCTTGGCCAGAGAGATGCAGAGCTAGTGCGACGCCAATTTCCAAATGCTTCTTCTGAAGAGCTTTTTAGGGCAGGTTTTGAACTTCAAACGCTTAAAGGCTCTGTTCGGATCGAAGAAAAAGTACTTGAAATTAATAGTGAGACAAAACACTTTTTCTCACAACTTAAAATGCATGATTCCTATGAGGCTGAAATGTTTATTTCAGAGCTTGGGCTTAATACAGGCCCATGCTGTTGGGCATTAATGGGCCATACCAGTAGCTTTACATCTGCATTGTTGGGTCAAGAAATCATATTCAAAGAAAAAGAATGCCAAGGTTGTAACGACAGTGCCTGCTTGTTTGAAGGCCGTCCGGCCAAAGAATGGGAAGACTATGTAAACTACCGTAAATATTTCAATAGCACACCTATTATCGAAGAACTGTATGAACTACAGGATCAGATATCCGTGTTACGAGATAAAATCACTGAATCTTATACACTGGGAAATTTTTTAGGGCAATCTGAGGGTTTTAAAACTGTTTGTAATCTCGCAAAAAAAGCGTCTTCAGGCAAAGTATCCGTATTACTTTTAGGCGAAACTGGCGTGGGTAAAGAGCTTGTAGCTAAAGGTATCCATGAGAATAGTAAACGCTGTAATATGCCTTTCGTGGCCGTTAACTGTGCAGCTATTCCACCAGATCTTATTGAGTCAGAGTTATTTGGTGTCGAGAAAGGAGCCTACACAGGAGCAACTCAATCTCGAGCAGGTCGATTTGAACGCGCGAATAATGGTACGATATTTCTCGATGAAGTAATAGAGCTAGCCCCCAGAGCACAGGCGACTCTTTTGCGTGTACTCCAAGAAGAGGAACTAGAGCGGGTCGGAGATACCAAAACTCGTAAAGTCGATGTCCGGGTTATTGCTGCCACCAATGAATCTTTATTAAAAGCCGTGGATGAAGGCCGCTTTCGTGCCGATTTATACTACAGATTAAATGTATACCCAATTAATATTCCACCATTGCGGGAACGATGTGAAGATATTCCACTATTGGTTGCGCACTTTTTGAAAAAGTACGAGTCTTTCTACAATTTGAAAACGTTAGGGCTTTCAGATTTAGCGACGAAGTTAGTACTAAATTACGATTGGCCAGGTAATGTTAGAGAGCTAGAAAATGTTATCGAACGGGGTCTAATACTGGCTGAAAGTGGTGAGTCTATAAATGCTCAACACCTTTTCCCTAGCCTAAAGTTAGACAGTAACAGCCAAGTTATCTCCCCAGCAGGCTCACTAATACAGAACCAGTCATCAGGCACAAATGATGACATTCAAGACTCAGAGGACAATTGGCTTGATGAGGCAATAACACAAATGGAGTCCATGGATAAAATTGAAGAAGCAATCCTTAAACACGCCATGACGAAAGCACAATCTAATGTTTCAGAAGCAGCCCGAATGTTAGGAATGAGCCGACCAACTTTTTCCTACCGTCTAAAAAAACTCAATATAGAAGTATAATTTATGAATCAGATCAACAGTCAACGTTTAGTTCTTGCAGCCATTAAATGCGCCAACCGTTTGAATATCAGTGTTAATATCGCAATTTATGATGCTGGTTCAAATCTTTTGGCATTTCAAAAAATGGATGGTGCTTTACTAGGCTCAATTGATGTATCCCTTAAAAAGGCGCGTAGTGCCGTACTATTTCAAGCGGCTACAGAAACATTAGGAGAACTTGTCAGAGAACACCAATTAGATAGTATTGAGCAAACCAATAATGGTTTAATTCTTTTTGCTGGTGGTGAGCCTATAAGCTTTGATGGGATTGTAATCGGAGGAATAGGTATCTCAGGTGGTAGTGCCGCACAAGATAAGGAGATTGCTCTCTATGCAATTTCACAACTAAATATAGCAAATACCGTTAAGGGAACATCATGAACATAAAGCTCAGCGTTGTAGATCAGGCTCCTGTTCACAATGGACAATCTCAAGCAAGCGCTCTACATTCTTCAACTGCATTGGCAAAGTTATGTGATGAACTTGGTTACCATCGTTTCTGGCTTGCAGAGCATCACGACACAGCAAGTTATTCCAGTTCCTGCCCCGAAATACTCATTTCTCATATTGCACAACATACTAAAAATATTCGTGTGGGTAGTGGTGGCGTAATGTTATCTCACTACAGTCCTCTTAAGGTGGCTGAAACATTTCGCACTTTAGAAGCCCTTAATCCAGGCCGAATTGACTTAGGTGTTGGTCGAGCACCTGGTGGCACAGATAAAACTAGCCTAGCGTTAGCCTTTCCCAATAACCCTAATGATGTAAGCTTGTATCCGCACATGCTTAGCGACCTAAATGATTTTTTACATAATAGCTTTAAATCTAATCATCCTTACTATGGAACTAATGCGACACCTATTGGCGCTCAAGCTCCTCAACTATGGACATTGGGAACGAGTACCGGCAGCATTGAATTAGCGGCACAATTAGGGTTAGGTTTTGTTCTGGCACTGTTTATTGGCATCCACGAACGCTCAACCGATATCATTCGTCATTACAAAAAAAGATTTAAACCCATCGGCAAAGGCTTCAAAAAAGCACAGGCCATTTTATCAGTTGCTTGTATCTGTGCAAACAGTAAAGAGGAAGCTGCCTATATAGCAGCACCTAATATGTACTGGAAAGTCATGGCATTCAGGCATGGAATTCGTGAAGCTATCCGCTCACCAGAAGATGCACTAGATCGATTTAAAAAACTATCTCTTTCGGATCAGGCGTATTATCAGGATACCCTCGACACGGTAATTTCAGGAACACCTACTGAATGTCGTTCCGACATAGAAGAACTGGCAATGGATTATGATGTAGATGAAGTTATGTTGGTCAATGTGATCTACGATTTCGCCGACCGCTGTGCCAGCTACAGTAAACTGATGGCCGAATTTTCAAAATAAATATTTCAGCGCAATAAAAATAACCATTTAACCTGAACTCGGATTTATTAAGCTGAGCTCAGGTTATTTAATATTTTGAATAGTTTTTTTTATTTTAAAACCTCAATTTCATCACCTTTATTTTGCTTCAATCAATTAATGAAATCATCACAATCTCATGATTTTTATATGGTGAATGTATTAAATCATAAAATTATGCCGATCTTTTTTTTCTTCTTTATTGACTTTTTTTTCTTAAAAATAATATCTATTTGAGCACTAATTATAGCTATGTCTGGTCGGCCAACGAGTCTACACAAAAATTCAAACATACATTTTCAACATGGCCTGATTTGTGCTGTTTTTAATTGTACGGGTTTCAATTAAACCAGCTTTCAAGGTAATGGAAAAAAATGAACGATAATAGTAAATACAGTCAAATAGAGCACCATAATGTGCTCGTTATAATTACAGATATATCAGCGAATATTAACTATGCAAGTGAGGATTTTTGCCATCTGTTTGGCTATTCACGTGAGGAACTGTACGGGAAAAACATCAATATTATTGGTCATCCACAAATGCCTAAAGGCCCCTTCAAGCAGTTGTGGGAAACCATACAGCAAGGCCAACCTTGGATGGGTATTATTCTCAATAGTACCCGAGCAGGTAAAAAAATGTGGGTCGATACCTATATCATCCCAAGTATAGAAAATGGCAAAATAACGGAATACCAGTGTATTTATAGGAAACCTTCTGTTGAAACGGTACAACGTGCTCAAGATGTCTATGAACAACGCCGTTTAGGCAAAATGCCCAAAGCGCTTACTAGAAAACAGTTTGAATTAGGTGATCGCCTTAGCCTGACGATACTCCTTTCTTTAACACCATCGATGGGATGGATGTTATGGCAAATGCCAACGTCTTCATCCCTAATCGCCGCAAGTCTAACTGTTGTGTTAGCTGGCATTGGCAATAAAAAAATCACTAAAAGATTTAAAAAACTAGTCGATAACAGTCGTCAAATTGTCAGCCACCCAGTTAAGCAATTATTGTATACTGGTACCACTGATGACATTGGTCAGCTAGAGCTTGTGCAATGCATGTTACAGTCCCAACTAGATGCGATTTTACGCCGGATACAGAATTCCTCCAGTGAAGTTGAAAAAAGCTCTTACAGTTCATCTCAGATGACGGCGTCGACGGTCACCAGTATTAATTCGCAACAAATTGCATTAGAGCACATTGCCGCTGCAGTTGAAGAAATGACAGTGACCACCGATGAAGTAACAAGAAGCACCCAAAGTAATCTTGTTCAAATACAACAAGCTCAACAGGATGCTGAAATTGGAACAAAAGCCGTTCATAATGCGATCAATGCAATTAAAACATTAGATGCAGCCATCAATAAAATTGGACAAACACTCGAAACGTTGGAAGAGCAAAGTAGTCAAATTGATAAAGTTGTTGATGTCATCCACGAGATTGCAGATAAAACTAATCTGCTAGCGTTAAATGCGGCTATTGAGGCAGCCCGTGCAGGAGAAAATGGTCGAGGCTTTGCCGTAGTAGCTGATGAAGTACGTACGCTTGCACAACAAACACGCATATCCACCACTGAAATAAGCGCTATCATTGAAGAATTGCATACGGCAACAGAAAACACATCAACAGAAATGAAAAGTGCTCAGGTATTGGCTAGTTCAACCGTTGAACGTATAGAGGAAACTAGTGTAAATCTACTTTCTATCATAGAGGCTATCAGTTCAATAAATAATATGAGCTCGACCATAACAACTGCCAACAAACAACAGAATACCGCAACACAAGAAGTAAACGAACAAATTCACGCCATCAGTAATGCGGCAACTGATGCATCTGATCAAGCCCAAAAAACGCTTGAACTCAGTAATAACACAGTACGCATGGCTCAACAGCAAAATAATATGGTAGATAGCATACTTGCAAAAAATTAAGCATTTTATACAAAATTAATTAAGTTATTTCCCTCTCAGCTAGAATTAACAGGCTTGAGGGAAAATACGCTATCTTCAATCTTCAAAATTTGCCCTGTTTTATAATGTTTAGCTAAGTAAAATATTACGAAACATACACAACTAACGTTTTTTAGAAAATAAAAAACCCAGGCAAAGCCTGGGTTAAATCACATCCTTATAAACTAGGTAAACTGATATATCCTATGTACCAGACGATCTCAAGTTTTGTACAGTCATCTTGCTTGCTGGTGTTAAGGTCGGGTCAACAATACCTTTGAACTGACCCGTAGTACAATGTTGTGCTTGAAGATCAATCATAGTAAATGCATCATCTATTGCTACACCAGTACCTTTGTTTTTAGGCAAGTGATGATCAGGATGTGCTTGACCAATTGACCAACTTTTCCACATATCACCTTTACGATCATAAGTGATGTTACGCGGAATGGTAAACGTTTGCGCATCAATAAAGTGTGAGCGTTTACTAATTGGGTGATTGGCATCAACAGAAGTTGATTCTACTTCATAGACTTTACGTAATTGATAAGTCACATTAGGGAAACAACCACCTTTACCACCAAAGGCTACCACTTGATAGCCATCTTCATCTTTATGGCTTTCAGTATCTAATGTCATTTCATTGTGGTTATACATAGGCACTAACATGTTTCGAGTACCTTTAAAGGTCCATGCCATATCAGAGATACGGCCATTATAACCTTCAAAATCTTCAATCATAACGTCAGATCCTAAAAACGAATCAGTTACTTGGCCAGATGACAAACGACGTACACGACGTTGGAAACCTAAATACAAGTAAGCGTTATCTCGTTTAAGATCATCTTCGAAACGTTGAATCAACAATTGTGTGTTTTTCACATCGAAAGGCTCTAACACTTGCACATAGATACCACGGAACAAGTTAGACGGATTAGGTGTGATCGCTGGAACAGGCGTTTGCTGAGTACGATGGGTAAAGTTCAAGAAATGAAAATTGAATTTTAGCGTACGCTCTAACTTGCCATTTTTCATATTACGGAATTTCCAGTAGAACGGCATAATCGCGGCTGAATCGCCCCAGTTATAACCATACTTGTAGTTCCATGCCAACTTCTCACCGGCACGAGGATCATCTAAAGATGGCTCTGCAGGAAAAGGACGTCCAGAAACAGAACCACTAATTTCACCAGGTTTGTCACCTAATTTAACGCTAGCTAGACTTGCTTTCGTTGCTTCAACATAACTTGAATGTAAATCAAATGAAGTTGTTTCACCAACTTTGATTTCAGTATCACCCGCTTTAATAAACTGATACATGGCTGGATCAAGAATCGTTTTAAATTGCTCGACATTATCTTTATTGATAGTCATTCCAACTGATAACCCGTCAAAACTTGGTGTGCTGTTTTTATACGGATAGAAGGAGTTGTCGACATCCTGTAAAGACGCCGCTATTGCGCTTAATGAAATGGTGGTAGTTACCGCTACCAGTAGTAATAATTTTTTCAACATAATTTAATACCTTTCTTATTGTCATCTTTGTGAATCTACGAACACATCCTTGTGTACCTTAGCAATCTGTTTTACCCAGTTAAATTCGTAGATTCTATTATTTAAAAACGGTTTAAAAACTGTAACGAACCGTAAGTTGTATTTCATCTTCCTCGTTAGCAACACCAATAGGACCATTAGTGAATCGAGCTAATGGTTCATACTGAGGTACGCCAGGTTGATCAAATAGTGCTGTTGCACCCCATGGGAATTTTTCTTTACCACCTGTTTTAACATTCAGTGCAAGATTAACTTTCCATGTATCAGTTACTAGATATTCAATACTGGGTGCTATTACCGTCGCTTGTGCTGCAAAATCATGGGCAATGATAATTTGTGGGCTTAAACGGTTATTAATATACCAACCTTTAATTAGCAAAGTAGATATCCAATTATCTTCGTCATTAGGCATATCTATTTCATGATCAAGAATGTGCTCGCCAAATACTTGAGCAGAAATTAAGAAAGCGCTGGAAGTGCCTAATGCAGGAATGACAATGTTTTTATCAAAACCAACCACATAGCGGAACATGTCAGTTTCTTTATAACCATTAGTATCGCGTGGTAATTCTTCACCTTCGGTATACGAAGTTTCAAGTCGCCATACCGCATCTATCCCTTGGGAGTAATAATCGAAAGAACCCCCTAATAGAGTTATACGAGGAAAATAAACATCAAAAATTCCATCGGCTTGAAATGGGAAACTTGCAATGACTGTTGGATTAAAGGTTGCAGGGTTAAAGTCTGGATTACCTCGAAAATGTATTGAAGGTAACTGTTGACGATAATTTAATGCATTCAAAGAGAAGGTCATATCACCATAAACGCCTTCCCATTTAATACCAACCTGTGTATTAGATAGGCTCCAATTGTATTCTTGAACATCATGAATAACAGGTACAGGGCCAACACTAGAAGCGAAGAAACAACCCGCATCAAGAATTCGATAGGGTTGACCACAAGTACCTAGGTTACTTGGACGGAATTTATCAACATTCCAAATTAATGACAGGTTAGAATCATCAAAGACATTGTTCGGCCCCATGCGCCATTCTGCGGTTAACATCCATTGAGGAATACGAATATCTTCTAGTTCATCGTAAATATTATGACGGGAGTAATCCACTGGGTTGATAACATCGAGTACTCTAAATAAATCAGTTTTACCCCAAATAACTTGCTGTTTACCAAAAGTTAGGTTTAACGTGGTACCATCATCAAGTATTTTATCCCCAGAAATATACAGTTCACGTATAAAGTCTAATTCATCATTAAACTCTGGAAATCTGGCGTCATTCTCATCTTGATCCATATAACCATCGAGATTATTACAATAGGTTGCATTATTATCACAAGGAAAATATACCCCTGGTGTTAGTAGCGCTTGTGAAGAAAGCGTCGAGTTATCATGCCAAATTTCCCCTAAATAGGCCTCTGAGGCATCCTTACCAAACTCATCATCATTGAGGTCATAAACACCGTCATAAGTACCCCGCAAGGTGCCGTTGATTTTGACATTAGACCAACTATCTGATTCTAATACTTTACGAAATTCAAGTTGTGCGGTATTACGAAATTTAGATATTCCAACGCCGTCACGATAGTAGGTTGCATTCTCAACAAACCCTGAAACGTCTGTTTCACTCGCCATTGTTGGTGCAATATATGCTCCCGATATACCTATCATTCCTATCGCTACACCCGCAGCCAGTTTATTCATTGGAATTTTCATTTTTTTTGACATTGTTAACCCCTTTTGTATTTTCTTTTTTTGATTGAACAATTATGCAAACTAGAACAAATTAGCCGTGTATCACGCCATCATCGTCTTCATAAGCCTTACAGATAAACTTCGGTTTAAAATGTAGTACCCAAGCAGGAACAAGTAACATAGCGGCAGCGCCATTAAGAATAACCATGACACTAAGTAACAGTGCAGCATCTGCTTGAAAGCGCAGATCAGAGAGTATTACCCACATAACAATCCCAGCAATTAAAGTGATTGCTGTGAAACTGATAGCAAGGCCAGTGGTACGAATTGCAGTGCGCACGGCGACATTCAAATCTCGGCTTTTCACCATTTCAGAACGGATTCTATCCATCATGTAAATTGAATAATCGATACCTACTCCCACTCCCACAGCAATAATAGGTACGGTGTTAATATTAATCCCCATCTGGGTTACTCCCATATAGGCGTAGGTTAACGTGGTTGCAAATACCATCACCATAAACATCATCGTGCCAGCTTGTACGGAGGTATAAAACACAGTCACCATGGCAAATATTAATAAGAACACCAGTGGCAATACCATAAGGTTGGTTTCATAGGCGGCTTCATTCATTGCGGCAGTAACACCGATAGTGCCACCCGCTAAGCGAATCTTCAGTCCTTTAACTTTGCCTTCATTAGCACTAATCCACTGTTTAGCGGTATGCATTGCCCGGCGAATGGTTTCACCCTGATGGTCTTTATAGAAAAACACTAAATTAGCAATACGCTCGTCGGTATCAACAAACTCATTTAATGCACCGGGGATTGGGCTAGACATCATATAGGTAAACATCAAGCCGCCTACATACTGTTTATCTCCCGGAATTTGCATCCAACGAGGATCATCGTTATGCAATAATCGGTTAACTTGTTTAATTAGATCAGGAATACCTTTTGCGCCGCCTACTTCAGGATCTAGCAACATATGACGTTCTAAATCTGCAAGAGCCTTAAGTACTTCAGGACGTTTAATGCCACCATTTTCATCGGTTTCAGCAATGATATAAAGTTCTTCTGAGCCCGGAAAACTATTATTTATAGCGCCTGAAGAGACGTTATAGTCATGATCTTGATAAAGAATGGGTGAGCCAGGCTCTGATTCACCAATTACTACTTTAGAAGAAAAGTACAAACCACTAATCAGTAGAACAGCACCAAATACTAGGGCCTTTTTAGCCGCCTTTTCAGAACTAACCATATCAGCACAAAGATAACCCACACTTCGAAACATATTATCTTTCATCTGGTAGTTTTTAGGTTTTGGTAAAATAGACAACAACATAGGTACCGCTAGCAATACGGTGATGATAAGAGATAAGGCCCAAAGCGATGCATAGTGAGCAAGCTTAGTGTTTAGCGGAATAGATCCTATTGCGATTAATAACAAACCAATAGCATCAGAGACCACACCAAGACTTCCAGGACGAAACAGGTTTTCAAAGGTTAACTGAGCCGCTTTTTTATGGTCGGCATTATCATTTAATTCCAGATAATAACGTTCAACAATCTGAATACCATGAGACATGGCGCGAGCTGAAATTAGAAAAGGTATAACGAGCCCAAGAGGGTCAAGGTTATAACCAAATAGTGAAATTATTCCGATACCCCAAATGGTAGAAACAACCACTGCAGCTAAAGGGATCAGTACACCATATGCTTTACGGAAATAAAAGATAAGCAGCAATAACATTATTAACGCAGTGAACATAAAAATTTCAATAATCTGACCTAAATATTGATATGCCCAACCAACAAGCATTGGCTGACCAGTAACATGAATTTTAAATCCATTTGCAGCTTCGTTATCACGCATTTTTTGAATAGCTTCAAACGTTTTTTCATAATCGAGCTCACCTTCATTAAGCTGGGCTTTAATTAGCGCCATTTTTTTATCTGGGCTTACTAAAGGGCCATAGACTTGTGGATTAGCCACAATATCTGAACGTAAGTTATCCAAGCCAATAGCAGTCAAGTCACTACCTTGAGGGTCATAGTAAGGTTCAGAATTAACATTACCTTCAGGGGTCATCCATACTTTACGAGCATTACGATGAGTAACACTAGCGACCAAGTTATGGTTAATGCCGGGTAAACTATCAACAGCTTGTGTGACACGATGAATACGTGCTAACGCATCATTAGTGAAGATATCCCCTTCCTCAACTTCAACACCAACAATGACAACATTAGCGCCACCAAAAGACTCTTTGATTTCATTATGTAATTGTATATATTCATGACTTTGCGGTAATAAATCAGCAAAATCAGAATACATTTTCACCCCTGGGATTTGCGAAGCAAAAAACAAGGTAATAGTTAAAATAAGCCCCAATACTAATTTAGGGTGACGAAATACTCGTTCATCGAAATTATGCAACATATGGGTAATTGCATGCGGTTTTTTTGCTGTTTCATCAGACATACGGGAAGCTCCACTGATAATTATTATTAGATATTTATAGGAAACAGAGCGCCCCAGCCACCAACCACGATTAATTGGTTGTCACTGATTTGCTTACCATCACGCAGATAAACAGGAATTTTGGGTGTTTCTACTCGTTGCCAAGTTGCACCATTGAGTTCAAGTACAGTGCCGTGGTCACCAAAGGCAAATAGCCGAGCGTTATTCGCATAGAAACCAAACAAGGGAGATTCTGTTGGTGTTGATTGAAGGTTCCATGTCATACCACCGTCAGTGGTATTCATAATAACGCCGCCTAATCCCGCTACCCAACCGGTATTTAAGTCTTTAAAGTGACTACCCTGTGAGAAAAATTCATTCGGTAGAGGATCTTGAATAGTCCAATTTTGACCTTTATCATTAGAGCGTGCTATAAAGCCAAACTCACCAATAGCAAGCAAAGTATTCTCATCCAAAAACTGTACTTGGGTAATAAAGGCATCTTCGTTAAGCGTTGTTTCCTGCCAGCTATTGCCTTGGTCTTTACTACTCATCAAAGTACTGAAACTTCCCGTAGCCCAATAACTATTGTCTGGTCCACAAGTAAGTGAAATTAAGTTTTCTTGGGTAGGAATATTATTTTTTATCCAGGTTTGTCCCTGATCTGTACTGCGCCAAACTTGATGTTCCATGCTTAGAGCGATAAAAGAATTATCAGGGCAGGTATCAATATCGACAAAATTAGGACGTTCTTCGAGCACCTGACGTTGCCAATTTAAATCATTTTGCGGACTGGTCAGAATTAAGCCATCAAACCCAACGACGGCAATAACTTCCTGACTAATAGCAACAGCCTGAAATTGATCGGTACGTTGAATAGGTTTAGCAGACTCTTTCTTAATACCTTCTAAATTAAGAGAAGCTTCACAACCCGTTAGTGCAATAATAGCAATAATAGCAACAACAGCAAGTAAGCCTTTGCTTTTCATTTTCCAATAGTTCTGGCGAATAAGGCTACCGCTATATTGGTTAGTTTGGATGAGTATTTTTGTAATTATTGATCTCATTTTTTATGTTCCCCCCCATAAGTTTTTTCAACAGGAATAAAGTATTACTGTAGAAGGTAAGAGCAACGGCCATGCCAGCTTAGTGACATATATCAAATTAATAAAAAAGACCTTAATTAACATAAGGATAAATAGGTTGGTTGTTTTTGTTAAGAATGTTTTCTATTAAAAAAACCTTTTTTATAAACAATAAAAAAGTAAGTTTTTGATTAAATAATCAATCCATTAACCATATGCTTGATCAAATAGTGAATTACAGTAATGAGGCAAGACAAGCTAAATCGAGATCAGATGAGTATAAATTTTAGGCAGGAAAACAGTGTTAATTTCTTGCTAGGTGCTGTGTTACAAGGTGGTAAGCGTTATGCTATCAGTAACATCAGTTGAATTTATTACTCTTAATATCTCCAAACATATGAACAATGACTATTTTAGATTAGCCAAAAAGTCATGAGAACTAAACAGGTGAGGAATATCTTTTTATCAAAAACAAAGAACATGACCTTTGATATTTATCACAAAAATAACTACTGACATTTAATTGCCAGCAAAAAACGTATCACCGATTAATCCCACGGAGTGGTTGGCGTAAACTTTTGTAGGAGATAATCAAGTAGTACCCTTACTTTGGCAGGTAAGTATTTACGATGAGGAAAGACCGCGTGGATTTGCTGTTTTTTTATGCTGTAATCTTGCAACATAGGCACCAATCTTCCTGCCTTAATATCTTCCCCAACCATAAAACCTGACAATCTCACAATACCCCCACCAAGTAATGCATATTCATAGAGGGCATCAACATTGTCTGTGACGAAGTGGCCATTAACTTCAATCGTCTCTTCCTCCTTATTACTATAAAACTCCCAATGATTAAAAACTTCACTCGTCGATAAACGTAAACAATTATGCTGTAGTAACTCTATGGGAGTTGAGGGTATACCATGAGCTTCTAAATAGAGTGGACTAGCGCAAATTACACGATGACTTTCGCCCAATTTTCGGGCAACTAAGCTAGTATTTTTTAATATTCCCAACCTGATAGCAAGATCTACCCCCTCACCAATCAAGTCAATTGACTGGCCTGTTAGCTGAAATTCCACCACGAGTTGTGGATATAACTGTTGAAATTCAGCCATGATGGGTAATAGTTGATGCTTAACAAAACCAGGCGTGCTATTTATGCGTAATACCCCTTTGGGTACATGACCAAAGCCGGTTATGGATGTTTCTGCATCCTCCACATCTTCAAGTATTTCAATACAGCGTTTGAAAAAAGCTTGTCCGCCTTCTGTTAAATTCAAAGTACGGGTTGTACGATTAAATAAACGTACCCCCAAACGGTTTTCTAGCCGAGAAACAAGTTTACTAACGGCAGACGGAGATAAATTAAGTTGACGTCCAGCCGCAGAAAAACCTCCGCGCTTTACCGCTTCAGTAAATACCTGCATTTCAGTCCATTTATCCAATTTATTCTCCTCGGTTAGCTATGATGTGGTAACTACACTATTTGTGAATGTAATTCACATGTCCTATGACAGTTTTGATGTTTATTACAAAATAGCACAACTGTTATGCTAATACGCAACTATTTTATCGCGATTATATTTGTTTTTTGAAAATCGCATCTCATCAATAAATGGAGTAATACTATGTTAGAACTTTATACCAATCCTATGTCACCTTGTGCTCAGAAAGTAAGAATAGTTTTAGCGGAAAAAGGCCTAAATTGGACTAAACACCATGTTAATTTGTCTCAGAAAGAAAACCTTAAGCCGGAATACCTAAAACTAAACCCCCTTGGTGTTGTGCCAACACTAGTACATGAGGGTAAAGCAGTTATCGAATCTAGCATCATATGCGAATATCTTGACGATACTTACCCTGAAATTAGTTTAAAGCCAGATGATAATTATGAAGTATCAAAAATGCGCTTTTGGATGAAGCATGTAGATGTAAAACTTCATCCTTCATGTGGTGCATTACAATGGCCTATAGTCATGCGCCCTAGCCTTATGGAAAAAACAGAAGAAGAGCGTCAAGCTTTGCTTGAAAAAATTCCAGAAAAACCTCGCAGAGAACGCCAAAAACGTTTAGTTAAATTTGGTTTAGACGCGCCAGATGTTGTTGATTCTGTGATTATTTACCGTAAAACCATATTAGAAATGGAAAAGGCGTTAGCTGAACATAAATGGATAGTTAGCGACAGCTTTAGTCTTGCTGATATATGTCTTGCCCCGTATTTTCAAACAGTACATCAATTTGGTTGGACTAAAATGTTTGACGATCGCCCAAAAGTCGCTGACTGGTTTAAACGCTGTCAAGCACGTGAGTCTTATCAATCGTCAGTTACTAGTGATTTTCCACCCGAAGTTCAAGCGGACTTATTAGAAAAAGGTAAGCCAGCTTGGGAGAAAATAAAACTGCATCTTGAGAAAATGGCGTAACCGATATCCTATGCAACTTAAAACTAAAAACATATCGAAATTTTCAACGAAAACAACAGATGAAAACGGTGAATTTATCCGTCAGTAATCTATATTTAAATATTATATTGTGAACTTAAAATTAGTTAATGGAGAAGTCATGAAAAAACCAATAGAAGTAAAATTATTTTTTAATTTCCGTAGTCCTTATTGTTATCTCGCCAGTAAAACACTTTGGCCAATAATTGATGACTATAATACTAAAATTATCTGGCGACCTGTTGGCGGCTGGGATCTACGTTCGTCTCCTGATAGAGTGAAAACCAAACTGCCAATCGCTCGACAAGATATTGCCCGTTTTGCTAAACGTTTAAATATTCCTTTAACTCCTCCGCCCATCACTACTGATCCTACAATGGCGGGTGCAGTTTCACTTCTCGCAGAAGAAAAAGGCCTTTTACGCCCGTTTATCATTGAAGTAATGAAAAAAGAATGGGCTGAAGGCCTAGATATTGGCGATCCTAAAGTACTTATTGAAGTGGGAAATAAAATTGGCTTAGACAGTACAGAAATCACCGCAGTTTTATCTGATGAAAATAGGCTTAAACAATTACAACAAAATGCGAAGGAAGCTGAAGAAGGTGGTGTAATTGGTGTACCCACTTTTGTCATTGGTGATCAAATGTTTTGGGGGCAAGATCGCATTGATTTTGTACTTGAAGAATTACAACAACTTCAAACATCAATCACATAATTTAATTTTTTATTTTGAATAACAAATGAATGAAGGGCTAAAATGACTACGATCAAACTTTATAACAAACCTGAATGTCCATTTTGTTGGAAAATACGTCTCGCTTTAGCTGAGTTAGGAATTAATGCAGAAATTATTGATTCTCAATCTCCGCAACATATTGAAGAATGGCGGGCGTTAACACCACGCAAAACAGTCCCTATTTTAGTCATTGATGACGTGGTTATTTATGAATCCAATGTTATTTTAGAATACCTCAGTGAGGCTTATGGACGTTTGCTACCGATTAATCCCGTAGAATGTATTTCATCACGACATGTTAACCAATATAGTGATGGCGTTATTGGTGCGGGATTACGCGAAGTGATTTTTGAAAAACGGGGAAAACAAGCCAATGAATGGGATGTAGAACGTATTAAGCTTGGGACTGAAGCATTTGAAAAGGCATTGCAGCATTTATCTATTCAATTAGGTGATAAAGACTTTTTCAGTTCATGTTATTCTTTACCAGAACTTGCCTTAACGGCTCGTTTTGGCTTGGCTGAAGCCTATGGTGTTGAAATTCCTGCTTGTTATAAAAATCTTTCTAACTGGTTTCAACGTATGAAAAAAAGGCCAAGTTATCAAGCAACTGCTCCTCAAATTTGTCTTCAACAAAGCAACTAAATAAAGTAAGCAAACAGCTCACGTTTCAGGTAACTTGAAACGTAGAGTATTACCTAGAAGTAAGACTTGATATTGCCAATCACCAAATAAGATAGACCTATTTTGATCACTTTTGCCACTTTACATTAGCTAGTAAGCGTCAATCACTGAATCGATTATATTTTGTACCAACGCTTTGCTAAGCGGAAAAGAATGATTGGATATAATAACGAAGTAATGGCAACTGTTTTTTTCCGTTTAAGCAACTTATAGTCTTTGTTAATAGTATAAAACCTGAGGGATCCCCACGAATATTTTACTTATCTAAGTAATGTATATTTACGGTAAACTCAGATATTCGTGAAATAACATCATACAATTCATGAATGGGTATTGTATATCTGTCATCATCGACGACCTCTCGACCAATAGTTATAAAAGATAGTACTGTCCGATGTTTAATGGTGTTTGCTTGAAGTGAATAATGATATTTCTTCATGGTTGCGGCGTAACCTAGGCACCATAATACAAATAGAATTAATGCGGCTATAAGCAGTAAATTATCAAGCCGTTTTGTGCTTCTTGATTGAGCACACTCAAGCCCAACACCTAATTTATTATTTTTAGTGTCTCTAAAATTTTCTTCTATTTGCATACGTTGACTATAGAGCTTTACAACAAGTTTAGCGTTGTTCATAAAATTTTGAGGAAGCTTGCATAGCTGAACATCGAGATCCGCGCTGTAAAGCTAGTAAAGAGAAGATAAGAAAAACCTTGACTGGAAATTACCAAGTCGAGCATATTTTTGCGCTAAAGCAGGCCTTAGCAATGTTTGATTCATATCAGCTCAGAATTCACGAATGTGATGGTGAAATAGAGCACGTATTGGCTGAGTTAGCTATAAATATGCCTGAGCCTAAAGAGCCTTTACCAAAGCCAAAGCATAGAACAAGACAACCTAACAACTTAATTTTGATGTCAGAAAAGCCATATATCAGTGGTTGGTAACGATATTACTCAAATTCACGGGTTCGGTCCGTATCTGGCACTAAGAATGATGTCAGAATGTGGTTTAGATATGAGTAAATGGCCAAGTGCTGGGCACTTTACATCATGGTTGACCTTATGCCCTGGCTCAAAAATCAGTGGAGGAAAAATATTGTCTGCTAGATCCAGAAAGAGCAATAATCGTTTGGTCGCCCAGTTGAGGTTAGCGGCTACTACCATAGGTCGCTCAGACACCGCGCTATGGGCATTTTATAGGAGATTATCCGCAAGAATTGGTAAATCTAAAGCGGTAACTGCAACTGCAAGAAAAATTGCAATTTTATATTACAATGCGATGAGGCATGGCATGCAATATAAAGATCCTGGTGCTGATCTGTATGAGCAAAATTATAAAGAAATAGTCATAAAAAACCTAAAGCAAAGGGCTGCGAAATTTGGTTTTGAATTACAGCCTTGTGAGCAAAGTGTTTCTTAGGAAGGCAAGGGTTATATCAAGGGGTCAGCGCAACACGGTGTTTAATCATATCAGTCGGAGTTGAATAGGTCAGTATTCTTCTAGGACGTTTATTCAACTTATTCGCAATTATATCAAGGTAGTTTTGATCAAAACCTAACAAACTGGTTTTCTTAGGAAAATTTTGTCTCAATAGGCTGTTAGTATTTTCGTTGGTTCCTCTTTGCCAAGGACTGCTTGGGTCGCAGTAATAGACCTCAACCTCAGTATTATCTTTGCTACAGAGATATTGTTTTAATTTATTTACCAGTAAACTTTTTATCTGCCTAACTTTTTAGCTGATGTACCACCGATACCCCAGTTTTGTTTAGGAACGTCATGTATAAGTACCCTAATATTTTCTTCCGGAGCGCCTATAGTTCGGCTTATCGCTGAAGTGACTTCAGCAACCATAGCCTCTTTCTGCTCATCGGTTCGTCCTTCCATAATATTAATATGTGCAATTGGCATAAATTTAACTCCTAAAGTTATTGATAAAGTACCACTATCATTCCGCATTAATAGGCAGAACAAACGGCTGATTCTACGGTTAAATATATTTATTTATACAACCAGGGTTGCAACAAACGAGTTACTCGTGGCATCACTAGATATGTCATCAGTAAAACCTGCAGCACAACAATGACAAGTACACGTTGCCATAATTGCATCCCTTCAAGCCAAGGCGCTAAAACTAAATTAAACATTAACACCAGAGTGAAAACTACACTGATCAACACCACCGCCATTTTATGTGGGGATGGATGTTTCTGTACTGGTAGCTCTGGTAAGTCAAACCAAAACTCCAAGCCAGTTCCCCTGCGTGTAATCGGGTCACCTTCCACCATGTCATCCAGTTTAGCTAACCATTGTTGACGTAATAATGATTTTTCCCATCGTTGACCGTTGCAGTAACTGTCAAAGCGGTAAATCAATACATATTCATGGTTGGTCGTTGGCCCAGGGCGAAGCACATTGGTACCCAAATGCCCCAGATAAGTTGAAGCAGCCTCAATAACACCAGAAATCCAACGCTCATACTGAGCTTCATATCCCGGCTTAACACGACGAGAAATACTGACCGTTATTGCTTATATGGACTCCTCGTATTGTACAAGAAAAACCTTTTAAAATTTTAGATGCGTGCTTATATTCGGGCTCATAATGGGAA
>TARA_R110001592_G_scaffold198448_1_pt1 | contig 25469 bp, 19 predicted proteins | sample TARA_R110001592 | Tara Oceans TARA_R110001592 (sample SAMEA4398387) | marine metagenome | biome: Polar Biome; feature: [SRF] surface water layer (ENVO:00010504); material: water (ENVO:00002006), including particulate matter (ENVO:01000060) such as... | depth 5 m | reverse complement strand
CGCGAAGACAAAGATCACCAACATTAAGGCAACGCCTTTTTGTCTTGTTGGTATTCTAAAATCATTCTTTTGATGGCTTATCATATAATTCAAAAAGCTTAAGGTGGATTAGGGGTAGTAATTGGAATATCAATATTTTCTAAATATACTGGCAAATCATATAATCTTTTTACTTTACCAAATCTTTGCAAGTCAAAACTAATTTCAACAGCTTTTGGTAACTCGTTGTAAGTCGCAAGTGGGTCAGTAGTGGCAGCTCCTCCAGCAGTGGTCGATGAACTAGAGCTCGATGAAGATGGCCATTCATCGACCCAACTGCCACTTTTAGTCATAAACCGTATTGAAATAGAATTCACTTCCGTTAACAGTTCTTTAGATATGGGCTCTGAATCCTGCGATCGATCAAGTACCGACCAGTAATGCCGAACCAGCTTATTGTCACTCAATTCATAAGCGACTCGTTGTATGTTCGAACGTGCATCGTCCATTGGGTTACGCCATCCCCTTCGTGTAAATTCGAGTGCGTAAAATTCATTTTTGGTGGTAAGCGCCGGTTGATAATCACCAAAGCCGTCTCTTATTGATCTTGTAAGTACTTGCCGAAGATCACGTGAAATAATCAACATGGTTTTTTGTAAGGCATTTAATTCCGCCAAACGAATTTGTGTTGATTCACTTGCCCTGATTGCGCTATTTAGAATTTGCCAGGAGCCCAAGCCTATCATTGCTGTTATGCCGATAGCCAATAACACTTCTAACAATGTAAAACCTTGGGTGCGAGCATTTAATTTAACTATTGGAGCGAAAGCAACTTTATTCATTAATATCGCCCGATAAAACCAGTTAAGGTGAGTTTTTTATTTTTATCATTTGAACCAGCATCGATATGATAAATTTCAACATCTACCTTATTAATATCCGGGTTTTCTGTTTTTATTATCTTGGATACAATTTGCCATTCTTCATTAGCAAACTCGACATCTTCTTTAGATTCTTTTGGTGGAGGAAGAGATTTTGATAGTTGCAACTCGGTCAGTTTATTTTCCGCTATCCAAGAAGAAAACATTTTGTGTCTGACAGCAAGATATTGATTAACCGTAGATGCCGTGACTTGCTGTAACACCATACCAATAAGTGAAAAGAACACTAAGGCAACCATGACTTCTAATAGCGTAAAGCCTTTAATTTGCTTATATACCTTGGAAAAGGAAATCATTACTTGTCACTCTCCTCACGCTGTAAAGCTGGAATGACAATTTCACCTTGATCTGTACTTTTTAATTCTATACGAGTATCTGACTGATCCTTTAGCTGAAAACCGATCGTAAAACCTGTAATTTCACCACTAGAAAGAAGCATAAAGTGTGGCTTTTTACCTTGATCAATTCCATCCATAATTCCTAAGTCGCTAGCATATTCAGATTCACCATCTAAAAACTTTTTGGAATGCCCGCCTAGAATTTTCCGTTTTTTACCTTCTCTTTGAAAATCAATGGTTAACCATTCAGGCAAAGCATGCATTTTAAGTGAATATTTTTCACTATCTTCCCAACGGCCTTCCTGCTCATCAAATGTTAAAAAGGCATAGTGATCAGATTCAATCATGACGCCGATTTCTTCATTGCTGAATACGGCCTCATCTGAAGCCATTAATAACACGGCTTGCAATCTTCTTATTTCGTTGTGCATTTCCCTAGTCTGATTACCGCCACCTACTGTAGTGAGGGCAATAGAGGAAATTAAACCCAGCAACACCAATACCACTAATATTTCAATTAAGGTAAAGCCATTAGGTTTTGAAGCTACATTCAAAGAAGAGCCGTAAGTTAAATACGGCTGTCGATTAAACGCGCTATCAATATTACAAACAGGCATAGCTTAGGCTTAGTTCAAGTCGTGATTACTGATGTCTTCACCGCCATCCGAACCACCTTCTCTACCATCCGGGCCAAATGAGTATAAGTCGTAAGGACCTTGAGAACCTGGGCTAACATATTGATATTCAGTCTTCCAAGGATCAACAGGAACGTTAGGTAAATAACCATTCTTATTCCAGTTTTTTGCTTCTGGCGAACCTGAAGGCTGGCTAACAAGCGCTTCTAGACCCTGCTCTGTACTTGGATAATTGAAGTTGTCTAATTTATACAAATCTAAAGCATTACTGATATTTCTGATTTGAGTTTTAGCAACACCAATACGTGCCTCTTCGCCACGACCTAGTATATTTGGCGCAACAACAGCGACTAAAAGACCGAGTATTACCATTACCACCATAATTTCGATCAAGGTGAAACCAGATTGATGCTTTTTGCTGTATTTCATTTTTCTTCCTTATTTTTAACTGTAAAGTTACTAATTAGTTTTAATACTTAGGCGTTTTATTGATAACCGTAGACTCTAGCCTACTAAATTACTCATATTCAAAATAGGTAGCATGATCGCTAATACGATGATCATCACGACCCCCCCCATAAAAAGCAGCATTAAGGGTTCAAACAAACCAACAATCGTTTCGATCAAACCTTGTAAATCACTTTCCTGGTGTCTTGCCGTTCGCTCTAGCATTTGATCGAGTTCGCCACTTGACTCACCACTGGCGATCATGTGGATCATCATCGGTGGAAAATAGCCTGTTTGTTCTAAAGAATGATGCAAGTTTCCACCCTCACTGACTTTAACAGCGGCTTCAATTAAAGACGCCTTTAAGCAGTCATTGGAAAGCACTTCTGCTGCAATGCGCATGGCGTCTACTAAAGGCACGCCACTGCTATTCAATATACTCAGCGTACTGGCGAACTGTGAAGTATTTGAACCACGAGATATTTTCTTAATAAAGGGCATATATAGAAGGCGCTTATGAAAAGCGAAACGAAATTTATCTTTTTTAAGACCTGCTTTGAAAGCAATGCTCGCGATAACCATTAAGACAAAAATAGCTAAGCCCCACTTGGCCAGAAAGTCACTCACCGCTAAAAGACCTTGTGTTAATGGCGGAAGTTCTTGGCCATTGTTTACGAAGACTTCAATAATATCGGGTACAACATAGGTTAAAAGGAAGACCACAATCGTAATTGCGACAAATGCTAGAATAACCGGATAAATAGCCGCTAATTGAATCTTTTGACGGGCTTGCTGTCGAGCTTCTGTATAATCTGCCAATCGATTAAGAACAAGGTCTAAGTGACCTGCGTGCTCTCCTGCCGCGACGGTTGAACGGTATAGGTTTGGAAAAGCTACCGGAAACTCACCGAAGCTATCTGCCAAGGTGTAGCCTTCTAATACTTTGGCACGAACCGCCAGAAGCATGCTGCGAACATTGGTCTTTTCGCTTTGGCTAGCAACAGCACTTAAGGTTTCTTCAATGGGTATGCCAGATTGAATTAAGGTGGCAATCTGCCGAGTTAACAAGGCTAGCTCTTTAACACTTAAGCGCCGCTTTGAACTAAATAGGTTAGTTGCACTTTGTTTTTCTGTCGTTTGATCAACAGATAACGGTGCAAAGCCTTTTTCGCGAAGCTGCTGGCGAACTTGGCGCGCACTATCAGCTTCCATTACACCTTTTTTTTGTTTGCCCTTAGGGTCGAGCGCTTTATATTCGAATGCTGCCATGATTATATCCGCACTTAACCTTTATGAGTCACTCTAATGACTTCTTCAATTGTGGTGACGCCTGCCAATACTTTTTGAATACCATCTTCGTGAATGCTTGGGCCGGATTTACGTGCTTGACGCTCAAGCTCTTGTTCGCCTGCCCGACTATGAATTAGCTCACGCATATCCTCATCGACTTTAACAACTTCATAAATACCTAAACGACCTTTATAGCCTTGATGATTACATTCAGAGCAACCCTTGGTTCTATAGATGCTTGGTTTTTCGGCATCACTAAGTGTTGGCGAAAGACCTAAGTATTCACAGGTTGAAGCATCAGGCAAATAAGGCTCGCGACATTCACTACAAAGAACCCGTACCAGTCTTTGAGCAATGATTCCCACCAAACTTGAACTGATTAAAAAGGGTTCAACGCCCATATCCATTAAACGCGTTATCGAACCCACTGCGCTGTTTGTATGAAGAGTAGATAGCACAAGGTGACCAGTTAAACTTGCTTGAACGGCTATTTCTGCAGTTTCAACATCACGAATTTCACCGATCATTACCACATCTGGATCTTGGCGTAATATTGCACGCAGTCCGCGAGCGAAAGTCATATCCACTTTAGTATTTACTTGGGTCTGACCAATGCCAGGTAAGTTATATTCGATCGGATCTTCAACTGTCAGAATATTCCGGCTTCGATCATTAATATGAGATAAACCAGCATATAAGGTGGTTGTTTTACCTGAACCTGTTGGGCCCGTCACCAGCATAATGCCATGCGGGCGAGCCAGAATACCTTTAATGGCTTCTAAGTCACGCTCAGCAGTACCAAGATATTTAAGGGTCAATTTGCCAGCGTTTTTATCGAGTAAACGTAATACGATTCTTTCGCCATTTGCAGAAGGCATCGTGGAAACACGAATATCAACTTCACGACCACCAACTCGCAAGGAAATCCGCCCATCTTGCGGAACACGTTTCTCTGCAATATCTAATTTAGCCATAACCTTTATTCGAGAAACCAATAAAGGTGCCAGCGCACGTTTCGGCTTAACGACTTCTCGAAGCACGCCATCGACACGAAATCTAACAACAAGTTGCTTTTCAAAGGTTTCAATATGAACGTCTGAAGCTTCTGACTTAACGGCTTCCGTTAAAATCGCATTGATAAGACGAATGATTGGTGCGTCGTCTTCTTGTTCAAGTAAATCTTCAGTTTCAGGAACGGAATTGGCTAGACTCGTTAAATCCATATCATCGCCCAAACCTTCAACCATCTGCATCGCTTCTGCTGAATCATTTTGATAAGCGAGGTTTAATGCAGACTCAAATTCGGCTTCATCCACACTCACAAATTTAAGTTGGCCAAATGTTAAACGATTTACTTCTGAGAAAGCCTGTGTAGTAAGGCCCGGTCGATATAAAACTTGAAATTGATTTTTTTCTCTGACTAAGACAATCCCCTGTTTCTTAGCAAAGCTAAAAGGAAGACGTTCAAATATAAGACCCTCAGAGCTAGCTTGCTCATTAAAAACTAGACCTGGCGTAGAGCTTTCCAAAACTTCGTCAGCTTTACTTGGTTGATCTTCAGGTATTTGCGCTAATTCGGTCACAACACATCCTTTGAAACATTTTATTTTTAATCAATATGAAAGCAAAACTTTTCGTATTCGAACAATAAGCTAACAACTAATTTCAAGTTTTAGTAGGGTAAAGCATCATAGTCTTATTTTAAATATGCGTATTTAAGCTTTTGTAAGATTTATTCTAGCTTATGTTTGATTTATGACACCAAGCACATAGCGTTTATAAAAAACCATGCTGTTATTAAAGGCCATTTTCTCCTTTTAACTACCTAATATCTATTAACAAACACTCAAAACTAACTATCTGCCAGCACGAGCTGGTTAAAAAGGAGTTGCATATTACCCCGCTCTCAAAGCCAAGCACTAACACAGATAGATTAATGCAGTTTAATGAGACCTTTAAAATTTGAACAAACAGTCAAAATACCTTGATTGTATATGCTAGACTTCTTAAATTAATGGCTTGGTATTATTTATACAGGCTCTTTCTGAACATTTTCTTTCTCGCTAACTAACTACCTGTGCAATATAACAAGTTGGGCCAGTAATATGCTTGTAACACGCTTACCCTTAATCACTGCAATTTGCTTGTTTGCTTTGATATGCGGTTCTATTTACTGGCAATTAGCACCCTATATAACTACTTATTTCAGTCAGCAAGGTAGCAATACAAGCAATGCTCTAAATAATCAAAACAATGTTTTAATAAACAAGAAAAATAGTGGCACAAAAGAGCGTGCTTATAATATATCGAGCTTTAAGTTATTTGGTGATGCCCTAGCCCCCGTTAAAACAGCTTCAATTCAAACAGAAAAACTACCTGAAACAACCTTAAAGCTTAGACTTACTGGCGTTTTGGCAGGGAAAAACAATCTACAGGCTGGCGCCTTAATTGAAGGCCCTGATCGTCAAACACGTAGCTATAGAGTTGATGAAGAAGTGCCTGGTGGCGCAACCTTAAAGCAGGTTTATCCAGATAGAGTTGTTTTGGAACGGGCTGGCCGAATGGAAAACCTTATCTTTGAAGATACTCGACCTATTGGAATTGAAACTCAAACACAAGCTGAAGAAGCACCCATTGCCTATATACCGCAAGCCAGCCACTCGGTTCAACCCAATATCGAAGACTTTAATAAGCAGCAAACCCAACAGATTAAAGATCGCTTGAGTAAATTACGAAGTCGCCTGCAAAGCAATGGCCCTTAAGAAACTGGGTGCTTAATTTGCTTAAGTTCTTAAACAAGACAATCAGCAGCAGTTTCAAAACAAAGAAATTGCACTTGCTTTTTATCTTCATATTTACCTTTAGCTATCATGCTGTCGCCTTTGATATTGACTTGAATATAATCAAACAGGTCAAAGAGCGTTTCGGTGAAAAAGCTTCTGGCAGACTTAGGTATTGGCAAAAAATAATAAACGATGCAAAAAATAAAACACCCGATGAGCAGCTTAAGATCACTAACTCTTTTTTCAATCAAGTTAGATTTTTATCAGATCAGGAACATTGGCAACGAGAAGATTACTGGGCAACGCCGCTAGAAATGTTGGCAACCAATGGCGGTGATTGCGAGGATTACTCCATCGCCAAATATTTTACGCTCAGAGAGCTTGGCATTCCTGATGAAAAGTTAAAAATCACCTATGTTAAGGCTGTACAGCTTAATCAAGCACACATGATCCTCGCTTATTACCCCTCACCTGGCGCCGAGCCTTTGATTCTCGACAACTTGATTAATGAAATTTTACCTGCGTCACAACGACCCGACCTTGTACCCGTCTATAGTTTTAATGGTGAAGGCTTATGGCTAAGTAAATTAAGTAGCCAAGAAGGTAAACGCATTGGCAACGCTAACAAGCTTGAGAGTTGGAAAGACCTCATGACACGCCATACCCGTTTATTCGATAAGTAACCTACCCATCAAAAAATAATGAAACACCCTACTTTCTATTAATTATATCCATCCAATCAAAGTTTACGTTTACGTCAACTGAAAGTTGTTTTATGATTATCTTTAAATTACACATCTGATTACTTCGTTTTAACTTGAGAGAGATATGAGTAAAGAATATTCAATCAGCGATTTAGCTCAAGAATTTGATGTCACCACACGCACTATTCGCTTCTATGAAGCAGAACAACTACTTCACCCAGCGCGTAGAGGCCAAACCCGTATTTATAGTGATCAGGATCGAGTTCATCTCAAATTAATACTTCGAGGGAAGCGTCTAGGCTTTTCCTTAGCTGAATCAAAAGAATTAATCACGCTGTACGATCCAAGCTCTCAAAACACCTTACAACTAAATCGTTTCTTAGAAAAAATTACCGAACGCCGCCGCTCTCTTCAGCAGCAATTTGAAGATATAAGAGTGATGCAGCATGAATTAGATGAAGCTGAAGTACGCTGTAATAGCGCACTAAAAGCACTATAGAGATAAGTTAAACCTAGAATTATAAGACTAAAAATATAGAGGATTACCTATGTACCAATCACTTAATTTCAATCATGGCGAAACTATCGACATGCTCCGTCATCAAGTTAAACACTTTTGCGATAAAGAAATCGCTCCTATTGCGGACAAAACAGATAAAGACAACGCCTTCCCTAACGCGTTATGGACAAAATTAGGAGACATGGGTTTACTTGGTATGACCGTTTCAGAAGAGTTAGGCGGAACAGATATGGGTTATCTTGCTCATACCATTGCGATGGAAGAAGTTAGTCGCGCGAGCGCCTCTATCGGTTTAAGTTATGGCGCACACTCTAATTTATGCGTGAATCAAATTTTCAGAAACGGCACAGCTGAGCAGCAAAAGAAGTATCTACCAAAACTAATCAGTGGCGAACACATTGGTGCACTCGCAATGAGCGAGCCTAATGCCGGAAGTGATGTTGTCAGCATGAAGCTACGTGCCGAAAAACGCACAGACAAACAAGGTGATCACTACATTTTAAATGGTACAAAAATGTGGATTACCAATGGCCCAGATGCGCACACCTATGTCATTTACGCTAAGACCGAACCTGCAAAAGGCCCACATGGAATTACCGCATTTATTGTGGAAAGAGACTCTCCGGGTTTCACTCAATCACCTAAACTAGACAAACTAGGTATGCGTGGTTCCAATACCTGCGAACTTGTTTTTCAGGATGTCAAAGTCCCTGCCGAGAATATTCTGGGGCAAGAAAATGCTGGCGTAAAAGTATTAATGAGTGGTTTAGATTATGAACGTGTTGTTCTTTCAGGCGGCCCAATCGGCATTATGCAAGCCTGTATGGACCTAGTTCTTCCTTATATTCATGAACGCAAGCAGTTCAACCAATCAATCGGCGAATTCCAATTAATTCAAGGTAAAGTAGCCGACATGTACACAACCTTAAATGCCAGCCGAGCTTATTTATATGCCGTTGCACAATCATGTGATCGTGGTGAATCAACGCGTAAAGATGCTGCTGGCGTCATTTTATATTGTGCAGAAGCCGCGACAAAAATTGCTTTAGATGCAATTCAAATTTTAGGTGGTAATGGTTATATCAACGACTTCCCTGCGGGACGCTTATTACGCGATGCCAAGCTCTATGAAATAGGTGCGGGTACGTCTGAAATTAGGCGCATGTTAATTGGCCGTGAATTATTCATGGAAACTCGCTAGTTTAAAAACGCATTTACAAAGATTAAGTTAAAGCACGTTTAATAATTTTTGAAAGAGAATCAGGCGTATGGGCATCACACAAATTCAGTCTAAAATTGACACCCAATCAGAAGCATTTGTTCAGCGAAGTGCGGCAATGGATGCTTTGGTGTCAGATCTTTATGACAAGATAAAAGCAAACCATTTGAATCCTTCAGATGAACTAGCCAAACGTCATATCGCGAAAGGTAAACTTTTACCCAGAGAGCGAATTGCACGCTTAATCGATCCTGGTTCGCCTTTTTTAGAGTTGTCACAACTGGCTGCCTATCAAGTTTATGAAGACGTCATCCCCGGTGCAGGCGCAATCACGGGAATAGGTCGTATTCATGGAATTGAGTGCATGATCGTTGCCAATGACTCGACCGTAAAAGGTGGTACTTATTATCCGCTATCGGTTAAAAAGCATTTACGCGCGTTAACCATTGCTGAAGAAAACCGTTTACCTTGTGTTTATTTGGTCGATTCTGGCGGTGCTAATCTTGGTAATCAGGATGAAGTTTTCCCGGACGAAGATGATTTTGGCAATATTTTCTATCGCCAGGCCAATATGTCTGCCAAAGGTATTCCACAAATCGCTGTCGTTTTAGGTTTATGTACCGCAGGTGGCGCTTATGTTCCAGCTATGGCCGATGAAAGCATTATGGTGCAAAACCACAGCACCATCTTCTTGGCTGGCCCGCCCTTAGTAAAAGCAGCTACAGGCGAAGAAGTCACTGCTGAAGAATTAGGTGGCGCAGATATTCACTGTAAAATTTCCGGCGTAGCAGATCATTATGCGAATGACGAAGCACATGCGCTAACGATTGCAAGGCGCTGTATAGCCAACATCAATTGGCAAAAGCCTCAGCAAATGGCGATGCGCACACCCCAAGAACCACTTTACTCGCCATCCGAATTAGGCGGCGTCGTCCCGAGTGATTTAAAGACACCTTATGATGCGCGTGAAGTGATAGCCCGCTTAGTAGACGGTTCGGAATTCGCAGAATTTAAACAATATTTTGGCGAAACATTAATATGTGGCTTTGCACATATTTTTGGCTATCCGGTAGGCATAGTAGCCAACAATGGCATCTTGTTTTCTGAATCTGCTCAAAAAGGCGCGCACTTTATTTCACTCTGCTGTCAGCGCAAAATACCCATTATTTTTCTCCAGAATATTACTGGTTTTATGGTCGGCAAGGCTTTTGAAGAAGGTGGAATAGCCAAGCATGGTGCAAAGATGGTCAATGCAGTCGCTTGCGCAAAAGTTCCAAAATTTACTGTCATTATCGGTGGCAGCTTTGGTGCAGGTAACTACGGTATGTGCGGTCGCGCCTATCACCCTCGTTTTTTATGGATGTGGCCAAATGCGCGCATTTCGGTGATGGGTGGTGAACAAGCGGCAGGCGTACTCGCTCAAGTAAAACGCGATAGCTTAAAGAAAAAAGGCATCGAGTGGTCTGCTGAAGAAGAACAAGCACTTAAAAAGCCTATCATTGAACAGTTTGAAAAACAGGCTCACCCTTACTATGCCAGTGCTCGCCTATGGGATGACGGAATTATCGCACCTAGTGAAACACGAAACATTCTGGGAATTGCTATTTCTGCATCTTTAAATGCGCCCATTGAAGATACCAAGTTTGGTATTTTTAGGATGTAAATGCTCATTGAGCTTGTCGAAATGTGTTCGACTCTACTCAGAGTTTAATTTGCAAGCCCCTTCGACAGGCACAGGGAGCGGAGTAATCGATATCAGATAACGGCTTCGATAAAACTATAATGACTTCACAAACAGGTAACGCGATGACTTCAAAAACAAAATTACTCATCGAAAATAACATAGCAAAACTAACTCTAAGCAATGTCGATATCCATAACGCCTTCGATGATCAGATTATTAGTGAGTTAAGAGAACACCTAGAAACTGTGCGTGTCGATGAAACTGTGCGCACCTTATTACTTCAAGCTGATGGTAAGCATTTTTGCGCCGGTGCAGACTTAGCCTGGATGAAGCGCATGGCGCGACATTCTGAAGAAGAAAACTTGAAAGATGCACGTCAACTTGCTGGTTTAATGTCCGATTTATATAACCTGCCCATACCGAGTGTCGTCGCGATTCAAGGTGCGGCTTATGGTGGTGCTGTTGGTTTGATTGCCTGTTGTGACATTGCCATCGCCAGTGACAAAGCACGTTTTTGCCTTAGCGAAGTTAAACTGGGTTTAGCGCCTGCAACAATTGGTCCCTATGTTGTTTCTGCGATGGGAGCGCGTCGTTGTGGTCAACTATTTATGACGGCAGATGTTTTCAGTGCAGCACAGGCAAAAGAATACAGACTTGTTCACGAAACCGTAGATCATGATCAGCTTTCAATAACGGTCAATAAAACACTCACCCAACTTTTGCTAGCAGGGCCAGAAGCCAATAAAGCGGCTAAACAATTAATACGCGCCTGCACTCCATCTTTTGATTCTAACTTAGCTGAAACAACCAGCGCGATGATTGCAAAGTTAAGAGTGTCTGAAGAAGGCCAAGAAGGGCTTCAGGCATTTTTTGAAAAGCGTTCTCCTAATTGGATAAGTAAACTTAAGGAAAGTTAGGATGCCAATAAATAAGGTAAATTCAGATATCGTCAGCATCGTCGAAGTTGGCCCTCGTGATGGTTTGCAAAATGAAACCTCTATCGTATCTCTGGCAGATAAAATCAGTTTAATAGAAAGCTTAGCAGATGCAGGGCTACAGCATATTGAAGCAGGCAGTTTTGTCTCACCTAAATGGGTGCCACAAATGATGGATAGTCTTGCCGTATTTGAAGGGATAAATCGAAAATCGAATGTTATCTATTCAGCACTGACACCTAATATGAAAGGCTTTGAATCGGCTTTAATAGCAAAAGCAGATGAAGTCGCTATTTTCACAGCAGCGTCTGAAGCCTTCACGCAAAAAAACATAAATTGTTCGATAGAAGAAAGTATTCAACGTTTTATGCCTTTGATTGATGCTGCTAAGAATAATGATTTACGTGTTCGAGCTTATGTTTCCTGTATTTTAGGCTGCCCTTATGAGGGTGAAATTTCACATGAAAAAGTCATTGAAGTTACTCAGCGTTTATTAGAATTGGGCTGCTATGAGGTTTCATTAGGCGATACGATCGGAATCGGTAGGCCTCATGAAACCTTAGCACTATTACAAAATATGCTAAGGGAGTTTTCAAGCACACAGCTAGCCCTGCATTTTCACGATACTTATGGTCAAGCGATTGCGAATCAATATGTCGCCCTTGAATTAGGCTTCCGCCGCTTCGATAGTTCTGTTGCAGGCTTAGGTGGTTGCCCTTATGCCCAAGGCGCATCGGGTAATGTCTCGACAGAAGATTTGGCTTATATGCTTGAAGGTGCTGGCATGAAAACTGGTATCGACTTAGATAAATTAATTCAAGCGGGTCATCACATATGCCATTCACTCAATAGAGTTAATCAATCAAAAGTGGCTAATGCCCGGGGTTTTCATGCTGAAGGAGAAACACAATGAATAAGTGCCTGTGGACACCATCAGAAAGCCGGATCAATCAAAGTAATATAAAAGCATTTACAGAATTTTTAGTGCAGCATCACCATTATCCAGAACATCAAGTTGATTACCCTAGCCTTCATACTTGGTCTTTAACTAACAAAGAGAGCTTTTGGAAAGCAATTTGGGAATTCTTTGGCGTTCAAGGTGATATGGGAAAAGTCATTCTCAACAATGGCGATAAAATGCCGGGTGCGCAATGGTTCCCAGAAGCACAATTGAACTTTGCCCAAAATCTGTTGAAAGCAAATAGTTCAGATAATTCCATCGCAATTGTTGAACGTGGTGAACATGGCCGACGTGAAGAAATAAGCTTCCTACAACTAAAAGATCAAGTATCAAAAATCAGAAAATTCTTGATCAATCAAGACGTTCAAAAAGGTGATTGTGTCGCAGGTTTTCTGCCCAACAGTCATTACGCCATTGTTGCGATGTTAGCCACGGCTTCGATAGGTGCGATATGGACATCCTGTTCACCTGACTTCGGTATTCAAGGTGTATTAGACCGTTTTCAACAAACTCAACCCAAAGTTTTATTTGCTTGTGATGGATATTATTATGCGAATAAAACCATTCATACCCTGGATAAAATTACCGCCATTTGTGAATCACTCGAAAACCTAAGTTCTTGCGTTATCGTGCCATATTTAAATATTCAAGATCAGCGTGATTTATCTACTAAAACGCTGTGGACGAATTTATTAAATATCGAAACACCAGAACTCGTCTTCGAGCCTATGCCTTTTAATGCGCCTTTATATGTCATGTATTCATCTGGCACCACAGGCAAGCCCAAGTGTATTGTGCATACCGCTGGCGGAACACTGTTACAGCATTTAAAAGAACATGCCTTACATACCGATGTTAAAGCGGGTACACATTTATTTTATTACACCACCTGCGGTTGGATGATGTGGAACTGGCTGGTCTCTGGTTTAAGTTTAGGTGCTCGTATCATTTTATACGACGGCTCTCCATTTCATGCTAAAAACACCCAGTTATTTGATTTAATTGATGAAGAACAAATTGAAATTTTTGGTGGCAGTGCAAAATATTATGCGGCCTGTGAGAAGTTTGAACTAGCACCGAAGAAGACGCATAACTTGGACAGTTTAACGAGTGTGCTTTCAACAGGCTCACCTCTTAGTCATGAAAGCTTTCAATATTTATATGATCATGTAAAAGAAGATATTTGTGTTTCCAGTATTTCTGGTGGAACCGATATTATTTCCTGCTTTGCACTCGGCTGCCCTATTCTGCCTGTTTATCAAGGCGAACTTCAATGTATCGGCTTAGCCATGGATATTGCTTTTGTTGATGATCAAGGTCAGGAACTCGAGCAAGATAAAGGCGAATTAATTTGTCGCCAATCCTTCCCCTCTATGCCTAGCGGTTTTTGGAATGATGCAGATGGTACAAAATATCATGACGCTTATTTTTCACGTTTTGAAAATATCTGGGCACATGGTGATTACGGTGAAGTAATTCAGCATCAAAATGAAACTAATCAAGTCACTCAGCTTGGCGTGATGATTCATGGTCGCTCCGATGCCATTTTAAATCCGGGTGGCGTCCGAATTGGGACAGCTGAAATTTATCGTCAGGTAGAAAAAGTACCCGCCGTCTTTGAATCTATTGCGATTGGTCAGAACTGGAAAGATGATGTGCGTATTATCTTGTTTGTGCGTTTACAAGATGGCAAGGTGCTCGATGACATCTTAATCAATGAAATTAAAACAAGTATTAGAACAAATACCACGCCGCGCCATGTTCCGAGTAAAATAATTCAAATTGCCGATATACCCAGAACCATCAGTGGGAAAATTGTTGAAGTGGCCGTTAAAAAAGTCGTGGAAGGGCTACCCGTCAATAATACCGAAGCCCTGGCAAACCCAGAAGCACTAAACTTATTTAAGAATTTACCCGAACTCCAAAAGGATTAAATCAATGCTAAAGCCAAGAAGTATGATTAAAACGCCTCGTTTCTTAAAATCATACTTCTTGCTTAAGCCTCTCTTCTTAATATTCTTAACGAGTAGTGCTGTATTAGATGTTAAAGCACAACAAGCCAGTGATTCTGTCGCTCCTGAGTTCAGTAGTAAAGCGTCTACGACTTTATTAAATAATACTCTGCATTCTAAAACAGCATCTGCTAATGAATTTATCGCTATCACCGCTCATCCTTTAGCCACTCAAGCTGCTTTTGATGTATTGAAAAAAGGTGGTTCAGCGGTCGACGCTATGGTCGCTGTGCAAACTGTTTTAGGTCTTGTTGAACCGCAGTCATCTGGTCTTGGTGGCGGGGCTTTTGCACTTTATTACGATGCCAAGCAGAAAAAACTTACCAGCTTTGACGGCCGAGAAACCGCGCCACTTAAAGCTTCTCCCGAATTATTTATGTCTGATAAGACAACACCGATGCAGTTTTTTGATGCCGTTGTCGGTGGACGCTCCGTGGGCACACCAGGCACGGTAAAATTACTCTGGGAGATGCATAAGAACTATGGGGTGCAGTCATGGGAAATGTTATTAATGCCAGCCATTCAACTAGCCACAAATGGCTTTACTGTTACAGAAAGAATGGCTGCATCCGTTGAGCGAGATAAAGACAGATTAAGTATTGATCCAGAAGCCGCAGCTTATTTTTACCCCAAGGGTGAAGCGATACAAGAAGGCAGCCTACTAAAAAACCCAGCCTATGCTGAAACGCTCATATCTCTGTCAAAGAATGGAGGTGATAGTTTCTATCGTTCAGATATCAGCAAAGCCATTATCGAAAAGGTGCAACACGCTTCAAATAAAGGTCAATTATCTCAGGAGGATTTCGAAGCTTATAAAGTGATAGAGCGTAAAACTAGCTGTATGGATTATCGAGAATTTAATGTTTGTGGAATGGGGCCACCAAGTTCTGGCGCTATTAGTGTTAATCAGATCTTGGGAATTTTAGAAAATTTCGAACTTCATAAACGTTCACAAGATGACCCTACGACATGGCAGTTAATAGCAGAGGCAAGCCGTTTGGCTTTTGCAGATAGAGGCCAATATATAGCTGACCCTGATTTTACTGACATACCTAAGGGCTTAATGAATAAAAGCTATCTCACGTCAAGAAGCAAAATCATTAAAGCTGGCCAAGCAAGCCCTGCTATTTCATATGGTCTACCTCCCGGATTTGAAGATAATAAATTAGAAACGGGTAACTCACCCGAGCAAGAATCAACCACGCATTTTGTTATTGTCGATAAAGAAGGCAATATTGTTTCGATGACGAGTACCATTGAAAACGCCTTTGGTTCTCGGCTGATGGTGAAAGGATTTTTACTGAATAATGAGCTTACTGATTTTTCGTTTCTGCCAAAGAAGAATGGTCAATTAGTTGCAAATCGGGTTGAAGCAGGAAAACGGCCTCGTTCATCAATGGCACCCACTATCGTTTTTAAAGTTAATCCTAATGGTGAACAAATCCCCTACCTTGCCTTAGGTTCACCAGGTGGCTCGCGAATTATTAATTTTGTAGCTAATGCACTGATTAGAATTTTAGAATGGAATGAACATCTGCAAGTTGCTTTTGATAGCCCTCACATCATTAATCGCTTTGGCAAAATGGAACTTGAACAAGACACGCAGGCGGTTGGTTGGTCTGAAGGTTTTCAAAAAATGGGCTACCCCATTACTCAGCAAGATATTAATTCGGGCTTGCATGGCGTTATGTTTCAGAAAGAAGGCATGTTTGGCGCCGCGGACAAGCGACGCGAAGGGACTGTGAAAGGACAATGAAAACCCTCTAATGAATTATAGCCAAGAATTCATATAATAAAGTGGCGCAAAGGCAACGATCATTAAGGTAGTTCCCATCACCATTAAGGGCAGTAATAACCTTTCATGTCGATAATAGAAGTTATTACCTTCTTTAAGCGCAAGCTCTACTTCTTCATCGCCAACAACCTGTCTTGTTAACAAGTGATTGAGAGACACCGGCGGGCTCAGGTAACCTAGTTCAAAGGCCATTAAACAGGTCATCCAAAAATGTATGGGATGAATTCCATTTGCATAAGCAACTGGCGCAATCGTACCTGATACCAGAATAAGCGCGCCAAATGGGTCCATGACCATGCCGATAAAGATAAGGAAGACGATTAAAAAGGCCATGGTAAGATAGATAGAACCGAAGGCTTCTGGTATCACCAATGTGCCGCCACCACGCTCAATCATGCCACCAACAGTGAACGAACACGCCATAAGCATTAACAGGGCGCCAATTTGTATGGCTGAATTATCAACAGCTAAGGTAAACGCTTTCGACAGTGTCGGGCTTGCTTTGGCAGTTTTGTTGCGTTCAATAAAGTCACGACTAAAACTTCGTTCAAACCAGAGAATAGCAATGACGATAACCGGCAAAATAACCGGTGCGGTAAATTCGTCTAATTCAGCATCTAATATAAAATCATACGCAAAAAGTACAGCGGCCAAAATGGCGATATAAGGTAAAAAATGTACGGCATTACTAAGAGAAGGTTTTAAAGCTACGCTGGCTGGAGTTAGCTTTATAGGGTCTTTACGGGTGATCATCGCAAAAACTGCAAATACCACCATGCTGAGCAAAAATACCTTAAAGCCCCAATGAAAAAGCTCGTCGGTTACCACTTCTTTATTAAGAATTGCGATACCCACAACCAATAAACAAGGTCGTAACACAACCCCAGAACCTGTCATAGCGGTAACTGCGAGCGATAACTGCCTGCGTGTACCTACTCTGCGCATTTCTTGATAGACAACCGCACCCATCGCAATAATGATAATGCCAGAAGCCCCAGTATAGGCAGTGGGAAAAGCCAGCATGGCGATAGCTATAAAGGCTAAAAATTCAGGAGGAAGATGCCAAGGTTTTAAAATATCGAATAACTTTGCCCCGACTAAGGTTTCTTTTAAGAGCATTCCTACAAGAATGTATAAGCCAATGGCTAAATGAAGATTAGTAAGTTGGAAAATTTGAGTGAAATAAATCGAAATTCCTGGAAAGTGACCTTCAGCAACAAAAAATTGAAAAGAGGCAGCCAATAGCATAATGCTATGTATTGGGATAGATAAAAATGCTTTCCCGATTGAACCTTCCTTTTCTAGTACTTGCCCTGGATTTTTTAGTTGGTAGAGATTAATGGCACACAGCGTGAAGGCAGCCAAACTTAAAATTATCAGCAATTCTGGTTTATCAACAACGGTGCCTGATTCATAAGAACCTTTAATGAACAAAACAGTCGAAAGCCCAAGACTGCCATTAGCAATAAATTGGCCAATATTCGAAACTTTATGATCGAGTCGAGAATGAATAGACCGAAAAGCAATATGACATTTCTTCCACGTCGTCACGACCGCTGCAAACGCTAACAACAGTATTAGAGTTAAGCGTTGATGGTCGATCGCAAGCAAGCTTACCGACGCTAAACCATGCTCTACTGTGCGAAATATCTGAACCCAAACCGTAAATTGTTGTTTATAAATTTCGGCTGCTTGATGCTGGCCTTCACAAAGTTGTTTTTGACTTAATAATGAATTACGAGCGGCATCTCGATCAAACTCTGATTCAAACAAATCAAAGTCTGAACTTTCTTCAGCATGTTCAGCCTCAATCTCATCTAACCTTTGCTCAAGATCAAACTCTAAGTCACAGGTAACGACAGCTTGATCGCTACGTAAGATAAAATAATCAGGCCAAAAGTACGCCCCCATTTTAAGCATTTGACCATGCATATTCTCACTTGTGCCGGCAATGATAGTGACAAATAAAAGCGCAAGAATAATGCTTGAGAACACTCTTTGAGTGCTCTTTTTTAATAGAGTTGAATTTGTATCTAATGGCTGATTGGACATAACTTAATTCATCATTATTATTTTTGTAAATAGATTTTAGTACTTAGAAAATGAAACGACCACCGCTTGCGACAACAATCGTGATTAGTCCTAGTGATAAATTAATACCAATTAGTTTTCTCATGCTGTTTAAGCGATTCGCTGCATCTTCCCAATCTGAAATAGCGACGGCCAATTTCAAACGTTTAAACGACGCAAAGAATAAATGCCCATAAAGAAGAAACATTAAGTAGCCCAAGGCTAGCATAATATGCACATGCTTCCCGACACTGCTCATACCGCCATTCAGTGAAATCAAGCCGTGACCACTGACAATTAAAAGGATTATAGCCGGCCAGACGAAATTAAAAAATCGTGTAAATACGCGGCTCCATAAAGTAAATCTGACGGGAGGATCAAGAAGCTGTGCCGCCACAGGACGAAGACAAACATAAGCGAAGAACATTCCACCCACCCAAATAACGGCAGATAAAAGGTGTAGGGATAGAGCAATAGACATCATCATTTTTAATTTCTCATAAGCGTAGAATAAAACGCGGAAACTATAGCGTTTATAAGGAATACGATACAAGACCTAAATTACCTTTAGCTTGATTATATTTAATCAAAAATAGTGTTTCCAAAGGGTAACTAAACGAACATCATAGGAAACTTACGTATAGTAGTCTCTATTTTTGTGTCTTTTAACTGCGGTATTAGCTGTTGTTTTTTTACCTTTTTTTATCCGAAAAAATCAAATTCATTTACAAGGCAACCTGTTTTATATGCTTTTCTACATCACAGCGCTATGTCACTTTGTTAGTTTACGAATAATGAATTTTATTAAGATGGCCTCTTGGATAAAATTCAGCTTATCAATCGCTTTACTTTCTTTGCTGTCTTTTCATACTGTTGCGCTTAGCTTGCCTTTTATCAACGATGGTATCCCCTTTGAAATCAGCCTTAAAGATGTCGAGTCTCCTGAAAAATATCGCCAATTAGTTGATTTAATTAAAGATGGCATTAAGCTGCAACGAGTTGAAAATCTCACACTTAAGCAGTACACAGATCCCGGAAAAATTTCGCGTTTTGAACAAGACATTATCCGAAGAATCCTCAAGTCTCAGGGCTATTATCGCTTTTTCGTCAATGCGAAATTAGTTAAGAATGAGCAGGATAATCTAAGCTATGATTCTTCTACTGAAATAAATACTAAAATAAAGAATATCGTTTACCAGCTGACACCAGGTACTCAATATAAGGTGTCAGAGCTTCAGTTTAATGTAGATAAAAGCGTAAATTTAGAGTTAATGCCCAAGTTAGACATTCAACTAGGTGATGCTCTCATTGCTGAAAATGTACTTTCAACATTAGAACAAATACGTGCCTACATTCGTAATGATTATTGCTTTTACGAAGTGAAACTTACTTACCAGGCGCTTATCGATCATCGTGATGGTAGTGCCAAATTGGTCTTTGACATGGAACCTAGCCAACAAATAACATTCGGCCCAATTTTCATTAATGGTTTGGAAGCTGTCGACTACGACTATTTAAAATCATTTATCGTTTATGAAGAGGGCCAATGTTTTAAACAGGATAAAATAGACGCCTCTCGTTTATCGGTATTGCGTTCCAATTTAATTTCGAATGTCAGTATTCGTGTGAGTGATATTGAACGTGATCAGGTCATTACATTTTATAAAGTCGATGAAAGAAATCATCGCACGATAAAAGCGGGGGTCGGTTATAGCACGGATGAAGGTGCTTACCTCTCGTCAGGGTGGGAGCATCGAAACTTCGGCGGCGAAGGTGAAAAATTAGACATTAACACACGGTTGTCGTCTATACGCCAACAAATCTTCGGTGAATTTTTTATACCTATGTTCTTTAATAAAAACAAATCGCTTACTTTATATTCTGAAGCAATGAATGAAGAGCTTGATTCCTATAAAGCTCTATCATTAAAAGCCGGTGCGAAAATTGGTTTTAAACGAACAGAGTTTTTAAATTATTTTATTGGCGGTGAATTAAAGGTCAGTGATGTAAATGATCAGGGTGAAAAAGAAGCCTTCTACCTGTTGTCCTTACCCATTGAAATAGAGTGGGATCACACAAACGATATTCTTGACCCTACCGATGGCTTTCTTATAACAGCTGAAGTTCGTCCTTATATTGATGTCATCAATACTGAAACAAAGTTTTATAAGACCATGCTGTCTTTTTCTGTTTACCAGAGCTTTGATATTGCCTTACGACCTACTTTAGCAGCTCGTTATAGCGTCGGCACAATCACTGGAGAATCTGTTGAAAACATTCCGGCTGACGAACGTTTTTATGTGGGTGGCGGCGGTTCAGTAAGAGGCTACCCGTATCAATCCTTGAGTAAGTTAGACGGTGATGACCCAGAAGGTGGCTCATCTTTTCAACAAATCAATACCGAATTAAGAATTCGTTTTCTGGAGAACTGGGGCTTGGCTACCTTTGTCGGGGGTGGTTTTGCATTTGATGAAGCGACGCCCAGTTTCAATCAGGAATTACTTTGGGGTGCTGGCTTGGGTTTGCGCTATTACACGGCATTTGCACCCTTTCGTATGGATATAGCCTTCCCTCTTAATAAGAGAGAAGCTTATGATGATAACTTTCAACTCTATATCAGTATTGGACAGGCATTTTAATTGAAGATAAATAACCCACTGCCAAACGCCAATTCATCTGAAGTAAAAACCACTTCCAGATCGTTTTTCAGTAAGGTATTTAAGGTTTTATTAATTAGCAGCCTGACGGCTATAGCGATGGCACTACTACTTACCGTGTTGAGTATTAGTTTGTTGTTAGGTTCTCAAAGTACTAGGGAATGGCTAGTGCAAGACCTTGTCCCTAAAGTGCTTTCATCAAGTTCTATACAGCTGAACATTCAGGGTTTTAACTCACCGGATTTTGGCTTTTGGTATTTTGAATCACTCTCATTAAACATAAGTGATCAGACATTATTCAGTGCAGATAAACTCTTCTTGAATTTCGATACCCAAGCTCTTTTAGATAAAAAAATAGACGTTCTTGAATTAAGTGCTGATCGTTTGCTTATTGTTATCCCGGATGAAACTAATACCGAAAAAGCAAATACCGATAAAAACGCCGACACGAATTTACGTGCAATGCTAGTGCCATTTCGAGTACAAAAGTTGGCCTTGAAGCATGTCGAAATTCTTGGCACCCAACTTAATAATCCAGCCTTTCACTTAGGTGGAAATTTAGAACTCCTTTGGCAAGAGCAACTATTTACAAGTGACTTATTATTAAAAACTAAGGCGCAGCCTGAAGCTGAGATTAATTTACAAGCAGCTATAGATGAGAAATTTTCTGGCACACTGGCAGCAACAATCAAAGAGGCATCTGGTGGTTGGATAGGACAAACAATCAGTCTTCCAGCAGATCAAGCTGTCGACTTTAATGTTGAATTAACTGCCCGTGCAGATAAAGATTCTATTAATTGGGCGCTACAGTCTTTCAAGATGCCCTGGCAACAGCACAAACTTAATGCAAAGGCTGAGGGGCACTGGGAAATTGGTAATGAACGATTAGACGTTTCTCAATTCTCATTATTTGTAGACAATAAAGAACAAGTATTGAACGGTTGGTGGCAGGATCAATTGTTTGAATTAGATATAGCACTTAATGGATTTCCAATTGATCTTGCTGATGCCTTTCAAGATTATATTGTCGGTGGACAAATTACCGGTTCTGCAAAAGTAGGAGGTAATATTTCAAACCCAAGCTTCCAGACAAACCTGCAAGCCAATACCCACTACAATAAACAAGCTGTCATACTAGATATAAAAGGTGAAGGTAATACACACACTTTCAAGATCGAAAAAGCCTTCGTTAATCTAGGTGATGCCAAGTCGTCAGCCAGTGGTTCTATTCTCATCGAAAAGCAAGAATTTGATTTAGAGATCCATCAACTTAGCGGCCCTGTTCGTATTATAGAAACCTTCGATGTGGAATTTCCTGATGACTTAGATATCGAAATAGATGAAGCTATGGGCTTTCTAAAGGGTCCATTTACCTCGCCTGTCTATACTGGTTTCACCAAAGCTAAAGGTCTCTACAATAAACAGGTTTTTGATTTTCAGAGTGAATTTATAGGTGATATAGAAAAGGTAGAGCTTAATAATTTTCTCGCTAATATTTCTGGTGCAGCGATTCAAGCAGATGGTTTGATAGATTGGCACAACGAGAAATTTGACCTAGGCCTCGATTCAAACAGCCTTCCCTTCACTTTACTATCACTTCTAGATGTTGACTTACCAACAGATTTTGCTGCAAAGCTTAATACAAATGGTCGGCTTACAGGCGAATTTACCAACCCTTATTACAAAGGAAAAATCAGTTCTAAGGGGTATTTTAAAAACTTACCTTTTACAGCTAGTTTACTTGTTGATGGCGATTTAAAATCCCTTCAATTTAAAGAATTGGCAGCCAACTTAGGTGATGCCCAGCTGCAAGCATCGGGTGATATTCAGTTAGAACAACAAATTCTGAATATCCATATTAAAGAGCTGTCCGCGTCTTCTACGCTCGCACAAAATTTCAATATTGAAACACCTGCCGATTTAGATATTGATCTAAACATTTTCGATGGGCATATTTCTGGCCCCTTTAATAATCCCGCTTACAGCGGTATGGCTAGAGCCAATGGCTACTTCAAAAACCAAGCCTTAGACATTCAAAGCAAGGTCAAAGGAGACATAGAAAAGATTGAACTGACCAATTTAATAGCCAACATGTCAGATGGAAGCCTACAAGCATCTGGTTTGATTGATTGGAGCCAACAAATTCTCGATCTACAGCTAACTGCAACAGACATACCGGCAAACCTTGTTTCCATAGCAGATATTGAATTACCTGATGGTTTGTCTGCACGAATAAACGCAAATGGCGTGTTACAAGGTGAATTTTCTTTACCCCTTTTCAAGGGTGAGGCCTCGGCTCTCGGTAAATATCAACATACCTGCTTTGACATAAAAAGCTCTTTGAATAGTGCTTCCGATCAAATAGCTCTTACTAATCTCTTGGCTACTATAGTCATTGACGACCCAATTAAAGAAACTGCGGCATCGACGATTCAAGGCAGTGGAATTTATACCATTTCGTTAAAGCAAGTTGATGGGAAACTTAAAGTTAACGATCTGCCATATCATACGATAAAGCTTGCTGGCATAGAGCTACCTAAAAATCTTTCAGGAATTATGAATGCTGACTTATCAATTTACGGTACGCTGCCACTGCCCATGATTTATGGCAGTATAAATAGCGAAGGCGAATTTGGAGGTGAACCATTCAGTTTTAATGTTGTCGGTTCGCAAAAAGACCAAAACTTATTTTTTGATAATACTGAATTACGCTGGCATGAAACTGTGCTCACATTGAATGGCCATGCAAATAAAGACAATTTAGATCTTCATATACAGCTCAATGAACTCAAACTGACAGACTTGAATAAATTTGGATATGACCTGAAACCGGGAAACCTAGATTTAAAATTTGATCTACTTGGCTCGATGGAATCTCCAAAACTTGATGGCTTAGTGAAACTGACCGTCAACAAGCAATATAATCCAGATAATGTAAACGCGCCTTTAGAAGATATCGTGGTCACAACCAAGCTCATGACCGAGACTGATATTTTAGTAATTAATTCAGACGTTAAACAAGGTCTCGAAGCAAAAGGCAAACTTCAAATAAATACCACTTACAAACCATTTCTTAACTGGTTAGTTGATGAGTCAAACTCTCTACCAATACGCGACCTACCACTAAAAATTCAGGCCAATGGTGATATTGGTCTGAACTGGATTAATAATTTTATAGATAGAGATATACAAAATATTTCAGGTAATTTATCTCTCGATACTCAACTAAGCGGATCATTAAATAAACCCCGTATTAATGGTTCATTAGCCTTACTTAATGGCATTTATATCAATTCACTTAGCCAAACAAGCATTGAAAATGCTGAGATAGAACTTTCGTTTGATGAAAAATCAATCACAATAAATAAGGCTAAAGCTACTGATGGTCATAAAGGAAGGCTTAATATAAATGGCAACATCGCACTTGCAGATGGAGATAATGGTTTAATTGACATAACGTTGAATTTGCACAAAGCATCGCTAGTTCGTAGAGAAGATATTGAAGGCGATGCCACAGGGTCTATCCAGTTAACGGGTGATTTTAAGCAAATATTGGTTAAAGGTGACATTGATGTATCCCCTTTCCAAATCATGCTTGATTTAATACCAACAGACTCCATTCCTGAAATAGAAGTGAGCTTAAAAGAAGACTCAAATAAGCCACGTAAGAACAAAATCAATATTCCCCCAATTGCTCTTAAGATTAATGTAGGCGTTGAACATCAAGCCTATATTCGCGGGAGAGGCTTAGATGCAGAGCTTAAGGGAAAATTAACACTATCAGGTACAAGCTCAAAACCTAGTTATAATGGCCAGTTCAATGTAGTAAGAGGAACTTTCGAGTTATTCGCTAAGACCTTTAAGTTAGAAGAAGGCGATGTACTTTTTTCTAATGATGCAGTCTCCCTTTTCGTACAAGGCAGACATAAAGGCAAAGACATCACCTTTATCGCCTCACTGTCAGGCATCTTGGATGATTTAAAAATAGCACTTCGAACAGAGCCTTCGTTACCAGAAGATGAAGCGCTCGCTCGATTACTATTTGGAAAATCAGTACGAAATATTACACCAATTCAAGCTATTCAATTAGCTTCGGCTATCCAAACCTTACGAGGTGAAGGCGGTGGATTTGATCCTTTAGGTAAGGCAAGAGAACTATTTCGTGTCGACAATATATCGGTAGAATCACAAGAAACCACTACAGGAAATGGCGTTGCTGTTGGCGTTGGAAAATATATAACTGAAGGCGTCTATGTCGAACTAGCACGAACTCCCGACCCATCACAACCCTGGAAGGGTTCGGTAGAAGTTGAGTTAACACCCAACATAAACCTCGAAACGACTTCGGGCGGTAGCTCAGGTTTTGGCGGTGTCGAGCTGCAGTGGAAGAATGATTATTAATAAATAATGAATAACCCCGCCGCAAGCAGCGAGGAATTAAACCCGAAGAAGATTAAACCTGATGAAAAAATTCCTGATGGATCTCGTTTTAAAGGTTA
>TARA_R110001592_G_scaffold221828_3_pt1 | contig 25661 bp, 37 predicted proteins | sample TARA_R110001592 | Tara Oceans TARA_R110001592 (sample SAMEA4398387) | marine metagenome | biome: Polar Biome; feature: [SRF] surface water layer (ENVO:00010504); material: water (ENVO:00002006), including particulate matter (ENVO:01000060) such as... | depth 5 m | reverse complement strand
GGAAATTAAAAAAATGTTTATATCTTTGCCTTCGAACCAAAAAACAATTACTAATTTAAATTGCTAAGAATGAGTAAAGAACAAGAAAAACTACTAAAGCAAGTTCGACCAATGTTAATAACTGGTTGGAACTTAAACAACGAAGAGAAGTGTTACGATGTTAAGTTATCGTTTGCATATTACCCAACCGAATATGATGGAGGTAATCCACCTCGAATTAGATATACTTTAATTATGGAAAGTGGTCGAGAGCAAAGTAATTTTAATTGTTCTAAGAACTTTACTGATATGATTAATTGTATTACTAAGTGTATATATGAGGGTATGTGTACTAGCCGACCTCAATAGTGAAAGTTCCATTTTGAAGATAATTTAATATAGGTTTTTATACCGCCCCTCCTTATATGTTAAACAAAGAAGAACAAATAGATTTAATAGTTTTGGTAGCTACTTTTAAGAGCTTTAACGAGCAATTATATAATATGAAAGGTAAGCACAAGACTCAAACGAAGATGTGGTTTAATAGACTACTTAACACAGCTCGTAGTTACGAGAATAGTATCAAGTCACAAACTGATTTGATTGATGATGAGAATTTAGAAATAGTTTATGATGCTATTACAGATTTAATTTATGCAATAAAAGAAAACACAATTAATAAAGTAAAAGAAGAAACAAATGAAGGGACATTGGAAGAAACAATTTAACTACGAGTACTTAGGATCGTATTCGTTAGATGGTAAGAAAGAGATTGTAGTTACAGTTAGTAAACTATCTCAAGAGAAGGTTACTGGACAACAAGGTAGAAAAGAAGATTGCTTTGTAGTTTACTTTAAGGAGTTTGATAAAGGAATGATACTTAACCGAACTAATGCAAGAGCAATAGAGAAAGTTCAAGGAAGTGGATTGATTGAAGATTGGAAAGGTACACAAGTTACATTGTATGTAGAGAAAGGTGTTAAAGCTTTTGGTGATGTAGTTGATGCTTTGCGTATCAGAGATAAGAAACCGACTAGACAAACTATGACTAAGGATATTGAGACGAGTATGTTAGATGCTATTAAGAGTGGCAAAGCAAGTCAAGTAGAACAAGCTCTAGTAAAGTACAATATGAGTGCTAAACAAAAAGAGGTTATTAATTTAGAGTTATCTAAGATATGATGTTATTAATAGTAGTTGCCTGGATATTAGTTGTAGCTAATGCCCCTTGGTGGATTTGGACAGCGTTTGTCGTTCACATAGTAGGATGTATTTTTGCTTGGCTATTTAAAGATAATAGTAAAGTAAATAAATTAATCGAAACCTTAAAAAAATAAATTATGTACACACCACTTATAATAATACTTGTGATTGTAAGTTATATAGCTTACTTATCTTTAACGCAAGACGATAAGAAAAAATGAAAGAATTTAAGACTGACCAAGAATACTACGGAGATTGGGATTACACTACTAACTCTCAACTAGGCTACCTAAAGAAAGGGTGGGAATATTATGATATGATGAAGCAAGGAGGTATGATAGACTCACCTGCTTTAAGATTTGGTAATTTAGTTCACACGCTTATACTAGAGCCTAAAGAGTTCCAACGTAAGTTTGTTGTAATTAATCCTGAAGATAGACCCGAACCAACCAAGTCGATGGCAAGTAAGCTAAACAAAGCTTGGAAGATTAAGATGGAAGAGAGAGAAGGTATTGTAATCGGAATGGATCAGTACAACTTAGCTTTGAATCTTCGGGACAAGTTGTCTAGAATTGATGAGGTTAAATCTATTTTAGATAACTCTGAGAAGGAAGTACCGAAGTGTTGGATAGACTTTAACACGATGCGAAAGTGTAAAGGTAAAGCCGATATAGTTGTTGATGGTGGTGATATGTTAGTAGATATAAAGACTACATCTAAACCGATTAGTGAGTTTAGGAAGAGTGCTTACAGATACAATTACCACAGACAAGCTGCGTTCTATATGGATGGCTTCGGAGCAAAAGAATTTGTATTTATTGTAGTAGAGACTCAAGAGCCATACCAGGTAGGTATATTTAGATGTACTGAGAATTTTATTGACCAAGGTAGACAAGAGTACGTTAGTTTATTAGAGATGTTAAACCAACCAAAAACTAAACTAATACACGAAGAGTTATGAAAAGTGAGATTTTACCAAGACACGCAAATACAAGGTTATTAAAGTGTCTACCGAAAGTTTGTGGCTATTGGAATGTTAGTGCTGAAGAAATATTGGGTAAAAGTAGAAAAAGACACATAATAAACGCAAAGCACAGTTTAAGATACTTTTTACACACTTATGGAGATTTAACTGCTTGTGATATAGGTACATTAACTAATTGCGACCATTCAAGTGTTTTACACTCTGTAAAAACTTTTAAAGTTTATTGTGAATATGATGAAGATTTTAGAACTTTCAAGCGATTAGTTTTAAGAGAAACAGTTAGTGATATAGATTATACCATATCAGGTAAGATAAGAAAGGTTATAAAGTCTAATAACTACATAAGCAAGAAAGTAGATTTAATCAAAAAAATATTTGACTACAATGAAAATAGATAGAGTAGATGTTTGTCACGAGACGATCCAAGAAGAAACAGATGAGAGTATAATAGTGTCTGTAGTAAAAACAGATAACAAAGATGAGTTTCAAATTAGGTTTCACCTTAACTATCACGAAGAACTGAGTCCACTTGTAGGATTATGTGTTGATGAAATGAATAAGACTCCCCAAGCAAGAGAATTTTTTTTAAAGGTCGTAGACCAATATTATGAGCAATTTTAATTTTAATTTTAACTAAACAAAGAGTAGGATGAGAGATTTATCTATGAAAGGCGAGATTACAAAAATCGCTAAACTTGAAACTGGAACGTCTAAGGCGGGAAAGGAATGGAAAAAGTTAGGGTTTGTTATCACCACAGAAGGTGAGTACCCTAAAGATGTTTACTTCACAGTATTTGGTGAAGAGAAAACATCAAGTTTTATGACTTACAATAGAGTTGGTCAAATTGTAGAGGTATTTTTTAATATCAATGCAAGAGAATTTAACAACAAATGGTACACGGATCTTGGTGCGTGGAAAGTAGTTAGTGAGAAGATTACTGAATCTACTACTCCTGTAACAGAGACAGCTTCTGCTAATGGATTCCACAAAGCAGATGAAGATTTACCATTTTAATTAATAAAGGTGTGGGTGATTAACTGTTAAACCCTTATAATCTCAGCTACAGAGTGCTATCTTGCAAAAACCAAACCTGAGAACCTTTTATAATAACGAGAGTGGGCTGCGTGAGTGCTACATATTTAAATCCTAGTTTTAAGTAGTATAGGCTAGGTTGTTCTTGTACTTGAGGGGAGACAATTAAATTTGGTCGTTTGGGCGGCTCCCCTTAGTACTTTTTTTTAACCAAAGAAAAAACGAATGAAAATGGCAAAGAGATTTACAGAAACAATGAAGTGGAATGAGGATTGGTATTTAGACCTTTCCCTAGCAGATAAATTATTTTGGATTTATGTTTGTGATAACTGTGACCACGCAGGTATATTTAAACCGAACAAAAGAATGTTCGAGTTATTAATAGGTAATGAAATTAATGTAGAGTCATTTTTAGATAATGTAAATTTAAACAAACCAAGAATTTGTGTTTTAGCAAATGGAAGATGGTTTCTTACTGGTTTTATAGAGTTTCAATATGGCAATAAGTTAAACCCAAATAACAGAGTACATAAGTCTATATTAAAGTTATTGAATGAAAACGATATTAGTTTAAATTTTCCTAATAATAAGATTAGTTTAACAGAGCCTATTAATAGTCGAAGAGATGTTCCTGAGTCCACCCAAGAAGTTATTACATACTTCCTAGAAAAAGGTAGCAACAAAAGGGAAGCTGAAAGGTTCTTTTACTTCTACGAGTCTCAAGGATGGAACGTAGGTAAGAACCCTATGAAGGATTGGAAGATGGCAGCTTCAGGGTGGATTTCAAGGAATAAAAAAGATAAGCCCGATCCTGATTACTTAGGAGGTCAATTAAATGCTATGAAGAACTAGAATGGCTCTTTATAAAATAACCTCTAAACAAGAGGTAACTGATTATTGTAAAGATATTTACTCTAATGGTTACACAAAGGGTCTTACTTCAGGTATTAAACCTTTAGATCCTCACTACACTTTCCGTAAAGGTGAGCTAACCATAATGACTGGGTTTGCCAATATTGGAAAAACTACAACACAACTTTTCTTAATGATGATGGCTTCTAAGCTTTACGATTATAAGTGGCTTATGTATTGTCCTGAGAACGAACCTATCGGTGACTTGATGATAGATATAGCTGAGATGTATTGTGGTAAGACAGCCGATAAAGAGTTTAGCGATAGAATTAGTCAAGATAATTATTTAAGAGCTATCGAGTGGGCTTATGAGCATTTTACTGTACTTACGTTTGAAGAGACACCTACTGTAGATGAGGTGTTAGAATCGTTTGAAGAGTATTTGCAAGTAGTTAAGATAGATGGTATATCTATAGACCCTCTAAACGATTTAAAAGCACCACCAAAGGTAAGTAAATATGATTACTATTATGATGCTTTAAGTAACGTAAGAAGGTTTATTAAAAGGCACAATGTAATGTTTTACTTAGTGGTCCATCCTGGTACGGCAGCTAACAGAAGAAGAAACGAAGATGGTACTCGACCTGCTCCGAATATGAGTGATGTAGAGTTTGGTGCTATGTTTGGGAATAGGGCAGATAACTTTCTTGTGTTCCATCGTAACCCACAAAGTGAGAAGTGGAATGTTACTGAGATACACGCACAGAAGATTAAGTTTCAGAAGTTGGTCGGAGTACCTACACCTGAACTTACACCTGTCTGTTTGTTTTATTCTTACAGTTTGCGTAGGTTTAGATACCTTAATGAGAACGGAACTTTAATAGACCCGATACAAGAAACGATAATCAAAAGACCAACTAACGATATATTTTAATTATTATGCTAAAAGTAGGAACAGATTTTAGTGGTATAGGCTCACCCGAAGCAGCCTTAAGAAGATTAAATTTACCTCACAAAAATGTATTTGCTTGTGAGATAGATAAGTTTGCTAAAGAAAGTTATTTAGAGCTTAACAATCCTGATACATTTTATGAAGATATAACTACTCGTAACCATAGCGAAGTAGAGCAATTAGATTTGTATGTAGCAGGATTTCCTTGCCAAGCATTTAGTTACGCAGGTAAGAGAAAGGGTTTTGCTGATGAGACAAGAGGTACATTGTTTTTCGATGTAGCTGAGTTTATCAGAGAGAATAAACCTAATTGTTTTGTGTTAGAGAATGTAAGGGGATTAGTTTCTCACGATAAGGGAAGGACATTCCAAACGATTACAGATATTTTATCTAATGGTGGTGGAAGTTTAAATAGTCAAGTAGGATTAGATACTATTGATAATGGTTTAGGTTATCACGTTTACTATAAGATACTAAACACTAAGGATTTTGGAATACCTCAGAACAGAGAAAGAATATTTATAGTTGGTTTTAAGAACTGGAGAGAGTTTAGATTTCCTAAAGAGATACCATTACAATTAACTATAAAAGACATTCTACAAGACAATCCAAATAGTAAATATTTTTTAAGCGACAGAGCTATACAAGGAATAAAAAACTCTACTTATGAGAGAAAAAGACATATAATTCAAAATGATATATGTGCTACATTATTAAGTAGAGATTACAAAGACCCTAAATGTGTTAGAGTTCCTGAGAAATACTACCTAAGTCAAAAGATGATAGATGGTTTTAATAGACACAAGGAAAGACACGAAGATAAAGGAACGGGATTTAAGTGGCAACCTAAAAGTGGTGATGATATAGCTAATTGCCTTAGAGCTAATGCTGCTCTTTGTCCTACTGATAATAGTGTAATAGTTCACAACCTACACCCAAAATGTGGCGATCCAAAGAAAGGTGGTACAGGTCATTTAAGTAAGACCGATGGTATTGCATATTGTTTAGATGCAGCTAATAGTATTGCTGTTGAGTGGGTTGCAGATTATAGAACTGATGAGGGGTTAAGAATTAGAAAGGATAATAACTCACCTTGTTTAACTGCTTCAAAGAATTCAGAAAAAGAATTAAGTAGAATGCCTCCAATTATAAAACAAAATAAAATAAGAAGATTAACTCCACTTGAAACTTGGAGATTACAAGGATTTACTGATGAAGAGTTTTGGAAGGCTCAAAAAGTTAATTCAGATACTCAGCTTTATAAACAAGCAGGAAACACTATAACAGTTAATGTTATGGTAGAACTATTAAAGAAAATTTACCTAAAATAACTAAACTACTATGCCCGACCAAATTACACTAAAAGCAATTAATTTATTGCGAGAAGCCGACCCGAATTTAGACGAGATGAATAGTCTCGATAAGTTTATAGCACATCAAAGAGAGGTGATTAAGATGATGAAACAATTTAAGGGACATCCACAAGCTGAGAAGTTAAAGCCTAGATTAAAGGTGTTTGAGGAAAGTGCGTTAGCATTTACTTGGGTACACACACAAATGATGGCTTATAAAAGAGAAAAGCTTTTAGCCAATGCCAATGAAATGGAGATGGCTAATGCTGTTATAGAACTCAAGAGTGAGTTAGATGTATTAACTAAGTTAAATAAAAGTGACTAAACCAGAACTAGAATTATTAAACCGATTTTCATCAAAGTATAATATAGAGTGTGAACCTACTAATAGACAATTTGATTTTTGGGATTTCACTTACGAATGGAAAGAGAAAAAGTATTATTGTGAAATGAAGAAAAGGAATTTTACTTTAGATTTAGCTAAGAGTAAATATTCTGAAGGTTTGATCCTGGAATTGCACAAGTACGAAAGGATATTAAGAAAGACTAAGAATGAGAAATCAGCTCAAGGGTTATACCTTAACTTTTTTGATTGCGATTCAGTATTAATATTTAATTTAAACAAGATTAAAATAGATAAATGGATGTGGAGAACTATGCCTGAATCTACTGACTTCGGAAGAAAAAAATTCGTGTATAAATATATTACGTTTTTAGAGTATGATAAAGGAAAAGTTTTGTATATTTGAGCGTTCTTACAATTTTTGCATAATTCGTAAGTTTTTTGGTTAATTATAAGAAAAGGATGTCTATTTGTAGATGTCCTTTTTTTTTGTACTTTAGCGAGTGTTATGGCAAAATTTAAATGTAATAAATGCGAAGAAGTTAAGGAGCTATCAAGTTATTCAATTAAGGTAATTGATGATAAGGTAGTTAGTCCCGAAGCGATTTGTTGCAATGAGCATATGGATCGTATAAAGGAAGATAATGGATTCGGAGGTATTATAAAGAAGCCTAACGGAACTGTAAGTGGAAAGTTTTAACCAAAAATAAATTATGTGGAGCTATTATGGAAATAAGAATAGAATCGCTAAACATTACCCAAAACCAATTTACGACACAATAATAGAACCATTCTCAGGTTCAGCTTGGTATAGTGTTTTAAATAGAAATAAAAACATTATACTTAATGAAAAGTATGATGTGATTTACAATATATGGAATTGGTTAATTAATGATTGTGATTCAAATACTATATTAAATAATTCTGACTTTTATGAAGGTGAGGATATAAAAACTAAAAGTCTAAGAAAAGAACATTTAGACTTAATAGGTTTTTGTATAAACAGAGCTAGTGTAGCACCTTGTAGTATAGTTCAGAAATGGAGTTGTCAATCAAAAGACAAACCTAATTGGGCATCAACAACAAGTTTTCAATTAAAAAGAATAGCAAAGCTTTTACCTGAAATAAAGCATTGGAAAACTAATTTTGGTGATTACAAGGATTTACCAAATATAGAAGCTACCTGGTTTATTGACCCACCATATCAAGTAGGTGGAGAGTTTTATAAAGAAAGCAATATAGACTACCAAGAATTAGCTGAATGGTGTAAAAGTAGAAAAGGTCAAGTAATAGTTTGTGAGAATGATAATGCTAATTGGCTACCATTTGAACCACTATTAGAATTTGCAGGAGTAAGAAGGAGAACTACTGAGGTTATGTGGACTAACAAAAGAGTATCTAATCAAATCAAATTATTATGAGTAGTATAGAAGAACAAGTTTGTTTTAAGATTTTAAAGCGTTCTGAGGTAGGCGAAAAGAAATATGGCACTACGATGGAGCGAAAAGATTTAAGTAAGTTAGATTGGCTTAAACACGCTCAAGAAGAAGCGATGGATTTATGTGTGTACTTGCAAAAGTTAATTGACCTTGAGGAAAGTAAGCCATTTAAGTACGAGTGGAATATGACTAAGACTAGTGGTGATTCTGACCACAACAGTAAGATGCTTGACCTGGAGATAGAAAACTTAGGAAAAGAAAAAGAGGACAATTAGTCCTCTCCTTGCTCTTCGTCTGTAGAATCCACTATCCAATTTCCAAAGATTTCTTCAGCTATCTCTTCGGGTGTTTTCTTGTCTCTTTTATCCATTCTGTCGGTATATATTTGTTAGCCCATTTTACATTATTCTTATCGCACCATTGAGCATAAGTTGTGCGACTATTCTTATTTAACTTATTGTTAGGTCTCATAAAGACCATTCGTATATCTAACTCAGGGTGTTGTGCTATTACCAGTAACATCTTCTTCCGATCCTTAGAGGTAAACCTTCCCTTTAATTCAATAATGATTCCGTTTGGGAGTATAAGGTCAGGAATATATTTTCGCTGTTCTGAAATCTCGTAGTAAAGATTAATAGTTTCATATTCAAAAGGTATTTTACTTTTATGCAATTTAGAACAAACGTCCTCTTCATATTTACTTCTATATCTATTGTTGTCTATTTTCATAATAAGTCTTTTTATTGTGGCAACTGTGACATAATCCTTGTAGATTAGATTCGTCTAATTCAGCTCCACCTTGTTTAATAGGTACAATGTGGTCGACTACATCAGCAGGTTTAACCATATCATCGTTTAAACAATGAACACACAAAGGGTTCTTGTCTAATACAACCCTTCTTAACTTTCGCCAAGCGTACTTTCTATAGAACGAAGTGTCACCACCCCAAGACTTGTTTTTCTCAGCCTTAGTTCGTCTATCTCTTGGTTTAGGAAGCCAAGGCACTATTTAGATTTTGATGAACCACCAAAGAAGAAATCTATAATGGTGTTTACTTTACTTGACATAGCCCCAAATACTGTACTGATAAAACCTATCTCGTAATCTGAAAGCTCTAAAGTATTTGTTATAAAACAATTAAACATAAAGTAAGAAATAAGAAAGTAAGCACAAGTAAAGATGATAGCCAATATCTTTTGTATGAAGCTATCGTCCATAAACATTGTTCTAGCACTATCTCTATCTTGAACCTCAAGAGCAAACATATCCTTCTCGTGGTCTTGTATAACTTTCTCAAACTCATTTTTAAGTTTTAAGCGTTCTTCATCAGTTGTTACTACCTCATCTATTATAGTAGAAGCTTGTCCTACTAAACTTTTAAGAATATTTTTTATCATAATGTTATTATATCAGGTGCGAATCTATATTCAGTATCTCCATCATCGTTCTTATAAGCTTCTAAAATTTCTCGTCTGTTTTTACATTTTTTTAGTGAGATGTGAATCCAAGCAAAATCAAATTCATTTATCATTTGGTCGAAATCAATAGCATTATCTATGATCCAATCGTAAACTTCTTTATTACACATTTGACCATCTTTCCAAAATTGTATATCGACAGCCTCACCTTTACTGTGTTGCGACTTACGAGACCCACCAATAGCACGATTAAGTTCTTTGGAACGATAACCACTACTAATCCTGATAGGACCAAGGTGGTCACGAAGAGGCTGTAAAAGATTTGTAACAATCCTTTGCAAGTTCTCCAGGTGCTGTTTTGTCGGCTCATTCTTTATTCCAAGTCTTTTGGCTGTATTACTTCGAGTAATCTCAGATAACACAAAATTTTTACTTAGTCTCATTTATCTTTAATTTGATTGGCAGCTAACAACAACTCTATCTTGTGTAACTTAGTCGATATATCTGCTAAGATAGTTTTTAATTCGTTATCGGATTGCTCTAAGTGATATACCCTAGAAGAAAGTTTAGTTACTTTAGTTTGAAGATTCGTCCAAACACCTACACCAGTAGATAGTAATATGATTATTGATATTACTAACTCTATTATTCCTATTGTCACTTGCATTTTTATTTTGTTTTTTTATGTAAAGGGAGTGAAAGTAGTCTATCGAAAAGGTAGCGAAAAGACAAACTACAATCAATCTCCCTTTTTTTTATATTGCTTGTATTGTTATCTTTGCTCCGTAAATTGTGTCATTAGATGCACCAAACTCCACTTCTATCATTCCGTATTTACCAACAACGAATTCTTTTGCTGTTGTTAATGTCATAGTTGTGTTCATTGTTCCGCCTGTTTGAACATTTACTGAAGAGCTTGAATTGTGAACACCTTCTTTTAAAATAAATGTTCTGTTGTTAGCTCCGTAAACATCAACATCAGTCACTTCATATCCTGCGGGAGTCCAAAACATAGCATAAACTTTTGTTCTGCTCACAAAAGCTGAAGGCTGAACACTTGCACCTGCATCACGTGTGTACATTTTAAATGTCGTGCCGCTTGTCGTTAAAAAGTCGTTTGGCTTTAAAAAAATATATTGGGTTGTTATACCTTGATATAAATTTGGGGTTGGTGTATTAGGTACTATTACGTTAGTTAGGTCTGATGTTTTAACTAAAACTATTGACCCAATAGGATAGTCTCTTGAAGGTGTAATTGAACTTACATCTACATAAGCTACACCTGTTTTAGTAGTTGAACAAGTTATTTCTTGTTGAGCTGAACCATTTGCTAGTGCTAAGTATAATTTTTGACCAGTATAATACTTACCCTCTACATTTGAATCAAAACTAATATTAGTTATTGCAGCACCTGATGCTAATGCTGCATCAAGAGTACCTAAAATCATCGGTCTTAAACCAGTAGTATTTAAGTTATTTAAACCTGATATACTTGAACCTATATTAGAGAGGTTGTTGTATATTGGATTTAATATTAATTCAGTTGGATTACTAGTAGGGTCATCTATTATTATAGGATTTGATGTAGATGATTCAACTTTGTACCATTCACCAGACATTATTTCACTTTGAGCCTTAAATGTACCCCCTAAAAATTGATAATATTTATAAGACCCATTATCATTAATAGAATACTTAACTAACTTTAGTGGAGAGATATTAGCACTTTGTATATCAGCTTGTAACACTTCTAATGGTTCTGTTTGTAAGTCTAAATATTCATTTACATTTAATTGTAATATATCTCTAAAGTCTCCTGAATCACCTCTTCTAAAACCTCCAGTAACAGGGGGATATAATGGGCTTACTTTTCTTTTTACAGCATACAAATCATTTACAGAAGTTTGACCTATTGCAGAAGAACCTAATTCTTCATATTCTAAAGATGTTGTTGTGTCTTGACTTGCTGAATATACTACCTCTGTGTTACCACTTACAACACTATCTGATTCAAATGGAGTAAGCTGTAACTCTAATATTTTAGTTTCATTTGTATAGGGAGCAGGGTCATTAATAGGGTCTATTGCGTGTACAACTCCTGTTAATTGTCTTTGATAATAATTATTTGATGTACTTGTAGTTAAAGTTATTAAACCACTTATAGGAGGTGATTGTACACTACACTCAAACTTTAATAAAGTTTCAAAACGAGAATAAGTAACTGTTGGTGAACCCACTTGTTGGTCAGTTCTCCTTCTACAAGGGAAATTACCACCACCACCACCACCATTAAACAAGTTGTTAGAAGTACCAGTTGCAAATGTGAAATCAGGATCATTTGAAATACCTCCTGACAAAACAAATTCTAATGTGTTTTGAGGTTGAGGGTAAGCACCTGCTAAAAACCCTCTAACTATAGATATAGGTAATGCTGTACTATTATTAAGAGTCCAAGAAAAAACACCATCTCCTTGTGGTTGTAAATAGTAATTATCAGTACCATTACTTAATTTAAAAGTTAAGTTAGATGTGGTCTGAAAAGTGTTATTATATATGTCGTGGTCGTTATCATTAAAACTAAAGTTAGATTTTACAACTGTTGTAAAATTTTTAGTTACATAATTTAAACTATATAAACCTGAATTAGCACCAACATAACCTGCTGTTATTGTATTTCCTTCAAGGTCTGTATCAGCAGGTACATTAAAAGAGGCTTCTTGTGGGTATTTAATAGATACACTGGTTAAAGATGGTTCGTAAGTTAAACCTGAACCTGCAAGTATTACATTATTAGATTGGTCTATAGTAAGTAAAGTATTAACAGTTTCTGATGTCATAGTGCCAATAAGAGCCTTTCTATTAAAACAACTTAAAGAACCACTTGTGTTACCTACTAAACTATTTGGTTGTATAAAATTGTATTTACCTTCTGCTAAAAATCCTACTAAATTAAATAATCTTAAAGTACCATTAAAAACATCTTGTAATTTATACTCTAATGGATTGTTTGATGTGGTTAAATTACCTTCATCATCAAATTCAGAGCGATTAGCGTATGCTCCACGAGAGACGTAATACTGTGTTAAACAATTTTCTGTTGCATCATAATCCCCACTAGCCCACCAATCAGCACTTGTTCTGTGCCAATAATAACTATCAGGAGCAGGTGTAAGATTATTTGAAGAGCTACCTCCTACATCTATAGAGCCACCTAAATCAAGGATTAAAACTGTTTCAGTACTAACGTCAGCTATAGCACCTTGTTTTTCCCATTCGTAATCAAAACTAACTGGCTTTAATTGATTTAAATAGCCATAAGAATCAGTAGCAGTTAAATTATATGAATAAGGAAATGGAGAATTTTCAACTAAATCAAAGCCTGGTTGAATCCAACCAAACCACCATAAATTTGTGTGACTAGCATCTACAGCTCCTTTGTATATTCTTATGTAATAGTTTTTAACTCCACTTGTCAAAACATCATAAACAAAAGACTCTTCAGAAGAATCTTTTATAATCATATTTAAAGTACAAGCCGAACCTATAAAATCTTTATTTCTTGTTCCTCCACGACCATTCCAAGTTATTTCAAACCCTTCACCCTCTGTGTCAAATTCAGTAACTTGAGTATAATTATAAGACCTAATTGGTCTAACATTGTAATTAACTCCTTTGTTAGTTTGAGTTATAGTGCCATTAAAGAAAAAAACTAAATTTGCGTTTAAATTTGAACTCTCTGATGAACTCCAAAAATTATTACCTCCAAAAGCACTAAACCCACTAACAGCCTCTAAAGTTGATTTATTGTTATATATTTCAACAAGTTCATCTTTGGATGGTAAATACCAATCTAAATATCCATTTGAATTTAAATTAGAACACATATAAGCTGCTGAATCGGTTGAGCTACACCCTGCAATTATATCTGCTGTGTTTTGTTTACCTGTCCCTATAGCTGTTCCATCTGCTCCTGATATACTTGTACCTACACAACCCCAATCAAAAGCAGTTGTAGCTCCATCTATTATATTTTCTTTAGCTACTACATAAACATCTGTTGCTGTAACTTTAAATACTACTCCACCTTGAAAATCATCTCCTACAGATGGTACTACATTAAAATCTTTTTTCCAAATCTCAATATTCCAATCTGAACCTTTTTCCCCTTTTATATTAGAGTACTTATATTTTCCGTATGCCATTATCTTCTAGCTTTTCTTCTATTAGCTCTATCGAATACAATCAATAAATCGTCTCCTGTAATTCTTACATCAGGTATAGTAGTTCCACCACCAAAGCCTCCATTAGGAATAATTGTTCCTTTTTGTGAAGGTACAAATAATTCAGGTCCTTGTTCCCCAACGAGACTGACTTTGCCTAAAGGTGGTTGACCTCCACTAGCAAAGCCTCCACCGAACATACCACCTAAAAGACCTTTAAAACTTTGGTCTGCTCCAAATGCTTTTTGTGCACCTGCTGTAGCTCCAAGACCAGTAAAAGAAAGTATCGCACTTAGAACAAGTGCTTTAATTATCATAGCAGCAATTTGTTTTGCTAAATCTACAAATATTTGCCTCATACCTTCTAAGAAATTTCCACCACTTAAAATAACATCTGCAAATGATTGAGCAAAGTTTTCTGATAAACTAATAGCTAAACTATTAAGTGAATTAGTCCATCTTTGAGTTGATGCTAATTGTTCTTCTTTTAATCTAACATCTTCTTGATATGCTGCCCAAGCGTTTTCGCCAAAGATAGCATCGTAAGCTTCTTGAAGGGATCGTGTTTTAGGTTTTTCTTTTTGTTCTACTTTACCACTACTAGAATTGTTTCCAAAAATATCAGGCAACTCTATACCTAAATTCTTCATTCCATCTTTAATGGAATCCATTAAACTACCAAATTCGTGTTTATACTTTTTAGTAGGGACTTTCATTTCTTCAAGTCCTTTACTTAAATTATCAAAAGGATTGGGTATTTGATTTTTTTTAAGAAACTTTAAAACAACATTAAAGCCTTTAATAATTTGATTAAATGGATTTATCTTTATAAAGAAAAGAAGCATATCAATTAAGGAGTTCTTCCACCAACCAATATCCTGAAATCTTTCAACCAAAGCTTCCCAATTATCTAACACAAATTTAATAGCTATTGGTATTGCTACCATAGCAGCTACTGCTAGACCTATAGGACTTGTTAACGCACCTATAGCTATACCTAAAGCACTATAAGCTGCTGTTGCCAAACTTACCACTAACAACATTGGACCTATTGCTGCTGCTACACCTAAAATAATTAATATTATTTTTTTAGTTCTATCATCTAAGTTTGTAAAAGCACCTGCTAAAGATGTTATTTTATTTATAATAGGAGTTAAGGCATCAGCAATTAATGCACCTATTTCTAACTTCAGTCCCTCTATAGCAGATTGCATTTTTTTAACTTTAGCAAAAGTGGTGTTACCCATAGCTTCTGCCATTTCGTCTAACCTAGTAGTATTAGTATCATACTCATTGGTTAATTCTGCTATTTTTTCTCTATTTTCTGATAATATAAGTAATTGATTGGCTGCTGTAGTTCCGACTAAACCTTGAGCTTGACTAAGACTCATTGTACCATTAGATAAGTTATCTAATGTTTGACCAAATGGAATACCCTCTTCGTTTAACTTCATAAAAGCTTTACGAAGCCCTGTACCTGCTTTAGAAGCCTTAATACCATTATCCATTAAGACACCCATCATAGCAGACAATTCTTCTATATCAACACCAACTGCTTTAGCCGAAGAACCTGCGTGACCAAAAGCTGTACTAAATGTACTAAGCTGTATTGATGAATTTGCTGCTGCTGAAGCTAAAGTATTTGCTACTCTACCTGCTTGGTCTGTCTCTAATCCAAAAGCGTTTATTGAGGCTGCTACTGTGTCTGCTGCTAAAGATAAATCTTCTCCTGTAGCTAAAGCAAGGTCTAATATAGACCCTTCCATTTCTTTAATTGCTTGTGGATCAAATCCTTTACGACCTAAAACTAATTGTAAGTCGGCTACTTGAGAGGCTGTAAATTGAGTAGTTGCACCTAATCGTTTAGCTTCTTCTGTAAGCATCTTAAATTCTTCGACACTTGCTCCAGTAACAGTATTTACCTTCATCATAGCGTTCTCAAAATTAGAGAACGTATCGAAGGCTTGTTTACCCATAGCTACTAAAGGTGCTGTAACACCAAAAGACAGCATAGAGCCGACACGAGCTGCTCCTGAAGCGAATTTAGCTAAACCTTTATTTGCTTTACCAAGACCTGCTTCCAAGCCTTTGATATTAGCAGCTACAATTATCGATATAGTTTTTACTCCACCCATTTTAAACTTTGATTTTTTTAGGTTCTGTTAGTTTGTATCTTTCAAGAACCTCTTGGATTTGCTCTTTACTAGCAACATCTCGTTTGATTTTAACTTTGCTGTCCCAAGGGAAAGGCATTAATTCTTTAGGTTTAAGTCGGTGTTTTGAGTGAGGTACTATAGAGCTGTGTACTATCATTCTAGTTTGTTCCCATCTATTCTGAGAAAGCTGTTCGTTGTACTTTCTAAATCCTCTTATTTTGTTGTCTAAGGAACGTGGGGTGAAATCATATAATTCTTCATCACTTAACCCCAACATTCCCAATCCAACTTCTTCTAACTTATCCCAATTTACTTCACCTGTATCTTCATCAATAATTTCCTCTCCCTCTTCTACTTTCCCTTTTTCTGAGGTTGGTCTAATTGGAACGCTTCAAAGATTTCATTTATCTTATTGAAATCTTCATTGTCTATCCATTGTTCAATATCTCGAACTTTGTACTTAAACTCTTCTCCGTTCTTCTTAGCACCATATTTTAGACCATAGTAAGCGATAATACCAACGTGGTCTATCTCTGTTCCTAGTTGATCCATTTGATTTAACTTTAACTTACAATCGTTACAAATGTCTTTTAAAGCTAAATAACTAAATCTAATCGGTCGTTTCTGACCGCCTATTTCTACCTTTTTCATTTTTTGTTACCTTTTTAATTTAAATTGATTTATAAAATTTTCTTTAGTGATATTGAACTTAGCCAAATGTCGCAGGGATTTTCACCTCTTTTAATAACTAAGTCAGAATCACCTGCTTTAAATTGAACTTTATATGTTCCTGTTGTTTTATTTAAAGGGATGTTTACTGTTGCAGCATCCTCTAAAACAATAGAGCCTGTTCCTGGACTAGCTGATGGTATTGTATAAGTAAGTAAGTAAAAATCTGCTGAAACAACAATACCTGCTTTTTTAATGGAAGAATTACCTGAACTACCTACAATTATTTTACCATACCCATCTTCTACAACAGAACCACCTACAGCAGTCCAATAACTAGCATCATCAAACCCTGTATCACCAATTAACTCAGGACCAAGTCCATTAGGGAATATTTCACCTGTTCCAGTAAAACTAGCCGAACAAGTTAAATTATCCTCGACTCCTGCATCAAAGCTTACCGATGATACAAGTGCGTTTCCTTGCCAATGTGTAATATCGGTAGGGTCTTGATAATCGGTTGCATTATCTGTTGTTTCTATTTGCCAAGATGAGGTAAATATAGAGTCATCTGCTGCTGTATTTCCTGCTGAAGGATATAAGTAAAAACCATAACTTGTAACAGGACCAGCATCACTAGCCTCTGTACTTACATAGCCTTGTATTCTAGTCCAAGTTGAAGTACTTAATCCTGTTATGTTTACCTGAGCATTAGCGGGTGCAGTAGTAGATAAAGTACCTGGCCCTTCAAGAATTGACCAAGTTATTGAACTTGCAGGGAATACAGTTGCTGAACCACCAACTATTCTATAAATATTAAATTTACATTCTGTCTTAGCTCCTGTACCTGTAGTTCCTTTAACATAAAAAGACCAAGTTATTTTTTTATTAGCTAATTGCCCTGCATCTTCCAAATATTGTAACCTAGTTGAAGTACCTGAAACTACTATGATTTTACTAGCAGTACTGCCTCCAAATGGATCAGCTTGTAAATTGGTTTGTGTAAGTGAAGTCCCAACAGTCAAAAAACCATCTACCCCAATTTGAGTAAGGTTAGTGCGTATAATGTTTCTAATTCTATCAGAGAAACTTAAATCGACTATAGTTCCATTTTTAAGTTTATCGAAGAAATCAGTACCATCTAAAGGTACATCGGGATTTACTGATTGTAATATATCGGTAGATACTTCAAAAGACTTTAAACCGGGTAAAGACTCAGACCATCCGTTTGAATCTTTGTTGGTTACATCTCTTAAATCCATATTCGTGCTATAAGATGCTGATGTACTAAAAGCTACAGGGTCAAATATTGCTGATGAGCCTGGTTCAACTATCTCTATGATAACAGCGTTTTCGTTAAGAGTAGCTGTTCCACTTACAATTTCTAATGTAGGAACTATTCCGTTAGCACCATTATAAAATAAGCTATATGTGTAATCACCATCTACTACATTTGAACCTGAGTTGTAATTATTTGTTCCATTAGTTAAAACAGTACGAATCGCTGATAAAACTGCTGCTGCATTGTTTGCTGATGCAGCAGTTTCTACATCATCATATACTGCTCCTGCATCACTTGTTATATTATTAATTTTAACAGTACCAGTCGTCCCACCATCAGGAACACTAATAGGATTAGTAGTCAATACTCTAATTTTAGTAACTTGATTATTTGCTGCACTCGTCTTAGCATAAACCAATAAATCCGAAGCGTTTTGAATTGCCATAATATATGGATTTAAAAGTTAATATTAGGATATTACTAATTCGTCTGTACCTTGTAAAGAGATTGAATAAGTTGCGTTTTCTTCTACACCTGCATCTATTGATGCTGAAGTTATTATTGCTTCACCTGTAAATACACCTGAACCTGCTACACCAAAAGATACTTCTACTTGAGGGGTTGCTGAAATCATTTCTGTAATTAAATCTTTTATATCCATTGTTCCTGCGAAATCAACAAAACCATCTCCTGAAATTTCCCAAGATTTTAAACCAGGTAAGTTGTCTTGCCAACCTGCACTTGCTTTTGTTGTTGAATCTCTTAAATCTCTTGATATTGAAAGAGAAGCACTTGTACAATGTAATAATACATCTGAAGGAGCTGAACCTGCTGTAGTGTTAATTTTTACAACTACATCTGTTGCGTTAACTATTGCCATTTTATTTTAGTTTTTAATTATTAGACAGTTAAAATTTACGTTTTTGTAGAATTTCTCAGGAGTCTTAAAGTAGTCATCGTCTAAATCAAGAAATCTGAATTTCGCTGTGTAGCTTACACTATCTTCAGTATAAGTCACCTCGTACAAGTCTAAGGCTTCTACAGCTGCCTTGGCTTGATTATATGTTGCGTTATAAGTGTTTGCGAAACAAGCGATGCGAATTGATACATCACACGAGTTAAGCGATCCACCTTTAGATAAAAAGTTCGATACGTTAGTTATTTCAAACGTAGAGCAAGGGTAAGATACACCTTGAGGTATAATAACAGGGAAAACCTTGTTACTACCATTAGCTGTAGTGAAAGCCGATGTGGCTTGTAATTTTGTTACTATTTTTTTTCCTATTACTGCAAACATCTAAAATCCTGCTTGTTTAATCATTTTATCTAATAACTTATCTAAGTCTTTTTCAGCTTGTAAATAGATTTGTGATTCCATTTTTGTAGCTGTAGCCTGAAACACATCAGGTCGAGGGGCTTGTTTAGCATTACCTTTAATTTGCATCGCAGGTAAGTTTCTACTATCTTTCCCTTTAATTCTTATAGGTGTGGTTTTACGAACAATAGGACCAACAAATAAACCTGGTTGTCTCGATTTACGAGCTGTAATTATACCAATTGTTTTCCAAGTTGGTGTTCTACCACTTAATCTTTTGTAATCTGAGTTACTATTAAACTCTCTTTTATAAGCACTTTGAATACCTCTAGCTAATTTATTAGCAGCAGGTCTTAACGCTTTATTTATGGCTGTACGAGATTGGCGAGATGTTTGACCTAGCTTTTTTAAACTACGTTGCACATCTTGAATACCTTGTACTCGTATCGTTCTATTATCAGCCATAACTATACTGGTGAAGCTGTTGGTAAATCTTGTTTTACAAAAACTTCAATAAACTCTTTTCTAGGGTCTATAACGAAACCTAATATCTCGTATATATCGCTAGTCTGTACTTCCTCAATAATCCAATTAGCTTTTATACCTTTTGTCTCACTTGAGTATCTTATGGTATAAACAAACCGACCATAAGATTGTAATTCTTTTCCTTCAAACTTCTCTTCGATGTCTCTAAGGGTCTTTACATTCTTATTTGCCCAAACTGTTGTTTGAACAGAATAAGAGTCTGAAATCCCTCCAAAACCGTCTTGAGTTGAAGATACTGACTTTAACTTGATTCGTTGGTTAAAATCTCCTGCCTTTATTTTTGCAATAAAAGCCATATCCTATAAATAGCATTTATAAGGTTGTAGTAATATTTCAGATGCCATCGGAAACGCTCTCTTGCGATCCTCTCTGAAGTAATACATATCAGCAGCAATTAATTTAATCGCTTGTTTAATAGCATCAGGAATACTAGCTGCTGCATCTGCTATACCTGTATGAAATTGGAAGTAATATACTCCATCAGTTGTTCCATCTAAATCTGATGTACTTATTGCATCAGAAGGAGTTGTAGTCATTTTTACCTGACAAGGGTTAATGTTTTGATTTGAATACCAATTTGTATTGGCAAACAAAGTATAAGTTGAACCACTAGCAGCTAAATAGTGTAAACCATCTTTACCACTATCAGCACCTACTGGATAATTAAATTTACAATCAGGGTAGTATAAACTAAAACAGTTAGGTAATTCATTAAACCAAAGTTTATACTTAGCTGTAATAAAATGTCTGTTACAATAGTGTTCAGCCATTTGTGTCGCAGCACTTATATATGTAGCTAACAAAACGTCCTCATCAGAAGTGTCAATTCTAAGTTGAGATTTCAACTCAGCAGTTGTTACCACTTGAGTAGCAGGATAATCTGCAAGTACTAAATTCCCATATCTGTTTTGACTTGGGTTTAGATACTCATAGTTGTTAGAGTTATATATGTTATCTAAGTACGACATATTTGGTTTGATAAAGAAAAGGGAAAGGGGATTAACCCTTTCGCCTTTCTAATTAATCTAATCTATTATTATGCAACTAAAGAAGTAGCTTTAACAAACGCAGAACCATTGGCAACACCAAAGTCCATATAGTTGTTTAATACTAATCTATTGCTTCCTGACGCTGCTTGTGTATAAGGATCTACCAAAATATCAAGACCTCCGAACATTCCAATAAATAATCGAGAGAAGTCACCATATATAAAGTCACCACTTACACCTGCTGAACGAGTACATCCATTAGTGAAGTAAGCAGGGTAACCATTGATTAACATCCCTTGCATACCTGGAGTTACAGAAGCTACTTGAACACCTCTTTTAGCTTGAGCTATAAGTTCAGGAGAAGCTACATACGCTAGGTTTCCGTTAAGACCACCTGCAACACCTAAAACTTGTTCTGCTTCAACCATATCAGAAATTACAGAAACACCATCAGAGAAAGTAGCCTCTGTGAAAGTTCCACAACCTGAAGTCGCACCAATAGAAGTTGGAGCACCTGAAACTGCTGCTGTTGAGAATATAGCTGCATCAATATTTTGAGCTACTGCACGACCTAGGTCTGCCATAATAGCTGCTTCAGCACCACCATTTTGCAACAATAATTGCTTAGAAACATCTACATAAGCAGAAAGTCTTGTTGGAGTTAATTCAACTTTACCAAAGTTAGCTCCACCATCTGCTGTAGCATCAACCTCACCTTCCCAAGCAACTGAAGAAGCACCTGTTACAGGAATAGTAGTGTTAGCTGCAAGTCCAGTTAAAATGTTAGCACCTACTCTACCAAATACAGAAGCTTCACGCATAGCATCAGCATAAGCTAATACATTTGTTGGAGCTATAGCTGAAGTACCTTGAGTAACAGCAGCTCTTTGCTCTAACATAGAAGCAGGAATACCTAAACCATTAACAGAAAATCCATTAGAACGAGCTTCATTAACAGCTTGTTCGTGCATTTCTTTTTCAACACCATCTAGGTTGTTGTGTAATAAACCATTGATTGCTTTAAATACAGAGTAAGAACGAGCTTCTTTAGTATCAGAAGTTTTTTGAACAGGAGAAGAACCTACATTTGAAGCTATCTCAGCGTTCAATTTTTCTTGACGTTCAACTATCTCAATATTTTTAGCTAGTTTGTCAATATTAGTCATCATACCATCGTATGATACTTGCTCGTCAGCAGTAAAGTCACGAGACTCATCTTTTGCCAAGTTTAATAGAGTGTTTGCGTTTTCAATCGCAGTAGCTCTTTCTTGACGAATTTCAATCGAATTTTTCATATTCGTTTTTTTAATTTTAATTCGTTACTTAATAAATTTAATTTTGAATCATCAAATGATTCCTCAACCTTTTGTTCCACTTCTTCCACTTGAGGGGTTTCTTCTGTAGTTGCTTCTGTTTCAAAAGCTTCCTTAGAACGAAGTGCAACATCAGTATTAGCATAAGCACCAACACCGACTATACTGACATCGACCAATCGACCAATCTTATTGATTTGCCTACGAGTTGTATCTCCGTCTTTACTCCAATCATCTTCCTCTACTGTAAAAGCAAATGAAGATTCATAAAGTAAACCTCTTTTCATTAATTCTGCAACATCATTACCAGTTGTTGTATTAGGTAAAGTTGCATCGTATCGTAATCCTCTTTCATCAACTGATAGTTTTAAAGTACCACCAATATTTCTATCTAACATTAAGTTAGGATCGTGATTAAAAGTTAAAATTACATTATCGTCTAATCGACCATCAAAAGCATCAGGAGATATAGTTTCTCTAAAACCTAAATCTCTACTATCTGTGTCAAACAAAGCAGCATAGCCACTAACTCTTTTCTCATCTTTATCTTCGTCATTAGTAACTTGATATTCTGCTCTATATAGTCTTATTTCTTTATTTTCCATAATTTACGTTTTAGTAAATTGCTATTATATCACGTGCAGTTGTACCTCTTGAGTAAACTCTTTTTACAAAAATACCTTTTAAAAAAGTACCTGAAGGAATGTTTTTTAAAGTTACTGTATTACCACCAACTAAATCAACTTTTAAATTTCCACCTGTACCAATAAATAATTCTGCATCTTTTTCAGATAAATCAACACTATCACTTGTAGTTACTGACTTTCCAAATTTACCTTTATTTTTATTCCAAGGGTCTTTTCTTTTCTCTTTTTGGTCTGAACTTAATGCCATATTATTCTATATCTTGTCTTGTTGTTCCTTCGCCTAAACTATCTAAAGGCATCATATTACTTTGCATATAAACATTTTCACTTGGTCCACCCATAGAGTTCATATCTTCAAAAGCTCTAACCTCATCAGGTGAAATAACACCAATGTTTACAAGTGTTCTATAGTAGTCTGCTCTTGACTTAGAGTCACCTCTTAAAAGAGCAGTTAAATTGAATTTAAAATATTGTGAGCCTTTCTTGTTGAAAGGAATTAACTTTTGGTTTAGTGCCATCTCAATACGCTTGATCCAAGGTGTGATAGTGTGTACCACAAAGTCGATTTGCTGTGCCTCTATGTTAGAGTATGTAGCGTTACTGAGGTCGTTTACCAAATGGTTAGGCACTCTAAATACACGACAAATATCACTAATTTGATATTGTCTCGTTTCAAGAAACTGTGCTTGATTGTTAGGAATTTGTCTCGGTGAGAAATCCATTCCCTCTTCAAGGATAGCTGTTTTACCTGCATTAACTGAACCACTATAAGTTTGATTCCAACTAGCTCTTAATCGTTTAGCTGTCTCAGGTTTAAGTGTTCCTGGATGTTTAAGAATACCACCTACAGATGCTCCGTTCTTGAAAAAAGAACCTGCAAATTGTTCGATAGATAAAGATATACCTAAAGATTCTGCTGCACTCTGTATTGGTGACTTACCCATTATACCATCACAAGACAATCCTTTAATGTGGATCATATTCTCTTGAGTTGCTTTACCAGTAATAGGGTAAGGTATTTGTTCGTTTTGTTCTATTTCATAATAAACTTCTCTACCATCAGGCGATACATAGACACTTACATCATCACATTGGATAGGGATTATTTGAGTAGGTAGACCTCCGTTATTTCTCTCTATATAAGCAAAGAAATTTCCATCAAGGCAAAGGTCTACTAAGGCTCTTTCAAAAAAGCTAAAAGAGTTGTAGAGAGTTGAAGGTTGCTCTCCTACTAAAAAGTGAAGTGGATTGTCAGATAAAATATATCTTTTATTATCTGCATCTTTTTCGTACAACGAGATTGGTAGAGAAGCTATTGTTTCAGAAATTACTTTTACGCAGCTCCAAACTGTTGAGAGTTGTAGAGAGCGTTCTTTTGATATTACTTGATTTGATGAATTACCAAATGCAGCATCGCTACCATATAAACCAGTATTGTAAAACCTTTCCTCTTGGTTAGGTTGTACTTGAGGTTTTCTTCTAAAAAAATCTAAAATGTTTGCCAAATCCTTCTTGGGTTTTATATACCTTATCCATATAGATATATATAAAGTGTGTTTTTGTGAACCTTTTATTTATACTTTTTTCTTAAATACCCTGTAATCCTTTGTAGATACTTGTAAACTTGCCTTGTAGACACCTTCTTAATCTTAGCTATTTCAGTTACTTTAAGACTGTAAACATACCTTAACTCGATTATTTCTCTTTCTTTTTTGGTAAGTAAGTGGTGTATATCAATCCAAACTTTATCAGCTAATGGATTATACTCTTCGGTATCGTCTATATCAATAAAAGGAATTTGCTGTCTGTACTTCTTGTGAAATGGTGAAGTGCTTGAGAATACTTGATTGGTAATTATTCTAGCTATGTAGAATTTAAAATGACCTTGTTCGTAGATAGTCTGTATAGACTCGTTGTTTTGTTTAAGCAAAATTAAGCAAACCTCTTGCACTAAGTCATCAAGAAGGTTAAGGTCTTTATTGCTTCTAAGAACATTAGTACAAATCTCTCTAATTGAGTTGTACTCTTTTTCTAATATCTCGTTCTTAGATAAAAAATATTTCTTTGTCATCGTAAGCCGATCCACCTTTATTTTTATTTTCCATAGCCTCAGATAGTGCCATAATACAAGCTACAATACCATCAATCTTTTCGTTACTTTTTGCTTTATTTGGTTTTACATTACCTGCGGGGTCAAGCGTAAGAACTACGTTGCTCATCATCCATCTAAGAACTGGGTCACCATCGTGTCGAATCTTACCACTAAGTATTAGTGTTTCAAATTCTTTAGTTGCAGGTGACATAGTTTTAAATCCTTGACCTACAGGAACACAAGGACATCCATCCTCTGTTAGGTCGATTATTAATTGTGATGAGTTCCATCGGTCATAAGCTACTATCTGAATATCAAATAATTCACTTAACTCAACAATCTTTTGCTTTATGTAGTTGTAGTCAGTTACATCTCCAGGAGTATAGATAACATAATCCTCTCTGTGCCACTTATCATAATTTACTTTATCTCTCTCTGACCTTCTCTTAGCGTTTTCTTCAGGAACAAAATTGTAGTTAATTATATCGTAGCCACCCTCTTCATCAGGAAACAATAAAGCTAAACAAGTAATATCTCTTGTACTTGCAAGGTCTAATCCTGCAAAACAAGGTTTTCCTCTTAGATAATTTTTATCAACTTCACCATCACACAGCATCCATTTTTCGTCACTAATCCACTTAGTTTCATTGGCAACCCATTGGTTTAAATGTAATCTTCTCCAAGTATTTTCAAATGAAGGTTCGTTTTTTGCCTTGATAGCTTGTTGGTGCATATACTCTTTAGTTACAATACTTCCGTAACCTGGATTTGCTTTCTTCCAAACCTCTTCGCTAAAAATATCATCTCCTTCATCAGCTTCATAAATGATTCCTAAGAACGAATCGTCCTGAATAGAGCCATCAATTAATTTTTTA
>TARA_R110001592_G_scaffold35695_4_pt1 | contig 25681 bp, 40 predicted proteins | sample TARA_R110001592 | Tara Oceans TARA_R110001592 (sample SAMEA4398387) | marine metagenome | biome: Polar Biome; feature: [SRF] surface water layer (ENVO:00010504); material: water (ENVO:00002006), including particulate matter (ENVO:01000060) such as... | depth 5 m | reverse complement strand
GTTGCTGAAACGTTAGAACGGTTAAAGTTCGACATGGTTCCCACTAACGATGAAGTTGCTGAAAAAAGATTCAACGCTTCTGTTATTAGTATAGGTACTTTTCTTTCTAATATGATGGAAAGAAGAACACATAGATTACCAAGTAATCACCCACAATACAAGGTGAAATAGATGAAACCCCAAACACAAATATTAGACCTTATTTACAAGGCCATAGTCCATGTAAAAAAGGAAGAGAAAGAGGCGGCTTGTCATCATCTAAACACAGTTACTAAGTTAGTAGAATCATGGAGGGATAATAATGAAGAGTAAAAAAGAGATAGTAGTAATGTTAGCAAAGGCAAATGAAAAGAAAAAAGAATGGTATGATATATGGAATTCTAGAGAAATGGGTACATCCCAAAATGCGGAATGTCTTAGAAATTATACTGCCCTACGAGGTGTAGTTAAAACCTTGAAGTGGGTACTAGATGAAGTACACACACCTTTGGAGTAGATAAAATGTATTATAAAATATTAATGGAAGAATTAAATAAATTCAATAAAGAAGCAAATGATGAACAGAAGGCCACGATGATTGAAACCTTAGCGGATAAATTGTACGAAATGGATAAAAAAGACCTTGCCATTGCTTCACTAATATCCATATTTACAGACGCATTGGATTGGTGGTAAAGTGCATTATGATGATGAAAAAGCCCCCAATACGATTGAGGAAGCAAAAAGTAGAATTATAGAGTGCATTATGGTTGAGTTTATGGATGAGGAAGTGTATACTGAATACCCTAACTCATGTTTTGTAAATTGGAATGAAGCACAACAGAAAAGATACCTAAGGGCAGGGAAGATGGTTAGAGAAATGTTATCCAAATTAACAGAAACCAGAAAAGAAACACCACTAAAAGATGAGGAGAAAACACAAGGTTCCACAAATCTTAATAAGTCTATGACTATTAGAGATTATATGAGAGCATATGTGGGATGAAGAATTAGACTTTAGTAGTAGCCCCCTAACAGTAGGAAATATTGTAGATATTATCGGACAAGATGGAATCCGTGAAATGTCTGAAATAGTCAAAGTGCATTGTATGTTGTGCGGAGAAACATTCATTGGCCCAAAGGATAAAGCAGGAATGTTTATTAAAGGACACAAGGAGTATCATTTGTGGGAGACCACATTATACGATACTTTAGGTGGACCATGATGTATTCAGAAGGACAAATACAAGGAATTTTTATATTAACAGCAATACCATCCTTTTCCATGACAACGGTAAAGGGTGGGTATGAACCTCGTTATAAGATTATGATGAGATTACCAGAACATTTACTTGAACCAGTAGGTCGTTCATTAACAGCGATGAATATTCATCATGTAATGATTAGAGAACGTGGTCGAAGAGTAGATTCAATTATTATAAGAAGGAGATTTGATATATTGAGAGTTTGCGATATAATGCCAAACTCTCCTACAAAAAGTAAGTCTTGGCGTAAGTTTAAGAGAGTTATGGAAATGGTTAGAAATGGCGAACATTTAGAGGAAGATAGTAAGTATAGATTTGAGATGATTTTAAATGAAAACGAAAACGAAGAAACCAATCCTAGTAGTAGGTAAGTCGGGTACAGGTGTAACGACAAAGGCCAAAGCACTAATTAATAGTAAAGAGTATAGAATTTTCTATGCTAATGATATATCTATTAGTGATGTGTATTCATGGCCTTTGGAGATAGGGATTATCATTGAAGATGTCCACCATAAGCCAGATAAAGATAAGATATTAGACTTGATTCATTCAGGTCGCAATGTCGTACTAACTAGTAAGAATAAAAAGGAAGTAAGTAAAGTGTTGCTTGATTGTTGTCAAGTGAAGATGGCAGGTACGAAAAATTATTATCAAATTATCTTGAGAGCAAGAGCAAAAAACTCTCAAAACTTTAAGATAGTAGATGATAATATATGGGCTTTGACTAGTGCATACATTAAGATGACAGATAGGGATGAATACCTAACGGTTTTGAATACATATAGACCACCACCAATGCAAATACTTTCATGGTCGGTTGCATCACAACCTAATAATTTGAAACTAATGCACGTATCAAAGGCTATGATGAATGGAGGCGATTACTTCTATCCATTGTTGGCCTATTCAAAGTTAGGTGCATATGGTGGGGTTATCCCCCCACAAAGAAAAAGCGTGAGTCCTTTCCCTGTAATATGTAGAAAATTAGGACTGAGGGCATCGGATGGATATTTAGTCAGAGACCTAGTAAAGAATCAAGAATATTCTAGATGGGCGGCTAAGATACTAGATGAAAAAGAGTGTAAGGTATTGGGGATAAAAAAGGAAAGAAAAAGAAGAGTATCGGTCAAGAAAGATAGAACAAAAAAATTGGAGGAATATTAATGAAAAGAAGAACATTAGGTGTAAGTTTTTCACGCTGGTTAGGAATATTAAATGGCAAGTGTGAAAATATACCAGTGAAATATTTAAGAGAGAAGTGGGAGTCGAACAAAACACCAGAAGAGGCGGTTGAAGAATATGAAAAGACAATTTGACTTACTGGAAGAAGCATCTATTGATGTGAGAGAGACCCTATGGTTAATGGCTGGAGACATACGAAGTATGGTGAAGGAATTACACCAAACGAACAAAATAGCGATTAGTGTATCAATAGTAAACGTGATTACACTAGCCGTATTGATGATAACATTGTGGTGATATAATGAAGATAAAAGCAGAAAATGGCTATACAATAGCAAAGGAAAAGGAGAGCAAGACGAAGACTGGAATTATGGTTAGTGGTGAAGTTAATTTAGCCACAGTTGTAAATTCAGAAAAGTATGAAGACGGACAGACAGTAATTTACATCGGTGGTTCTAAATTCTATTTAGGACATGAGAAGTTACTGGCCTTAAGAGATACAGATATTATTGGGGTGGTGGATTGATTTATCACGGTGATGAAGCAAAGAAACTTCTATTTGAAGGAATAGATGAACTCGCTAATGCAGTATCAGTTACTTTGGGTCCAGCAACCAAAAGCGTAATCATTGATAGAAGGGATGATTTACCCCCACTAGTAGTTAATGATGGGGTTACAGTAGCAAGACACGTTAATCTAAATGATAAGATGAAGAATATTGGTGCTAAACTCATGATTGAAGTTGCTAATAAAGCACAACAAGGTGCAGGTGATGGTACTACTAGTTCAATTGTAATTGCACAAGCACTAATTAAAGAGTGTATGGAATTAAGTGGGATAAGTGGTGTTCAGATAAGAAGTGAATTAGAAATATTACTTAAGCATACAGAAGAAATATTAGAATCTATGTCAAGGGAGATTGAAGTTCAAAGTAAAGATTTGTACGAAGTAGCCCTAGTGAGTGCTAATAATGATGAAAATATTGCTAGACTTATTGATACTGCGATTAAGGCAATTGGTAAAGAAGGTATCATTACCATTGAACCTTCACCTTATGGGAAAGATGATTATAAAATTACCAATGGGTATGAAAGCAAGAAGGGATATATTAGCCCACTAATTTCTAAAGTAATGGGGAAGAAGAAGAACTACGAAAACCCACTATTAGTCTTTTCAAATACGGAGGTAAATAATTTCTCAGAATTGTTACCTGCTTTGGAAATATCAGTAGAAGAGAAGAGACCTATTATCTTTATGTTAAAGTCGGTAACTCTTCCTGTCATCAATTCATATCTAATGAATCAGATGAATGGGAATATTAATGCCTGTCTTTTACAGGCAGAAGATATATCTTTCTGGCAAGATGAAAGAATGGGAGACTTAGCACTATTAACTGGTGCTAATTTCTATGATACTGGTTTAAACATGAAGTTAGAAAGTCTTACTTTAGAAGATATGGGAACTTGTGGAGTTGCTACTGTTGGTGAAAACTTTTCATCATTTGTAGACTTCGATAAAGATGACAAATTGTTAGAGGAAAGATTAAACGCAATTGAAGTGGACATTAGTTTGTCAGACAATGAATTTTATCAAAAGAAATATTATGATAGAATGTCTAGACTAAAAGGACATGGTGCTGTAATATATATTCACGGTATTTCTGAACAAGAAATTAGAAATAAAATGGATAGAATTGATGATTGTTTAAATGCAACAAGAGCCGCTTTGAATAATGGGGTTGTTGTAGGTGCAGGTTTAGCATTCTACGAAGTATCAAACCGAATTAGAGATGAACTATTTATTAATGATATTACTTGTGCTTACATTAGAGCAATTGAATTTGTATTCTGTAAGTTATTCTACAACGTTACAGGGCGAGAATCTAAACCTACAAGTGTGCATAACAATTTCGATAACGGTTATGTATTCAATGGAAGAACTAGAGAATGGGTGGAAAATGATAACACCATTATCGACCCAGTTGATGTAGTGAAATCATCACTACAAGCCGCAGTTAGTGTGGCTAGTTATGTAATGACAGCAGATTGTATTATTGGTGTTAAAGATGAAAAGATGCAATTACTGTGATGGGTCAGGAATGGCTATTGAAATGAGTTGCCCCGCTTGTAAAGGAAAAGGGGTATTGAAAGGAGATGAAGAAAATGAATTGGACAGAAAAATACAGACCGAAAATAATTGATGAAATAGTAGGACAGACTAAGTTTACCGAAGATGCTGTAACGTGGAGAGATAAGGGAGATTTCCCTAATGTTTTGTTAGCAGGAAGGCCAGGAACTGGTAAAACAACTGCTGCACACGTTTTAGGTAACGAGTTTTTAGGTGATGATAAGTCATCTGATTTCTTAGAGATTAACGCTAGTCAAGATAGAAAACTGGAAACAGTTAGGCAAACGATTACTAATTTCGTAAATTATGGTTCGGTTTCTAATAACAAAATCAAGATTGTTTTGTTGGATGAAATTGAGGGAATGACTAAAGATTCCCAACGTGCGTTAAAGAGAACAATGGAACGAGCAACGAATTGTCGTTTTATCATTACCTGTAACGATGTTTACGGTGTAGATGAAGCGTTGAGAAGTCGTTGTGCTAATTATTTTTTCAACCCAGTATCTGATTATATTATTACGGATATGTTGAAGATAATTAGTGAAGAAAATGGAGTAGAAATGGCTCTAGAAGATATAGAGACTTTGGTTAATGTTTCTGGTGGAGATATGCGACGGGCAATCAATGAATTGCAAGCGTGTATTTATTCTGGAAAGACACCCAAGAATTTACATCGAGAGAATATAATTCCATACAAGTTATGTATACAGAATGGATTAGACGGAAAGCAAGAGAAATCTTTGGAGTTCTTGAACCGCTTAGTAGTTGCAGGACATTCTGTAAAGGATATATGTAATAAACTCCTACAATCTATATTAGATATGGATTTACCACCTAGCACTAAGTTTAAGGTAGTAGCCCTAGTAGGAGAAACAGAATGGAGAAGCCGTAGTGTGTCTCCAAAAGTTTTAGTGGCATGGTTCGTGGCAAGTATAAAACAATGAACACAAAAAAAGGAAGTGAAAAAATGATTGAAAGAGTAGAAAAAGAATTGAAAGGTCTAGCAAACAGACTACAAATCGAAGAAGAAGAAATGTTGAATAAGTACAACGAGATTGCATCAGCCAACGGTATTGATGTTAAAGAAGAACGACAACAATTGGTTGCCCTAACTTTAGTTAGAAACCATGTACGAGGAGTATTGTCCTCTAACCGTTCTTCTACAACATCAACTGGGTATGGAAATCATGGACATGGTTTCTTTGTTGCAATTGAACCAACACGGGATATTATGGAATGGCGACGTAAGAATGTAATGAGCAAGTATCGTTCAGATTCTTCACAAGCCCTTAATGATGAAATTGTTGCAGAAGTTGTTCTTGAAGATGGCAATTATGTCAAGACTCAAGTATTGAATGGTGAATGGGAAACAAAGACAATTGGAGGATTACCACCTGCCGCTATGGAAACTGGTGATAATACTTGGATTGTTCCTGTTGATGCAGTAAAGACATGGGCTAGTGGTGATAAGAATAAGAACTATGGTCGCCCTTTGCCTAAAGAACAATTCCAATTGAGAGCGCATTTTGTAGGTGCAAAGCAAGGTGAAGATTACCAACTTTGGACTTTACAATTGAAGAATGAAGCGGCTAAGAATTTTAAGGCTAACACCTTTGAATGGCTTACCCTTTATGGTATCTTCAATGATGAGCGTAATGCTATCTATGGTATTCAGAATAAGACATTACAAAGTCTAACCGCTTTGGATAATCTAGATTCTGAAGACCCTAGATTTACAGATGTTTCTGATAAGGATATTGAAACCCTATTGGTTGAATGTATGGCTGAATATTTGGGTGATTTAATGGAGTTAGATGATTTCCATGAAATGATTAGTCAAAAGCAAGGCACACGCTTGATTGTTACTGATGGTATTGTTACCAGTCAAAACTTGACTGTTAATGAAAAGACAGGTAATCGAGTTATGTGGATTGAACCACTAGATGCTTCATACGGATTTGATGATGATGACATACCTGATTCAACACCAGTATGGATTCCTTCTAACATTAAGGTTGATTTCGGTGCAGGTTCAGATGTTATCATTGTGGGTCGAACAAATCAAACTCAAAAGAAGGATGATGATGGAATGCCAATTGATGGAGAATACAATCCTGTATCAATTAATCTCTATGGTGTATTCGTAAGAACATCTATGGGTGCGGTTGAAGAAGTAGAAGAAGCAGGGGAAGATTTGAACTTCTGGTGATTTAAATGAATTACAAGAAGATTGGTTTGGTAAGTAGTCTAGTTTCGATTGTCGGCAGTATTGCTATTTATGTTCTACATGACCACGACTTAGGTATCTTTGTCGGTTTGTGGGCATCAGCACTTTTGCTAATATCAGATAGGTTAGACGAATTGTGAACTTATTTCCGTGTAAATGTTGGCGGCTGAATGACATTCAAGTAGGTGCAAAGCCTATACTCAAGGAGAGAAAAAAATGATAGTAAAATTAAACGAAATATTGCTCGATATGACCGAAGTAGAAAGTATCGAGTGGAAAGAGAATATGGAATTTGACGAGAATTATAACGTTAGATTTCATATGAAAAGTGGAAAGATGTTCTCACGAATGGTACATGAAAACCAACTTAAGCAATTAGAAGAATACTTTGAAGGTGATTAGTAATGGTTACTAATGAAGAAAAGTTAATTGCTGAAATGGATAATTTATTGGCAAATGTGAATGAAGATAAGAAACTAATTATATCAGCATTATTAGATATTAGAACGGCGATAGTAGAGTCTCTAGTATTGGTTGATACTGAATTAATAGACATGGGAGTAGACCCATCAAAAACTACGGAAGAAATAAAAGAGGAATGGTGAAAACAATGGGAATTGGAAAACAAGGACAAGCAAGCAAATTGAATGAAAAGGCAAAGAAGGAAGATGTTAAGTCTGCCTTTATTGAGGCAAAGCGTAACGCCTTTATGCAACGAAAGAAATTAATTGAACAACAATCTGGATTTCTACTATGTGGTATTAGTGGAGACCCAGGAACTGGTAAAACAGGATTATCAATTGATTGTAGAACAGAAGAAGAAAAAGATACACATTGGGTATTTATTCTAGATTTTGATGAAGGTGCTGAACCTACATGGAGGCAACATTGGTCAAGTGATGATAAGGTGTTTATTTACAATCCTCATGTGTACAAAGAAGATATGACAGTAGACTATATGGCTACTGCTGATATGGCTAGATTCTTTATGGGTATGGTAAAAGAAGCCATCGAAGAAAAGAAGATTCAATTCGGTGAAGAAGAAATTGAGATTAAGGCAGTTAAGGCTGTTGTGTTTGATGGACTAGACACATGGTTAGATACTACTAACATGATTGCTAGACTTAATCATATTAAAGGTAATGACCCTCGATTGGCTGATAAAGTCAAGATGGTTCCTACACAATGGTTTGCTAGAACTCAAGAATACCAAAGACTGTTTAAGGCGGCTTGCCAACTTAATTGTCATAAATTCTTCATCACGCATATGAAAGATATGCACGATGGATTTGAGATTGTAGGACAAAAACCAGATTGGGAAAAGTCTACTACTGCTAAGTTATTTCAACACGTTCACACATATCGTGAAGAAAGAGCAGGAGTTACTAAACTATATGGTAAGGTTTTGAAGTCAAAAACTAATGCAGAAAACGAGGGACAATCTTTCATGTTGTTTGAAAACAATAAGGGCGATGTAACTTGGAACGGTCTGGAGGCAATCAAAGAAAATAAACTTTGATTCTTAGACTGTTATTATTAGGGGTGCTGTTATGATTTGTAGAAAAGGTGAAAAGAATGATTATTATAGAAGGAAAAGAATTAGAAAAAGCGATTAAGATTTGTACATTAAGAGGTAAATATAATGAAGGTAGAAGCAATAAAATGGGTTCTCTATCTTCCAATATTGTTATTAAAATTGACGATAATGTTTACTTTCAAAATGCTAACGAGTTTACATATGTTTGTTATAGACCAACAATTGTAAGTAAGACAGGTAAGGGAACTTATATTATTGATACGGATATTCTGTTGAAGTATATTGTTAAGTCCGAAAACATGGAATTACACTTTGGTACTAACTTGGAAGTTAGATGTAATGGGAGTATTATTACTATACCCCAAACGACTACACACACTAATATGAGTGTAGTACAAAAGTTAGGTGCTAGGTTGAGAGATTTAGATAACAGAACTATTATGGCTAATACAGATGAAGAGGGTATAGCAGTTACTGATACCCTCAAACTACAAACAGTAGTTAATCTAAGGTCTGAATATGTTGTTAATGCTGTCGATTTGGCAGAACGTGTAGGTAACTCTGTTTACAAATTAGACTGGTATTACCCTACATTGAATATTTCGTCTTCTGAAAACAATCAGAAGGTGGAAACTAATGTAGAAGGTTATGATGATTCAACGCCCCGTAGGGCTACTGTTGAATTGTCTTTACCAATTAGTAATATAATCAAAGATGATGATGAATTAGTTATCTTATTTGATGATGAAAGACCTGCTGTTTTTGCTAACAGAAAGGTAACTGTGCTACGTGCGCCAAGACTGAGGAATTAAAATGGAAGAAATATTAGAACTAGTGAAAAACCTAGATATTAGAATTAAAGAACTACTAAAAGATATGGATGAGGCTACTTTCCTAAAGAAGTATGCAAATAGTAAACCTATACAAATTGCATTTGCTATGGGAAGTAGAAGTATGGCTACAAGGTTTGCTCAAACTCTATTGGAACATTTACCTGAGGTGGAAGAAGAATGATGTGTGAAATATGTGAAAAACCAAACGCTGAATCAAGAGGGTTACATTGTGGTAAATACATTGTGTGTAGTCCTTGTTTTGATGAGGCTATTGAAGCAAGAATGTTTCTATTAGGGAGGATGAAAGATTGAGTTTGTATGAAGATAACGTCTGTGATAAAATACAACAAAGAGCAGATGTAGGAAAAAGAAAGTATGGGGTAACTATGGAACGTGGTGATTTATCCACAATTGAATGGTTAGTCCACTTACAAGAAGAACTAATGGATGCGGCTGTTTATGTAGAACGGCTAATTAAGGAATTTGAAAAGGTTGATGATTATCTTAAAACGAGAGATGATTTAAATGATTAGGGGAATCAAAGTAGAGATTAGAGCCAACCTCAAAGATGACAACTACATAAGTTTTTATTCAACAGACCCTGAAAAGGAAACTGAACTCAACATTATAAATTCAGTAAAGGATAATATTAAATGGGCTATTATAGAACTATTCAATGACTTAGAACTATTTAACATAAAAGTAGAAGTAGATAGAGAATGGAGGGAAGGAGATGATAATTGATTATGTAGGTAATGAAATCAATCTAATTTATAGAGATGAGAATAATAACCGTGTAGTAGACAGAAAGCCTTTCGACCCTTACTTTTATGTCAGGGTTGATGAAAAGGTTCCAAGACAACTTGTAACTAGAGGTAAGTTTGGAGAAAATAACTATGTCCTAAGATGTAATTCACAAGAAGGTTATTCTTTGGAAGGTTTTCCTCTAAAGAAAGTTTACTACGGTCATCCAGATAATAGATTTAACGTAAAGAAAGGTCTTGAGAACATGGGTATTAGAACCTATCAAGGCGATGTAGATATGAGAAGATTATATTGCGTGGATGAACTAGAAGAAATAAAAGAATACAATCTACGCAAGTGGTATTTTGATATTGAAGTACAACAACAGGGTATTTATCACGATTCAATTACTGTGATGACTGTATATGATAACTATACAGATACTTACTATTTGTTTGCATGGTTTCCTGAGGATAAACCGCAGTACATTTCTGGTTTTGAAAACCTTAATGTTGTAAATTACTTCTTCGATAATGAAGAAGATATGATGGTAAAGTTTGTAGAAATGATGGAACAACAAGACCCCGATATGATTCTAGGTTGGTATGTTTTAGGTTACGATATTCCCAAAGTAGTTAATAGACTAGTGGAGATGGGTATTGATGCTACACGACTTTCACCACTAAGAAGTATTAAGGGTGTTTATAAGAGAGGTGATGCCATCCATTCTAATATAGACAAATACTTTAATAGCGCACAACCAATTAGAGGTCGGCTTACTTTCTGTCTAATGGATAGATTTGAAAGACTGTGGACTGATTCACAAATGGGAACTCTATCTAGCCTGAAACTGGATGACTGTTCTAAGTTAGTATTAGGCGAAGATGAAGGTAAGGTTAATACATCAAAGTTCAAAGATTCTGAATTCTATGAACGTGCTTGGCTTGAAGATACCCGTATATACTTAGAGTATGCTATTAAGGATGTAAAATTGTGTGTAGATATTGATAATAAAATGAACATTAGTGAGAACAGTTTAGCCTTACAAAGACTAATCAAATGTCCCTTTGAATCCACGTTCCATAATTCACAAATGGCTGGCGTATATTTTATGCGTGTTGCTGATTGGATTGCACCTTCTGGTGTAAAGGGAACAAAGGAAAGTTTTGAAGCGGCATTCGTTATGAATCCTGAAATAGAAGGAACCTTTGGGTTACATAGAGATGTTGCCGTGTTTGATTTTAAATCTCTTTATCCATCAATGATGGCTTCCATGAATATCTCATGGGAAACTAAAAAGAGAACACCAGAAGAAGGAGATTACCCAGTTTGGTATAATACCCCTAAGAATCTAATGTTGTGGCAAGATGAACCTGACATTCATTATTGTAGTAAAACAGAAGGTCTATTATCGAAAGCGGTAAAAGAACTTATGACTATGAGAGATGAGTATAAAAAACTTAGAAAAGAGGCAAGTACAGATGAAGAGTATATGAAGTGGGATTCAGCACAAATGGCTACTAAGAGAGTAGTCAATGCTTTTTATGGTATACTCGCTAAAGACAATTACGGTTGGGGAGATATGGAAATGGCTAAATCAATTACTGCATCTGCTAGAAGGGCTATGCGTAAAACTGCTTTTAAGGCTCAAGAACTGGGCTACAAAGTTATTTACGGACATACAGATTCTATATTTGTAAAGGTTGCAGGTATTGAAGATGCTAAGTTATTGAGAGTAAAACTTAATGATTTTATCTCTAAGGAAATATTCAGAGAACCAGTAGAATTAGAATTTGAAAAGTATGCTTCTAAGTTCTTCTTATCGGCAAAAAAGAATAGATATTGTGGATGGTTGTCATGGAAAGACGGGAAACATCTTGAAGAAGAAAAGTTCTTTGTCATGGGTTTTGAAATGAAGAAAAGTAACGAAACTCAATTTGCTAAAAAGTATCAAAGAAAACTATTAGAGATGGTTTCTTCCTTTGAAGAAAAGGATAAAATTATCAAATACTGTAATGATTCATATAAACAATTATATACAGGGAATGTTAGTCTTAGAGATATAAGTAAAAGAAGCAGATTGCGCCGTAGAATAGAAGATTATATTACTATTGGCGGTGGCGTTACAGGTATTATTTATTACAATCAACAAAGGATTGGTAAGATAGAAAACGGTGATTCGTATTTCTTCTTCAAAGTAGATAATTCAAATCTTAAGGAAAAGTATTATATTTGGGAAGGGAAGTCGAATGAACTTGGATATATTTCATTCAGAAATTTCCATGAAGTAGAAGGTAAGTTTACTCCTGATTGGCAATTCATCTCTAAGGGTGAAGTTATTCAGAAGTCAATATTAATCTTCAAAAGTTTAGGATGGCCTATTGAGTTAATCAAGAAGGACATATATCAAAAAACTCTAACGGAGTGGTTTTAAATGGGTAAAAAAGAAGGAACATATATGAAAACGCTTAGAAAAATTCATGAGCGTATACAGAAGAAGAAAGACGAAACGAAAGAAATAGAACAAGAGTTCCTAGAAGCGGTCAAAAAAGAAAGAGAAAATTGGCAGAAGATAGGGGCTTGTACTATTTGTTTAGAAAAAGGTGATACAGAATGGCATCACATTATCAGCCAACATAGATGTAGAGAAATACAGTTAGAATATCTAATTCATTCTAGAACTAACGTGGTTGAGATATGTAGAAAGTGCCACGATGAAACTACTGCTAGTTTGAGAAGGAAACAAATCGAACAGAACGGCGGTACTAAAACAGTCAAGAATCCTAATGGGGCTATGACTGTAAGACAACATGAGTACATTAAAAAATTAGGTGGGGAAACTAGAATATCCACTAACATGACAAGAGGCGAAGCCTCAAAACTAATAGATACATTAAAGGAGGAATCAAAGTGAAAGAATACGTGGAAGAATGGAGTAATAAAGATACAGATAATGGGTTTACATATCAATGGAACCCTTTGGCAGAAGATGGACCTACATTGAAGATAACTAAATCTTCGTTAGGTACTTACAATTTCTGCCCCGCATCATATATTTATTCTTATGACCCATTTGGTGAAGGTAAAAGAAAACAAAAAACTAGTGAAGCAATGTATAGAGGTACAGTAATACATAATGCTCAAGAGGAATTTTGGAACGACATGAATATAGAAAAGGCCATGAAACATATTGATGACCCTAATGCTTTAGTAAAACACTTTAGGGAATATTACCCAGAAGGTGAAGATGAAATCTCAGTCGCTATATACAGGGCTATGAGTGCTTGGTCTGCTGAAAGGTTTATTGAATCTATTAAAGAAGGTACTATGGAATATTTCAAACCTGTTGCTAATGAAGTCATGTTAGATGGACATTATGTTTTAGAGACAGAAGAATATGGAAGAATTAATATTCATTTACAAGGTATCATTGATAGAATGTTCTTTGATGGAGATGGTTACATCCCCCTTGAATTAAAAACTGGACCGTGGAAAGATAGTAAGAAAACTAATATGAGAAAAGAAATGGCTTTTTATCAGTTACTATTTGAGGAATGTGAAGAAGAAAACCTAATCAAACAAGGTATTGACCCCGCACATGGTATTACTAGTTGGGGTTGGTTTTTCCCTGCTTCAAATTATATCTATGTGGAAGAGGTAAAGTCCAGGTCTATGACTTCTGTAATTAATTCTATAAAGAAATTGGTTACAGCATATATGGAAAAAGAATTCCCACATAAGTTCTTTTACAAGAAGTGTGAAAAGTGTGGTCATTACGAACATTGTGATGCAGTAGGTGGAGTGAATACATATGATTGGTTCTAATTCTGAATTAATAGAATTGATGTTAAAAAGACAATGGACTTTTGCTGAAGTAATGGATATGGAAAATATAATATTGCGAATAGTTAAAGAGACTGAATTTGACATAAAGTTTGTAGTAGATTATTTAGGTACATTGGAAGGTATAATGGATGAGTTTTTACACATGATAACTAAAGATATGAAGAAAGTAATAATAGAAGAATTACAAACTGCAACAGTTGTACTAGAAAGACCTGTACACCCTTTAGTAGATGAACTGAAGGGAAAGGATAAACTAGAATCGTTAGTAGAAGAATTTACCGAAGTTAAACCTAAGGTAAATAAAAAGATGTCTAAGAAAGAACTCAAAGAAATGATTAAAAAAGACACAAAGACGGTGGGCAATAATGAAGTGCCAGAAGTGCAAAGCGGAACTAACTAATAAAGATGCAAAACAATGTCATCTTTGTAACGCAATAGAAAACGCAAAAGAAGTTAGAGAATATTTAGATATGGTGGATTAGATGAGATTTCCTAGAGAAGTGTGGGCGGGAAGCCCAGTAGAAAATGCAATACAACCTAAGAGAGTAGTCGTTAATGATGAAAGGTATTTTAGACAGTTTGTTTTAGACCATAATGGTAAAATGAATGTCTATACATCTGTGTATGATTATGACGAGTTCTCTAACAATAGAGGTTTAGAACATACAGTAAACATTGACCGTATCTTTTTAGACATAGATGCACATAGCGGAGAGTTAGAACAGGCTTATGATGACTTGAAAAAGTTACATAAGTGGCTTTTAGCGGAAGATTATATACATAACTTGGCTTTTAGTGGAAGAGGTTTCTATATTTTTGTACACGGACTTAGAACATTTGACTTAAGAAGAGTAAAAGCCTTCTATAATATATGTCATGATGTTATTAACAAGTCAAAGACCTTAGACAGTAGAGTTATTAACACGGCTAGACTAAGAAGAGTACAAAATACATATCATATGGGTGCTAAAAAGTTTTCAATCAATTTATTTAGTGAAGATTTAGATAATTCTTTAGAATATATACTAAATTTGGCTAAAAGACCAAGACATATGCCTAAAAAGTATTATGGAAGTCAAAAAGTTGATTGGCCTGATGTTAAAAAGATGGAAGTAGCGGAAATAGAGATAAAAAGTGTCGAAAGTCCCGCTACTTTACCTATTTTACCTTGTTTAAAGGCCGCAGTTATGACTCATAACCCTTTACACCAAGTTAGACACTATTTAGTCCAATGGTACAATGAAATGCTAACAGATATGGTTATTTTTGAAGAAAACTTAGATTGTAGGCAAGATGAAGTCGGTGGAGAGGCTTTAAATGACATTGTGAGCATTATTTGTAAGGAAATTGATGAAATTGCCTCTAATGAAGATGTTTGGATTGATTATAATGCCCCTAAGACAAGAAAAGCGGTGGATTACGTGGTAAAGAAGAGATATTTAGCCCCATCTTGCCAAACTTTAATCAATAACGGTTATTGTGTAGGTAAATGTTGGAGATACCCAAAGGTGAATAGTAATGATAATTGATTCTAGAGAAAATTCCTCTTTAAGTGAGGAAGTTATTACCTGTTGTGAATTAGCAGGTATTGACTATGAGAAAAAGTTCATAGAAGTAGGCGACTATACTTTTGGTGATGTAGTAATAGAGGCAAAGAGTATGGCTGATTTCCTTGCATCGGTTAGAAACAAAAGAATTTTTAATCAGATAAGCAACATGGAAGATAACTATGGGAAGTGTTTTGTTATGATTTATGGTAATATATCTAAGGCTACTGAGTATCTTAATGCTGTAAAGAATATGAACTATTATCAACAAAAACAATGGGCTGAAAAACTCAGAAGAATGGTTTATGGTGCTATTTCAGCAATAGCATTAAACACAAATACCACTCCCATCTGGGTTACATCTCATTCAGAGGCCGCTAATATTATAACGGCTATGAGATATAACATGGATAAGGATGTAGATTTACAAAAGATGTTACCTAAGAAGGTAAGAAGCGATGATGTTAGGGTTGATATACTAACACAAATAACGGGCATTAGTTTAGATAAAGCAAATTCTCTTTTAGAACATTTTGGTTCTGTTTATGAAATAGCAGGACTAGAAGTAAAGGATATTATGGTTATAGAAGGGATAGGAAAAGTTACCGCATCAAATATATTAGATGCACTAAGAAGTAGAATAGAGGTGAAATATTAATGCCAGAAGATATAAACGTAGACGAATGGGAATTTTATGAGGCGATTGAAAAAATGTCTCAAGGTGAAGCCATAAAAGAAATAAGAGAAAAGGTGGAACTTCCTCCTATTGTTAAAAGATGGGTTGATGTTGTATCTGAGTTTTCTTTACATAACCAGTATGCGGCTACAATGGCCTTTTACACTACTGTTGGACAGTTAGTTAAAGACCATGTTAGAATACCTGTGGGTAAACTAGCGTTAGATACCAGAATACATTTCTGTTGGATTCAAACAGCGAGAAGTGGTAAGACAACAATGTTTGACTTTTTATCCCCAGTATGGGATAAAGCCTTTACTAAGATTAACAACCACCCATTAACTTTACCTAAACCTAGAGGACCACTAAATGGAGTTAATGAATTTACTTTATCTAATCCTGATGCCTTTACCGACCAAGCACTTTTAGGGACTATTAAAATAGACCAACAAAATCCAGAGTGGGCTAGGGGAAGAGACCAAGATAACGTAGACTTTGAAGGTAATCCGATACCAGAATTTATTGATGTACCAATTGCAGGTGCGTTATTTGGTTCTGGAATCATAGCCTTTGATGAGTTTGAACATTCAGGTATCTTCAAGGAAACACAACACAAACAAGATACAGTAATGATGTTTCAAAAGTTTATGAATAGGTTGGATTCTGATACACATTTAATCAAGAAAAGATTAACTGAATGGGGAAGAGATTTAGTTGTAGATTGTCAAAGAAGTTTGTGGGCTACTACATTACCTCCACAGGGATTAGAAAAAGTTATTTTAACCAAAGGTGTATTTCAAAGAATGTGGTTATACGTTAGAGAAGTTCCTGAATCATTGAAAATGAAAATGGAAGAAGATTACATAGATGCAGTAGGAGTTATAGATGAGTCATCTGATGATACTGATGCGTTTGCAGAAGAATTTTCAGATATGTTATATGATTTGTACAAGTGGTGTAAAGATAGACATGAAAAGACTGGGGATAAAAGAAAGGTTGTCATATGGTCAAAGGATGCACAAGCGGCATTAAAAGTAGTTTGGAAAGGTATGCGTAAATACATGGATGGTTTTTCAGACCACATTTTTGAAGCATTAAATACATTCTTAATGAATACTATTAACAACGTATGTATAGCGGCTGGTATATGTGCTATTGCTGAGAAGAGTACCACCATAGAAAGAAGACACGTTTTACAAGCAAAAACATTGACGGATAGAAGTTTTGATTCAATCACAACATGGTTTAGTAATAAACTAAAGAAAAACCCTAAGAGAATACAAGAAAAGGGAAGAGAAGCAGTTATTGTAAAAGTCTTTGACAATTGCACCAAGAAAGATGGGTGGGTTTCAAAGACACAAATGGTAAATACTTACATGAAAATGACACAAAAAGGAAGGGCAACCTTTTACAGAGAATGGGATAACGTAGAACATCTTTTTGACGAAAGAAGAATAAATGGAAATAGAGTACAGATAAGGAGGAAGGAAAATGAAAAGTGAAGTAGCAAGGCAGTTAGCAGATTACTTGAGAAATGAACTAGATGTGGAACAAGTGATTGACCTGTTTTTATACTGCGTTGATGCAGATTTAGCAGAAAAGGTTAATAAACTTGCATCATCTGGTTATGAACATCAAGAGATACTTGATATACTAACGGAGATGTTGAAGAATGAGTGATATACTATCAATAGATATAGAGACAGCAAATACAGCCGCCGATATAGGTGGATGGCAAAATACCCATATGTGGAAAGTTTCATGTGTAACTACGACTGACGGTATTAATAATACGGTTTATATTGATGAACCTGTGCAGATTAATAACGCAGTAGTTAAATCATTGAGACAATTGAAATATGATTTGGATGACCACTTCCAAAAGGGAGGTAAACTATTGGGTCATAATATTGTAGCCTTTGATTTACCCGCACTTAGAGATTCTATGGACATATATATTACTAGAAAATATCTAGAAGATAGAGATAGTAGGTGTATTGATACTAGTCGGCTAATGACAAAGGCTAGTGGTAAAAGAGTTCAATTAAATAATTTGGCTAAGTGTAACTTAGGTGAAGAGAAAAGTGGTGATGGTTTAACCGCAGTTCGCTGGTGGGGTGAAGGTAAATACGAGGAAGTTGCAAAGTATTGCCTGTTAGATTCTCAATTGACCTTAAATGTGTATAACATGGGTATTGAGAATAAAAGTCTTAAATTCTTCGATGAAGATGAAGGCGATTATGTTATTACCAAATTAGATTGGTAAAATTTTTAAGAAAAGACTTTAGGGTGTCTTCCCCATTCGGGGAGGGCATCCTATTTTTTTTGGTTTTTTGTCAATTTTAAACTTAGTTTTTTAGACCTAAAAAATAGACTTCTGGAAATAGCGAATAGTAAAAAGTAAAATGAACATTCAAAGGCAAGTAACATAAAAAAACTTTTTCCTGTAAAACACATTTTATTATCAAATGTAGTTATACATATTTCTATCATCTAGCCTACTCCCTTAGGCTTCGTAAATCTTGCCTAATATTCATAGATAAAGTCATACTCTCAGTTCGATTGGGTAATAAATTTGATAAAGCCCTATAAACCGTGTGCATTAAAAGGTTAGTTTTATCATTATCATCAGAAAATGTATTTATATAATTTTCTACGGTCTCTTTATAGTCTTGATTTTTATAATTAATTTCTTCATCATCTCTTAATCGGGTTACATAGTAGCCATTATTAACATCAGGGAGTTCTGCGTAATAGAAATTTTTAACAAGTTTACTGAAAGCCAAAGTAAAATCCCTTAACCGCATTCCACTCTCCCTTTCTATTTCTGTTTTATATACTCCAAACATACCTGAGAAAGTATCAATTAAAACATTAACCCTATCCTTAACCAATTCGCTACGAGGACCATAGTATTCCTTTGTCTTTGGAGTAATACTATTTCTAGGTAAATCTAAAGCAGTAAACGATTCATCTAGTTCCCCGCTATCTAAAAACTCTTTAATCCTTAATCCAGTACCCTTTGTCTTAGGTCTGTTTTTTATGAAATCTAAAATTCTCTGATGTTTTTCTTTTGTAGATTCGTCAGTATGATTGTATAAGTTTTCGTCAAACTTTAGAATACTGCGCCAGTCCATTTTAAGCACCTTATTGGTTAGGTTGCTCGATTCTTAAAGCAGGGTTGTCTCCATGTGATTTTTTAGTATCTACGGTATAACCCTCATTAGCGTATAGTTCACCTATTGTATCGACAATATATCGCATATTCATTCCCAATTCAGGTGATGACGGTAGGTGTATGGCAAACCTAATTTCGTTGTGTTTGTTATTTGTATATACCCTTTCATGATATGAATTATTATCAAGAAATATAATGAATATTGGTAAGTTTTCTAGAGCAGGACTACTTTGTACATATTCAGTCAATTTAGGCTCTATGGTGTTCTTTTCGTAAGCGATAATCGCTTGTTTATAATCTTCATTTCTTTTCACTCTACTATCTAGAGGCATTGGTGCTTTTAGTATTGTTTTCCATTTCATATTATTCATCCTCCGTTTCTTATGGGGTGTGGTCGTAAATATCTTTTGCTTCTTCTAATTTCATCAATAGTTTAACTAAAGCGTCTTTAGAAAATGTACTATCTGGTTTAAGAGATAGAAGTAATGCTGATATTTCATCAACTAGGTATTCTTCGCTATCCTCATATTCGTTTTCTTTTTTTATGTAATTTTTCCATTTCATATTATTCATCCTCTGTTATAGGCAGTATTTTTTCTGAGTCTAAGTCTGCCATGATACCCAAATTTACTCTTCTTTCTTCTGAATCCATTAAGTTACGGTGTTCAAGTTCTCTCGTTGCCATCAAGCGGTCATGTTCAGCCCTTAGATTAGCAATTTGTTGATTTTGCATCACCAATTCTGGATGTAGATTAATTTCTCCCTGTTGCTCAGATTTCCACAATTCAAGCATAGAGGTAACAATAAGTAAAGCGGGACCGCCTATAATTGCCAATAGAGTAGCATATCCGTCAATATCATCAATAACTTTTTCATCTCCTAGTCCCGACCAGATAATTAAACTGGCTAAGGCAACCCAAGAGAGTACAATAGGAACTCCTATTACTAACATCATTTTATCATTAAAACTTGTATTTTTGCCCATATTTATTCCTCCTTAAAATTCGTAATTATCAAATAAAAACTTTTCCATATCTTCCTTCAAACTAAACATTCTAATATTCTTACCCTGTTGTGTTCGGTGTTCCGCACTAAAACTTATAGCAAAGTCGCTATCATTTCTTAGAAAATAATCTAATTTATTATTTGTAGGAACACTTCTATTCATCGGTGTTACTATATCCAATAGTTGCCTAGCCGTCATAGGTCTATTGTTCTGTTTATTTAAATAATCAATAATCTGTGCCTTTAGTTTAGGTTTAAAAACCTTTGCTGTTTTTAGTATATCTTGCCATGTCATAGTAAATTCACCCCTGTTAGTATTGAAACACTTGTCAATGTTATGAATAAAACGGTTCTTTTTAATAAACCTATGTCTTTTTCGATATGGAAAAGGTGATTATCTTTAATTGTAGAGACTGATTGGTTGAGTTCTGTAACCTCAGAAACTAACCAATTTATCTTCCCATCCATATCTCTATTTAGGACATCATCTAAATCATCCATATATAAGACTCCATCATTCTACTATTTAAGTTTTAATATCAATTTAGTATAATACACATATACATTGTAGAGTTTACATGGATTACTGAATACACTTTACCAGTAACTAAAGTAAAAGGGGAAGAGTTATTACCAATTGTAGCACCAGTAGCGTCTATAATTAAATCACTTGAACCCGTTACTGCTAATGTCAAAGCATCTGCACCTGACGCACTTGCTTTAGCAACAATTCTCATTTCCCAACCTTGATGTGTTCCAGAAGCCGCAGGTAAAGTTAAAGATAATGGACCACCACTTGGTACAGAAGGGTCTAATGTTACTGTATTAGCAATAACTGTTCGATGACTTTCTGTGCTTAAATTTAAAATACCACCTGGACCTGGCCCACCAGTTACTTCTGTTACTGCACCTACAAAACCAGCCGCACCCATTGAACCACTTACGGTTAATTTTTGTGTAGGTGCAGTATTACCAATACCCACATTACCAATAGTAGAAATTCTCATTTTTTCTGCTACTGCATCTGTACCGCTAACTTTAGTGCTAAAGGTCATAATAGAAGTTCCTGTTCCATCACCACCACCTGCTTTAAGAATTAAATCTCCACCATCAATATTAGCAGAGCCAGTAGCAGAAGAACCTGCTTCTATTGTTAAATCACGACCAGCAGTAGAAGAAGTAGTTGCGTCTATTTTAATTGTAGAATCTTGTCCATTACCCATAGCAATATCCCCACCACCCAACGTTAAATCATTAGTAATTTTTACATTACCTACAACGTGTAATTTTTCATCTGGGTCAGTAGTGCCTATTCCTACATCTCCATCTCCATCTACTCTCATTATTTCATTTAACGCTTGGTCATAAGCATCTGCTGGACCTTTAGTTTTAAATGCAATATAACCTTCATAATTATTAGTATTAGCACCTGCAAACGCTATTTCAGATAAAGAAGTAGTGCTTCCACTATTACGCAGTTTAATTACTCTTTCAGTTTGCCTTGCAGTAGTAGTTAAAGAAATATTACCATCCTCTACATCTAATCTTTCTTCGGCAGTAGTATTATGACTTAACCTAATCCCTAGATTACCAGTAGAACCATCTAATCTAAGAACCTCAGTATTAACCCCCCCATCATTAACTTTAAAAATAATATCCTTATCTTGTTCCTTTGCTTGTATCTCCACATCTCCAGCATTACTAACAATAGAAAGACTTTCAGTATAGCCTGAACTATCTCTACCTATTGATATTGAATTTTTACTTAAGTTCATAGTAAAAGTTTGGAAAGAATAATCAAACTTATCGTCATCTGTTCCTGCTGAAATGTGAACTAATGCAATAGGAATGTAACCTGCTGTAATATCGGAAACTAATGGGGTTGTACCCGCAGTTCCCTTTACAATAACAATAGCAGGTGTTCCACCTATATTCGGATTTAATAAAACCCAATCATATCTACTATTAGTTCCGTCTTGAACAGTAGAACTGTATGCTACTGTTAAATTGCCCCCAGTATAACTAACGTATTGTCCATTGGCTCTAAACTTAATTGGTTGGGCTAAATTATACTGAGTGTAAGTTCCACCATCCGTAATAGTAAAACCTGCATGACTTACACATATATTGTCTTGTGAAAAAGACTCTAATACTTTAATAATACCAGAGTGTAATTTATCCGTTCCGTCTACTAATCCTTTAGATGGCGTTCCTGCCAAATCTGTTATCTTACCTATATTACTTACCATTTTAATCTACCTCTAATGTTATTTTAAATATCACTTGGTCTGTTGCTGAAAGTGGTCCAAACCCTTCATAATTAACCCTTGTTAGCATTTTCTCTCCAGTAGAATCAAAAATACCCACCTCTTTAATTGTCTGTCCTAAATAATCAGAACCGTTTACAGTTATCGAATATTCTAAGGTTGTAGCACCCACCACAGTTGGCGTTACTGATTTAACAGCCGCCGCCGCCAATAATGGGGAATCTAAATTACCAGCATTAGGGTTAGTAGAATCTCCCCCTGTACCTACATTATAATATTTAAATGTGTTAGCCGTATTCGTCATTATTTCTACTCTTCCTTCTCTTGTTATCATACCCCAACCTCCGAACTAAATCCTATTGTGTAGCCAAATCCTATTGTGCTAGTAGTGGTTATGCTAGACGTTAATGTACCAGTAGCCTTAACTAATTTAAGTATAACCTTGTCCCTCTTAGTTACTGGAACTATTGTACTCGTATAAACTTTTTGACTAGTGAACCCTTGTAAGTTTTTGATTTCCCCTAATAGACTGGCAAATGTACCTGCTAAATCTTTATTATATTCAGAAAGGATTAGTTTAGTAGGACTTCCAAATTCCTTTTCACTTTCTATTACTAAATAATCTCCTCTAGGAATATTTTGTTCAGCGAATTCTAATGCCACAATTTGTCCAGGTTTTAAGAAGGGTATGTTATCTGTAACGTGAATTTCTATGGAAGTATTGGCTACATTAAATACATCTAGATATTGTAGTGCCTTTATGTCAGCCTGTCGTTGTCCCATTATAGAATAGTCATATATTGTCTTACTCTTAACCACTCTATTTGAATTGTCATCATTTACTGGGTTTCTAGCAATACCCCTTACTCCATCACCAATAACTATAACTTCATCAAAGTTATCGAATAAAGATATATCATTACTTATAGAAGTTATTGTATATGTGGAGTCTTTAGATGATAATATAATATCTCTATATTTTTTATCATCTTCTTTATTTACAATCTTAATCTCTTCACCATCTACTAGTATTTCTTTACCTTTGTAGGATAATAAGTTATTAGCGGCTGAATATAATGATTGACCAGAAAAATTAAAAGCACCATAGTAAGTATCTCCATCGGTGTTTTTAGTATAATCAATATTGTTAATAATAAAAGCGTCATCCAAAACCTTTTCTATTTCATCTACAACTTTAAAAGAAACTCCTATACAGGCTGAATCTGGCCTAAAGTTCGGTGCTTTATTTACTGTAACGTTAAATGTAGAGCCAAAGGATGGTGTGCCTAATAACTTTTTAACTTCTGATAATTCAATAATGGAATTTCCAATTTTACCAACAGAAGTAGTGAACGTATTTACCCCATCTGTCGCAACCATTCTAATTGGACTATCAACTGTTAATTGATTATAATTAGCATCACTTCTGCTTCTAGTTTCCAAGAAATCAGTATTGATATTACCATCAGGGTCAATTAAAACATACATTGACTTTACACCATTATTAGATGTGTCTAAGTGCATACCTTCACCATTAGCCAATGAATTAAATCTAGTAGCATTTAATCCCCCTGATTGCATTATATCTGCATCACAAACCTTAGTATATTCCACAAAGGGTATATTTAATGCTATTCTATTATGAGAAAAGTCATACATACAGACTTGATTAATTCTCATAAGTCTCAATACGTCATTAGCCCCAAGTGTACTAGTGTTGTCTATTTTAATCAAATGTCTGTATACATTAGATTCTGCCCTGTTTATTTCATGAGATATAATTTTATGTAACTTTTCATCAGTTTCGTTATAGAAATAATACCCTGTTAAGTTATTACAATAGTTCATCCACATTGTAGAACCAGTACCCCAGTTTCTAGAAATATCAAATTTAAGCATTTTTTCATTTGTTTCTAAAGTTGCATCACTTATACTCATACTAGTAGCGTATTTTATATAAGGTTTAAAGAAAATTTCTCCACCATATATTTTTTCAGCGTGTCTTGTACCTGAAGAAGTAGCGTGTACGTTATAATTATCACTTAGTATACCTTGTGGGAAATCTAAATCACTTGCATCTCCATCACCGTCATAGTCGCCAGCAGTATCTATATTCGGATAGTCTATATACACTCCTTTATTCCAATGCTGAGTTAATGATGTTCCTGTACCAAAGGAACTATATCCGACTGTTCCTATGGAAGCGGTTGAAGCAACGTGTTCACATATAGCACCTCTAGCATCTTTAAGTTCTGGAGGTAAGGGTTTAAATTCACTAACTATGTCCATAATGTCGTGAAATTTAGCAACAACCGTGTCCATAGAACCATAATCAACTTTAAGTTCAGTTTCATGGTAAGCCCTATGTGGAATGATATTGTTAGCAAGTGTAGAATATACGGCAGGTTCATTTACTGCGTTAATATTTGTAACCCATGTACTAATATAATCAGTAGCATTTCCACCTGTACCCGTACCTAATCCTACAAAGTGTCTATCTCTAGGTGTAAAAGATGTTAATGTAATAGTAACTCCATTTTCAGTAGCCATATTTGGGTTATTCCCAGCCATGTCTGCTAAAGTTAATACGGTGTCAGTATAACTAGATACGCTGTATAATCTATTATCACCTGAGGCAGTTAAACCTGATACTTCTATAAATCCATTAGTGCTAGCATATGTAGCAGTTTCAATACTATTAGGTTGATGATTATATGCACTTGTTTTCCCATGTGTAGCCGCACCTGCCGCATTAGTTACTCTAAAGGAAGTAGAACTTTCTATTTTTGTTATTGTGTAACTGTTACCGTCAAAGTATTCAAAATCAACACCTATTAATGATGAATCAGTAGTTCCTGTCGATAATGTCATAAGGTTAGTATCTGTTGCGTCTAGATAAGGTATAGATGAATTACCAGATAACATTTCCCTAACGTTACTACTATTTGATACACCTATAACAGTTGAAACGTGTGAATCGAAAAATTGAGATAATTTAGAAGCACCATCAGTCAATGTTATAGTATTACCTGTAACGTTAGCCGCTACTTGCATTCTAAAATGACCAGGAGAAGCAGGAGTAGCCAAAGTAGTGCTTTTTTCTCTTGTGTGAACATATTCAGTATCTCCTAAAGTAGACTTAAATATAGGAGTTCTTAGGATTTTATTACTAGCACTAGCATTATTATTTGAATCGTTAAAAACATCGTTAGCAGATTCTAAATTACTATTAGCAAAGATAACAGTTTTATTATAATTATGTTTAACT
>TARA_R110001592_G_scaffold111372_6_pt1 | contig 25687 bp, 40 predicted proteins | sample TARA_R110001592 | Tara Oceans TARA_R110001592 (sample SAMEA4398387) | marine metagenome | biome: Polar Biome; feature: [SRF] surface water layer (ENVO:00010504); material: water (ENVO:00002006), including particulate matter (ENVO:01000060) such as... | depth 5 m | reverse complement strand
ATGCCGCTGAGGGGATTGGCGAGTACAAGACCTGAATTGACTGCATAGGTCATGATTTCGTTCAGCCGCTGAGACAGGCGCTTCACGGTTTCCAAACTGCCTTTAGCTTCAATGGGGCGAAGAAGCTCGATGACTTTCGGCGCTGTAATGCTAGATACCTGGGTATCTCCAAGATCCGGGAAGACATGCAGCGTCAGTGACCGCCAAATGTCTTCGGCATAGGCTGGTGTGACGTCTGTTTTTTTCAGATCAAACCAGGCTTCGGCAACTTTTCTCAAGGTGTGCTCGCTGGCAGCTTTTTGCTGCTGGCGGGTGTTATCTCGCTGTTCCTTAGGATCGGTTCCCTGAGAAATCAGCTGTCTTGCATCGATGGTGAGCTTGCGAGCTTGTGAGAGTGAGATTTCGGGATAGGTTCCAAGTCCCATGTTGAGACGCTTTTTGGTCACCGGGTGGTAGTAGTTGAAATTCCAGAGCTTAGAGCCATTGCTTCTCACTCGCATTTGAAGGCCGTCGCCATCACCTAAGACGTAATCCGTCTTTGCGGGGGCGGCATTCTTCACCTTGGCTTCGGTGAGACGTATGGCTTTGCCTGACATTTTGGTATTCCAGCTGCGTCTTTGGTATTCCAAAAAATACCATGTGAATGCTTGGAATACCATTTGGAATACCAGAAGTACTGGCTGCTGGTGGACGTCTGTGGACGCTGATGGATGCTAAGTTATTGATTTGTATATATTTCAGGCACAAAAAAAGACGTCCGGGGACGTCTTTAGATGTATATTTGGTGGAGCCGGGGGGATTTGAACCCCCGTCCTATGCCCGTATTCATTGGGCTAGCTGGTCTATGTTGCTGGAATGTTGCTGAAACTGCTTTATTCCACCGTCAAACCGGCGTCTTCCAAGACTGCGATAACAGAGCCTGCATTCATCACCTTTGTTGCGAACATATAGTCGCCGGCCTCGAAGCTGTCAGGCAATTTCACGGAAGGCATTGACCGGCGGTTCCACCACTCGATAGCCTCTTCGCCATCAGGGTCGTCGCAGAAGTCTTGCCCGCTGATATCGCAGTCGTCGCAGGTAACGTGCGAAAAAACGGCATCGTTGCTACTCCAAAGGCTCTGCGTCACGCGCTGGTCAAGTCGTGCCTCGGAACCGCAAAACGGGCACGGCTTCATTTCCTTATCCATTTGACTCTCTCCCAGGGATTTGAACCGGCGTCCCAAACAGCTCTGCCGCTTTGCTGCCTGACGTGTCGCCATCGGTCGGAATGTAACGGCCATAGACACGGGCGATCATCACCCAGCTACTATGGCCCATCTGTTTTGCTACCCACATTGGATGCTCCCCGGCTGACAGCATCATCGATGCGTAAGTGTGCCGGGTCTGGTACGGGTTGCGGTATCGCACTTTCGCCTTCCTGATGACCGGAATCCAGAATGATTTACGGATAGCCTGGTCGCCGTCGAACGGCTGATCGTATCGCGGATCGTGAAACACGTTCTGGCCGGTCAGGTAGGTGTGCTGCTTCTGCTCGCGCAAGGCATCCAGCGCCATCCGTAACAGCTTCACATCACGGATACCCGCCGCCGTCTTCGGTAGTTCCGCCTCCTTTGCCGCTCGGGTCAGTCCTCGACTGATACGCGCCTCCCCCCTGATCCAGTCAATGTCTCCCCACTCCAGCGCGATCAACTCGGACGTTCTGAGCCCGGTCCAGAATGCGAACTGCAACAGGTTCCGATATTGCCCGGTCGCTGCTGCCAGTATCGCTGCCTGCTCGTCCTTGCTGAACGGGTCAATCTCGTCTTCGGTCTTGGGCTTGCCCTTGACTGAATAGGTCCAGCCGGCCAGCGGATTGACCTCGATCAGCTCGTCGTCAATGGCGTCATTCAATGCCGACCGCAGGCAGCTCTGCACGTTGGCCAGCCGCTTGTTGCCTGCATCCATGCTGACCAGTACGTCCTTGACCTGCTTGCGCGTGAGCGTGACCAGGGGATGACTGCCCAGCCTGGGTATCAATACGCCGTCGATGATCTTGCGATAGCCGTCCACCGTTGAGGCTTTGAGCTGGGAGCGCTTGCGTTCGAGCCAGGCGGGCAGATATTCAGCCAGGGGGATCTGGCCGGAGCGGTAGCCGATGCGTTGGGCGCGCTTGGAGTGTGGGAATGTAGCGGGGTAGTCGAAGGTGCCGTTATAAATGGCCAGCTCAATAGCGGCCTTGTGCTTCTCGGCACGCTTCAGGTTAGCGGGGGTGGGCTCAAGCGGGATACGCTCGCGGCATTGGACGCCCTCAAGCATGAAACTGATTTCAATGCTCGACCTTGACGCCGCTCTGACACCAGCCCGCTTTCCACCCATTCCTCGTACCCCTCGACACTAATCAGCTTTCGACCGTCCGGGGCTCTTATCCACACTTCGCCCTCTCTCCACGTTCCGTCATCGCATTTTGCATATATTGCCCGGTCAGTGTAGCCACTTTCGGCAGCGAACCGCTGAACGGTCTGGTATTTCGCCATGGTTATGCCTCCCGCCTTGGCCTGAAATGTCCTGCCTCTATCTGCTCGAAAACTCGCGCCGCCGCCATATCTGCCACTGTTCCGGCCTGCCCTGCATTCATATCCGCCAAGCCAATCCATTCGCGAATCTTGACTGACAAGGTAACTGCCGTGTCATCTTCCGCGCATATTTCATAGCCGTGATCTCTTGCGAACGGGTATATCAGAAGCATCTGTGTTGTATGCATTGCTATGCCTCCCGGCTCACGATTTGGTCCAAGCGATTGCGCAGCACTCTTCCAGTGTCGATCCGACCATAGTGGCTAGCGCCGCCAGAGACGTGACGGAGTCCCGCAAAACCGGCATTGGGTGTCGGGGCGCGCCAGGTTGAGTCGAAACTGGAAGCTCGGCCAGCATTATTGAAATAAACGCCACGCCCTGGGCTGCCGTCGTGCGTTTAGCGGCCCTGTAGCGGTCTACTTCGCCAATCTGCACACCCTCCATGTGGGCAACATTGACAAGGCTTTCCATGATTCCGCCGATAACTGGACGCATTTCATGCTGGCGATTTTTAACGGCGTAATCCGCCAGCAAGCCAAGACCGGCGATCGCCATTAATGCCTCATTCAGAGCCGAACCTGTCTTGTAGGTGCCGCGCTCCTGACTCCGCAGACGTACATTTCCCTGGAACTCGTTGATTGACATTTTCCGTGGTTCGGACATTAGATTGCCTCCCGGCGTATAGGGTGATGAAGGGTGATGCGTGAAGGGGTGGGGTTACTGACTGACGCTATTCATCGCCGCCGAAAACGGGAACAAAAGCAGCAGTACGACACAGAAGCGGGTCAGGGGTAACGGCCATGCGGCCACAACTATCGCGATATAAAGCAGCGCGGAAATCACTCTCCACCTCCCAGCTTGGCCAGGGTGTCCCATGCCTTGCGGTAAATCGATTCGACCGCCTCGCTCTCCAGGTGGTCCGTAAATCCCACTACTTGCTCCAGCTCTTTCAGCGAGAACTCTTTGATCACGTCATCCTTGTGACTGTCGTAGAGCATTGTGATTGCCACGGACGTGACCTCCCGCGACAACCCCAGCAGTTCGTCGCGCTCTGCCATAGATTGGATGCCGACGCGCTGGAAGCTGTCTCTCTGCTCCGTAAGTTCCGCTATCCGCGCCTTGTCTGCTGCGCTCTGTGCGGCTAGGGCGTCGTAGTCGCTGAGTCGCACCACCATCGCGTCACCTTGAAGCTCATGAGCCGCCCGGTAAACAGGCAGCACCTCCGGCTTATCAGTCATGGCTTGACTCCTTTGTGGGCGCGCTCGATGTATTCCTGTCGGGTAGGGTTCGTCGCGTTCCATGCTTTGTCGCCGATCACATATTCCCGAAATGGGTATATTTTCTCCTTTGTTATTCGGTCTGGGTATCTGCCGTTGGCGCGATACCACTTCAGTTCATGCGCTTGGATGTCCACGGCTCACACCTCCCTGTTCTGGTTGGCTTGCATGAACTCATCGCGCAGTCGCCGGATACGATTAGCGCAAGCCTGGGCGTAGTTCTTCTGGGCGATCAAATCATCTGAATCCCATTCACTTGCCTCGCCCTCGCAGATGCCAATGGCGCGCGTTGCGAACAGATCAAGACGACTAACGCCAGGGGCGGGCGCTGCATCCCGAAAGCCCTGTGCAGCCTGATCGGCCATGTCGTGCGCGGTGTATTGCTCTGCGTCCAGTTCGGTGCTGATACAGGGCGATTCATTCAGTCTTGCAACTTCGATCAGGCAGTTATTCCAGCCGTCGCAAAATCCGTGAATTGATGCCGAATCGTCTGCGACTGCCTTGGCCATGCTGGGTAGCTGGATAGAGGCAGGGGCTGGCGAGGGCTGGGGGGCGGTGTATAGCGGGATAACGTAGCCGTTTTTTTCATCGCGCACCGGCTTGCTTGGCTGATGTTCCTCTACCGGAAGTTTCTGAACCCAAGCATACGGCTCCTGCCCCACCCGTTCAGCAGGCGCAGAGCAATTGCATGTATGCTTCCCGTAAACGCCTGGGTAGCTACCTTTGCCGAGACATTGCGGGCAGACACTCGGCACCGCTTGCTGGCGGGCTGCTTGCCACGCGTCCTGCCATGTTTCCCAGCTAGCGGCGGCGTGCATAAGCCGATAGCCTCCGTCCGCGTTCTTCTCTATCGCATTGGGCCACTCTCCTTGTGATGAGTGGCTTTCCTCAAACTCTTCCCTCATCAAATCCATTTCACTCTTCATCATCACTCTCCGGGTCAAGGCACTCATCGGGCGTGTTCACTGTCTCCGCCCCGCATGTAGTGCACTGGTAATAGCTGCAGTCATACGTCCCGTTAGGCACTTCGGACATGCCTGCTGTGTCGGGGATGTACTCCCAGTCGCATTCAGGTTTCATTGGTCTGTCTCCATCTGATATTCCGAAATCACCGCATCAATGCGCCGCGCCAGTTCTTCAGCGTCAACGCGGGAGTTGGCCATATCAAAATATGACCGGGCGTTGCTCATGGAGCTGGCTGCAAATTCTCGGTACGTCACTGCCCGCTCGATATCGGCCTCCGCGATACAGGCTTTCTCGGTATGGCGGTGGTGCAGGGCAACCAGAACCGCTGCAACTGCGTCTTGGTAGCGCGCTTCATTGTTCATCGCTCAATCTCCGGATAACTCCGCATACCTGTGATGCCCGAATCAAGATCGATCCGGATCTGCTTTACCGTGCGGGCCAGCGCTTCAAGATCCTGGCCGGCGTATACCTCTGGTGGCACTCCTGACAGTACGGCTATTGGCTTGCCGTCTGAGTCAGTGCCGAAGGTGGCTGTTAGTTGTGGGGTCATTGGGGTGCCTCGGGTTATGCGGTGGCGAACATATCGGCCTGGTCTGCCTGAGCGTCCAGATTCTTAACAGCCTGCTCGAAGTAGCTGGCCTTTAGCTCCACACCGATAGCCTTGCGGCCCATTTCGATAGCGCAGAACGCCTCACTGCCAATGCCGAGGAACGGAGTCAGAACCACGTCGCCGGGCTTGGTCCATAAGCGAATGCCGCGACGGATAACATCCAGTTGCAGCGGGCAGATATGGCGCTCGTCGTCGTGCTCGCGGGCGCTACGGAACTGCAATGTGTCGTTGGGGTTGATATCCATCCAGACCGGGCTGGCGAGCTTCTGCCACTCGTCAACGGGCAGATCGGTGTGCGCTACCTTTTCCTCGACTTCGCCCGGCGCTCGCATGGTCACCAGATAATCAGCGATACCCTGGCGGCTCATGGTGGCGTTGCTGCGGATGGTCTTGTGTAGCAGTCCGAGAGCTTTGGTGCGCTGCATGGCCGTCACCGGGTCTTTCCAGATAGTGACCTCGGACGCATAAATAAATCCGTGCTTCTGGAATGCGCGGATCAGGTCCCCGCGAAAGTCTTTCAGCCCGATATACCCGTCGCGCTCTTTGCTGGTCGGCAGCATCATGCAGTGGAAGCTGACGTTGTGTCCGGGCTTCATCACGCGGGCAAGCTCTGCAACCAGATGATCAAAGTGCTCGAAGAACTCCGCATCCGTGCGGCTGTTCCCCATATCCCGAGGGCTGTTGCTGTAGGTGTACAGGCTGGAAAAGGGCGGGGAGAAGATCGAGTAATCAACGCTCTTGTCTGGCAGTCCTGCAATTACTTCTACGCAATCCCCGTTGAACAGGGTGTAATCGTTCCGGTCCACTTGCTGGATGCACTTCATGCCGCGCTCCTTAACCATGTTGGCGCCTTGATCTGCCTGGCGGCCCTGTATTCGTTTGTCTGCCTTGCGGTTCCGCCTATAGCTGCACGCACAGCCTCTGCTGTCTCCGCTGCTAGCGATTCGCCCATTGCAATGGCTGCCTGTTGCTTGCGGCGCAGATTGGCCAGCACAGCGCCTTCTAGCTGGCTGCTGAACAGATGCACATGCACCTCGCGTTTCTGGCCGAATCGGTAGCAGCGGCGGACTGCCTGGTAGTAGGACTCGAATGAATCCGATACGCCGACAAATGCCATGCGGGCGCAGTGCTGCCAGTTGAGCCCCCATCCGGCGATAGACGGCTTGGTGATCAGAACGCGGATGCGGCCAGCAGCAAAGTCAGCAAGGCGTTGCTCCTTAACATCAGCCTTATCCGGCCCGGCAATCTCGACCGCGCCGTCGATCATTTTGGCCAGCGCTTGCGTCTCCGCGTTGTACTCGCCCCATATAATCCATGGCTCGCTGCTGGCGTTGACCATATCGGCGCAGGCCTTGACCCTGGCATCCATGCTTTCCTTTCGGGCGGCGCGGCGCTCTGTCAGGCTGCTGGCTTCCAGGGCGAACAACATGCCGTCTTCAACCAATGCTGATTCGTCCACGTCAACCATGTGCTCGGTTTCGGTAATCGGGGGCAGGGCATATGCGTCGTCGTTATAGCCAAGGTCTGAGGGCTTGCGCACACATGCGCCCCATTGGCTGACCCAGCGCCAGAAGAAGTTGCGCGCGTGGCCTTTGAGTCGCCATGTTTGAGTATCGCCGCCGTCATGCACGAAGAACTCAGCGAGCATTTCAGTGCGCGAGCAAACTCCCAGGAACTCCGCATGCGTGCCGAGCTCGGTCCAGTCATTCGGGGCAGGGGTTGCGGTGGCGCATAGGCGGTAAGGAGTCAGGCCGAAAGCATCTACAAGCTGATCGAAGGTGCGAGCCGTGTGATGCTTGATGCAGCTCGACTCATCCAGTACGACACCCTCAAAAACTGAACAATCGAACTTGTGAATGCGGTCATAGTTGGTGATGTTGATGCCGGGACGCACGTCCTCCGCTTCCCGGCAATGGGTGATGCTGACGCCGATTTCTTTGCCTTCGCCTACCGTCTGAGCGGCCACGGCCAACGGAGCCAGGATAATGACCTTGCCGCCAGTGCGCCGCACCACTTCATCAGCCCACGCAATCTGCATGCGGCTCTTGCCAAGACCGGTATCGGCAAAGATGGCGGCGCGGCCACGGCGCAGCGCCCAGCTGACCAGATCCTGCTGCATCGGAAACAATGATTTAGGAAGGGTAAATGGTGACTCTAGGCCAGACGGCGCCACCGTCTCTAGCTTTTTGGCTACAAATGCACTGTATGCGGTCATGGTTATTCCTTACCCTGCGGTTCGGGTCATGTAATTGCAGATGTCCCGCACGGTCGAGCGCGGGCATTGATACTTGCGGGCCAGTTTGGTCAAGCCGTTGACGTAGGGGATGTACTCGGCGCGCATGGCCTGCACCTGCTCAGTCGTGAGCTTTGCCCGGTGGTGATGCTGGCCGGTCGGGTGCCCTGTATGGTTTCGGGTCATATCACCGCACCATGAGAAACGCCCGACTTGATGTCCCTGATCATGCTGACGCTGCGCCCGTATTTTTTAGCGACTGCGGCCCTGGTCATGCCCGCCGCCAAGTCAGCGCGAATACCGCGAACCGCGTCATCTGAAATCGTCCGAGGCTTGCCATATATTGTGTTCAGCCTGATCCCGTGCGACTTGTCTGCGGCGATACGCCTGATAGTCGGGGGCGATATACCTGTCTGCTCGGCAATGGCCATGGTCGTCATTCCTGATGCCGCCAGGCGCTTTATCAGCGGAGCCTGTGCGTCACGCTCGGCCTTTGCTTTGGCTGACTTGACCGCGTGAGCCTGCCGTACTGAGTAGCCGCGAACAGCCTGCTCCTTGCGCGCCTTCGGCTTGGTCGCGGGTGGCGGCATATCCTCTGGCGGGGCGTAAGCGCGCCAGGTGTCATAGGTCTGACCAACAAGGATCGGGACGCGCTCGATCTGTCCGCCCTGGGCTAGGAACGCGTCGACCGCGTCTGATATTTGGGCAGCCTCTGCCGCCCGTGACTCTGGGATTGTCTGTAGCATTGGGGTTGCTCCTGAATCAGCTTGCTGCGGCCTTGACTGACATAATCATGTCTTCGATCCAGCCGTAAGCCTCGTCGTTGCTGGTTTCGAACGCATCAGCCAGGGCGCCAAGGATTGCCGCATCAGATGGGCGTGGAGGCTTGGCGCTTGCTGCCGTCTTCGCAGTTGTATGCCGTGCCGGCTGGGCGACCGACCCTTGTGGAGCGTATTGGGTGGCGCTTGGGTGCTGTTCCGGCTGCGCTTCCGGCGTCTGCGGAATATCGAGCTTCTTGGCTGCCTCCTGCTCTGCCAGCAACTTCGCGGCTTCCTCGCTGCGGATACGCGCGCGCTCGGCTTCCAGCTTTTTTGCTTCGGCGTCCTTGTGCTCGGCAACCCGCGCCGTGATCGTCGAAGCCAGATCCTCGGCTGGCTTCATCACCAGACCGGCAGCATCGCTGAACAGGAACTCAAATCCTTTCGACTTCTCGCGCAACGTGGTCAGGTTGACCAGCATGTGATCGGCGGTCTTGGTTGCCTCGATCTTCGCCCGCGCCAGTTCGGTATCTGCCGCATTGCGCAGGCTCTCGACCGTCTTCTTGCCCTTGATAGCGCCGTTGAAGTCGGAAGCGATGGCAGGCAGTCGCACCTTGCCGCCCAGGGTGACGTTCAGCGCCTCGATGTGCTCATGCAGCGCCTTGGCCGCACTCATCACAATGTCATCACGGATGGCAGTCTTGCGGCTGGTCACCAGCTTGTTCAGGCTCAACCGCTTTTGCCGGGCCTCTTCGGTGATGTCGTCGATGGCGCAGAACAGTTCGTCGATGCTGGCCGTCTGGCTCAGCGCGTGCTGCTTCGCTGCCTTCAACCGCTCTTCGACATCGCCGCACCACTTCACGGCTTTCTCGGCGTCGGCAAAATCCTGATCCGTTTCCAGATCGGTATTCACCGCACCAATCACGGCCAGAGCTGTCTGCTTGAACTCGGCCAGGTTGCTGGCTGTCACCATGCCGGTTACTTCGATGCGCAGGGCAGGGAGTGTTTCGGGTGCCTTGCCTACAGCCTCAACAGTTGCTTCGGTCGGGACGTATGCGGCCAGGTCGGCGTCGAATTGCTTCCAGGCTGCAACCAGCTCTTCAGCCCGGCCAGGCACTGCCCGATACTCCATCATGTGGAAGTTTTCTTCGGTGCCATCAGAGCAGACGAACAGAACCTTCTCGGCACCGGTGACCAGCAATTGCTGCTCGAGCTGCCAGTAGTAGGCCGGCGACAGCTCGCCCGCTTCGATCATGGCCACTACGTCCTTGTTCAAGAGCTTGTGCTCAAACAGGGTCGAGTCGTCCATTGTAATGCCGTCAACCGAGGCCAGCAGGGTGCCGCTGGTGGCCACGACCGAGTAAAGATCTTCGTTAATCCGCTTTTCCAGAATGGTGCGGGCATAAGCCTCGGACGCATGGCCGCCATCGAACAGGCGCTGGGTAGCCGCATCGACCTCCGGCACAATGCCGGTGGCCTTCTGCTTGAGCAGCTCGTTGCGGGTGATGTACTTGCTGGCACCGAAGATGGCCGGCGCTTCGCTGGCGTTGAAGTGTTCTTTGCGCAGGGCGTGCCATTCGGGCGTGCCCTGCAATACGCTGTGAGTGATCATTGTTCTGTCGCCTCTGTTTCAGGGGTGATGTCCATCAGCGCGGCAAGCTGTTGCTCGGTGAGCTTGCCCTTGGTCTCTACCTTGCTGACGATCTGTTCGACGGTGGCCTTGCCTTCGCGGATCATGCGATCCCAGCCGGGCAGGTTGGTCTGGAACCTATCGTCGGGGTAATGCTCGAGCGCGGCAGGTGCGACAGGTTCTTCGCGTCGGTTCGGGGTAATGTCCCGCTCTGTCGGCATGTCCTGCGCCTCTTCCGCAGTGATCAGGCCGCCCAGAACGTCCGCAAACTTATCGCGCAGTGCGTATCCCCTGGCGCGCCACATGAGCATGCGTTTGGGGTATTGCGCCCAGGGGCCAGACTTCGACCAGAGCCCGGCTTTCTTGGCATCTTCCTCGCTGAACCGGATGGTGTGCTTGGCTGCGTCACCCTTGCGCCATACGGTGCAGATCGCGGTCATGGTCGAATCATCGAACGACTCTTCATGCCCGCCGAACTTGGCGTTGTTCTGCACCAGGGCCAGTAGGGCGTCACCGTAAATGGCCGGCTTGCCATTGATCACTGCGATGTTCTGTAGTGACTGGATCGGGTTCAGCCCGAGCTCGCTGCCCATCATCATGGCGACCAGCGTGTCCTGCGGCTTGTTCTGGTAGTGCTTGGGAACCATTTGGGAGGCGGACAGCATTTCTGCCATGCGCATGGCTTCATCCATCGAGCTCGGCTGCAAAGCAAAGCCGCTCGCTTTTACGATTGCATTCATGTCATTACCCCGTAAAGTATTCAGCCAGCCCGCTTGCAGCGAACCAGCAGAGAATGAATGTGTAGGTGAGTAGGGCGCCTTTGATGCCGGAGAGGATCATGCAGCCCTGCCCGTGCCGAGACATGGAAGGCATATATCAAAGTCAATGTCAGGCTCACCGCAGCAGCTGGTCACTGATCGCCCGCAGCAGACCTGAACAGGCTCTTTCCCGGTGCCGTCGCATTCCTCGCAGTCAGCAGCCTCAATCTCCGCTATCAGGTCATCGGTCAGCGTTGAGTTATCCATGCATCTCTCCCTTGACCATCGCAGCCAGTTGCTCGTCTGATACGGTTTGCAGCGGATTGCGCGGCACCATGGCCAGCCTGACCGGCATCATGTCCGCCAGCCTCTTCTGCACAGCCTGTGATAGTTCGCACTCTCGCTGGATCTTCTCGGCGGTAGTGATCAGGCCCATCTCCCAGATCAGATCAATGTCGCAGCGTCCTGAGCAGGCGATGATGCGCAGATCGTCGCGGGTTCTGGCGCTGGCGATGAATAGCAGGCGGGTGGCGATGAAGATGTCTGCAATTTCACGTGTGATTTTCATTTCAGTTCACCTTCCTTGTGGTTGTATGCAGCCGTGTACAGGCGGTTGATGACTTCTTTTGCTGCCGGGTCTTTGCTGTGGCGCAGAACCAGTTGCAGCAGGTTGTGCTGATCGTCTTCGGCCAGGTAGTCGCCCAGAACCTCGGAGCCGAAAGCCTCGGCCAGCTCGAAGAGTGTCTCGGCGTCCATCTGGTTCTCGCAGAACTCCTCAGCGAACTGAGTGCAGGCAATCTCGATTGCGTCAGCGCGGCGATCTTCTGCTGGCTGGGCGTTGTCGTAGGCTGCTTGGCTGCCGTACAGGCGGTTGATGTCTTGTGCTGTTTGCATGTCAGTCTCCTTTCCATTCGGCTGCGCCCGGCACTGCTAAGGCCGCCCTATGCAGTTATCTGCTGGGCGCATGCGAATGGAGTTGGTTGGGGTAGGGTGAAGCTGGAAGTTGTTGCTACATCGAACAAGCGACTGCCTTTCGGAACGGCCGGGAACCTCCCAACCTTCTCAATCGCTTGTTCGATGCCCTCTCAGTGAAAGGGCGATGGGTTAATGAAAGTCCAGCGGCTCGCCTGCTTCTCCTGCTTCCCTCAATCCATCAATGAAGTTCTGCAGGGTCTGCCGGTAGCCGCCGTTGCGAGCGATATGCCCGCCGCCCTCATCCGACATGCGATCAAGCAGCGGCTCAAGCTCGGCAGCAAGGATCAAGCACATCCCCGGAGCTATATCCCCATCGCAGTCGCTGTGCTTGAAGAGCTCATAAAGACCGGGGTTTGTTTCCTCGGTCATGCCGTCCGCCGTGTACCACATATCGCCATCAAGGCTTTTGTCGTCGTGCGGTGGGTACTTGCAGCCCGCTGCCTTGGCGACCTCTTGGCGAAAGCGGTTGAAGGCGCTGTACGCACCATCAAACGCGTTGTGTGAACAATTCAGGCCCATTTCCTATCTCCTCTATGGTTTCAAAGAAGCCTCGGTGGAAGCTGCTTTGAAATGCCGCCTCGGGGAAGCGGCTTGGGTGGGGTTACGCGGAAACTTCTTCATACTTCGCGTTTGCGATTGCTGCTTGCAGGCCTTCGAGGTCGTTCTCACAATTAATCAGAGCCTTCTTCTCGTCCCGCTCAAGCAGCTTCAGCGCTGCGCCACTCAACTCTGCGAAGCGCGCCTTGATAACCTCAGCCATGGCGCTGTTAAAAGGCTCTGGCGACTTGTGGTAATTGCTGGCTCCTGCATAAGACTGGCCGCAGTAATCAGCGCTGAACTTGATATGAGCCAAGTCGTAGGGCTTGTGATCCTGAGAGTCGATCTTGTCTTTGTTGTTAACCCACGAAGCCGCGCCCGCGTGATCCTGGCGTGCTTTCTGATATGCCTTGTACGATTCCATTTCCCTTCTCCTGTTTTGTTCCCAGGATGGGCCTCATAGAAGCCCATCGAAGAAACTAGGCTTACGGCTGAGTTGAGAAATCGCCGTGCAGCTCCTTTCGTTTTTCCAGAACCCATTCGGCGGCTTCTTCAACAGACTTGAACTTTCTCCGGTGCTTTGTCTTGTTCGCTATCACCTGTGCTTCGTAGCTCCCATACCGCGTCGCCCAAACTCCTCTAATACCAAGACGGTTATCTTTGCGAACGGATGCGTTTTGTGTGTTCTGATGTCGATCGCAAGAACGTAAATTGCACCATCGGTTGTCATCCCTAATCCTGTTGGCGTGATCAACTTCCCGCTCGGGCGGCTTTCCTGTCATGTAGAGGAATGCCAGCCGGTGCGCCAGATAAGCCCGACCTTGTAACGATATTTGCCTGTATCCACAGCTATCCAGCCATCCAGCCCTAGATCCCGCCAGAACTGGCGGTGCCGGTGATTTTTTCCAGAAGAACTCTCCTGTTTCTGGCGAGTAATTGATGTGTTGCATCAGGTATTCATGCGTCGCTTTGTTCATGGTTATCCCCTTATTTCTAGATGCAGCCTGCTCCCAGGCTGCATGAGGAAATTCGGCTCTAGTCACTGCCAGCGGCATATTCGCTGGCTGATTGCGCGTATGGAGTCTTCTCAGAACGCGGCCCGCTAGGGCATCGGTGACTGCGATCCAGGCATATGGCCTGTAATCGGCTGTGCATCACGGCGCAGCGCGGACTGTCGTTTAACCTCGTCGGCAAGCCGGGACAGTTGAGGGGTCATTGAGTTTTAAAGAGCGGCGCCATGTAGGCTTAGATGGCTTAACAAGCCGTCTATGGCTAAACATTAGCCGCACTCGGTTCGCGTGTCAAGCCGTATCCGGCTATAAAAACACACAAAAAAGCCGACACATTGGCCGGCTGTTTATATCCTTTAGTCTTATGCGGGTATTATTTCAATCTGCGGTCCATCCACGAGCCGATGACGACTCCGCAAATCACGGTCCCTTCTGGAGCCCTAAGTATCCGGTCAGGCCAGTCCGGGTTTACCACCAACAAGTACATCTCCCCGTTTCCGTCTATCTGTAATCGCTTAAAAGTGGTCTTCCCATCAGGAGTTCTGACCACAACGTCTGAGCCGCTTGAGGCTGCAACTTCTGGATCAACCTGGATTATTTCTCCGTCTCGGTAATCGGGGTCCATGCTTTCGCCGGACACTTGAAGGCAGAAGCTACCCTTACTGTGCGGGAATGGGGATTCTAGCCAGTCCTCGGCATCGCCCGGGCTCAGATTATCTATGCATTCTTCGAACATACCAGCGGTCACCCATGATATGAGAGGCACCATGCCTCCAGTGCCTCGCGTTCCTTGTATGTTTGAATCAGATCCAGATAGGCGCCCTACCAGCCCTGGGTCGAGCAGATCGCCCGGAGCGAGCCGGTAGGCCCTGGCGATACTGTCAACCGTTTCAATGCCAGCATCAGCCTCTAGCCGGGTGATCCTCCCTATTGTTGTCTGACCCACCCCAGACCTTTCTGAAAGGCTGATCTGTGTTTTCAGGTCATGGCTACGTGCCATTAGAAACTTTAAGTTATTGGCCAGCACCTGTCGAATGGATGGCATTGCCCTGTCCTCTAATAATGTACCGGGATTGTGGCATCTGCGGCTAGCCAATTGTGGCTTGACCGCGAAAGTCGTTTACGGCTACGCTAAGCCGTAAACAGCTAAACCGGTGCGCAACATGAAAAAATCCAAGCAAGTCCCGCTAATCGATATGCACAAGTTCGTTGTTGAACAGCTCCGGTCCCGCAAGGGCGACTGGAAGAACATCAGCGAATCGACCGGAGTCCCGTATTTCACTATCAGCAAGATCGCCAGTGGCGTTACGGGTGACCCTCGTATCAGCTCCTGCCAACGGCTTGCCGACTATTTCAATGCCAATCCAAAGCCCCTGGCTGCCTAGTGCTGCTGGGGTGTTTTTATTTGGCTCCGGGTTCTAGGGGAAACAACAGGATTCTAGGGGAGACAGAAAGATGCAATTACTGATCGATTTTGACGCAAGCCTGGTCACCAGCTACGGCTCATGCCGCGAATTCATTGCCGCCAGGGTGCATCAGCTGGGCCGTCCGCAGAAGTCTATCGCGGCTGATATGGACTACTCGCCATCGGATCTGAGCCGCAAGCTGGCACAGAACCCTGACGATTCGCGACGGTTCACTCTGGACGATCTGGAGAAGTACATACAGGTGACCAAGGACATCGAGCCGGTTAAGTACCTGGCAGAGAAGTACCTGGCGGACAAGGTAGACGAGATTCAGAAGCTGAAGGATCAGATCGCGTTTCTGGAGCAGCAGAAGAACGTCAAAAGCCTTCGGGCATAAAAAAGCCACCGGGCAAGGTGGCTTGGGTACAGCAACTATCTGAGGTGAATTATGCGTGAAGCAATCGAGCAAATCAAATTAACCGTTCCGCCCAGCGTAACTCTGGGCGGTCCATGGCCTTCGTTCAAGAAATTCAAAGGGCTGCCTGATCGTGAAAAGTGGGTGATCTACGGCGCCGCAAAAGCGCAACGCGAGTATCTGGAGTGCCGTGGCGTCCAGATGTCCGAGAGCTACGACGAATTCATCAAGCGCGTTACTCGCGAACTGGATATTTGATATGAACTACTACCCACATCACATAGGCGACTTCAATAGCGCCACAAGGCACCTGAGCCGGATTGAGCGGAGCGTTTACCGCGATCTGATTGACCTGTACTACGACACAGAGAAAGCCTTGTCAGAGGATCAGGCGAGCCTTTGCAGACTGATCATTGCTCGCAGCAGTGAAGAGGTCGAAGCGGTAAAGCAGGTTCTCGCTGAATTCTTCACGCTTGGGGAGGATGGCTATTCACACTCGCGCTGCGACCAAGAGATTGAAAAGTACCAAGCAAAGGCTCGCCAGGCGCAGGAGAACGGCAAGCGTGGAGGGCGACCGAAGAAGCCAGAAGCGCCCCAGCAACAACCGGATAATAACCCAGAAGAAACCCAGCCGGTTAATTCTGGGTTCCCAGAAGAAAGCGGATCACAAGCTAACCAAGAACCAAGAACCAATAACCAAACAAACCAAGGTCAAAAGATATGCGCCGCTGACGCTCCGCCAACACAGGCGAAGGCCAAACGACTGGCTGCCGACTGGATGCTGCCTGATGACTGGTTTGCCTGGGCTGTTAAAACCCGACCTGAACTGGGCGAAGACGGGGTACGCACCGAAGCGCTCAAGTTTGCTGATCACTGGCACGCAGCCAGCAAGAACGCCGCCAAGCTGGATTGGCTGGCCACTTGGCGTAACTGGGTACGCAACGCCAATGCGCCCCGCAACGTGCACTCGATCACCAAATCCCGGTTTAACAACATCCCCAAGGTCAACGCCGCAGAACTGAACGCCCGGGCTGACGAAGCCAAGCGCCTGGGGGTGGTCCGTGCCAATTTCTAATTTTGGGTTCAACCCGAGAATCAAGACCCGCCTCGATGTGTGCGAGACCCACGGCGAATACGACCGGACGCTGGTCGAGGCTTTCACTGGTGACGCCCGGGTGATGACCTGCCCCCGCTGCCGATTCGACGCTATCCACGGCGAAGAGGGTGATACCCGGGACGCAGCGATTGAAATTGACGCATGGGCCAAGCTGAACGGCAAGCTGTTCGCCACCGGTATAGCCAAGCGCTTTCGGGCGTGCACTCTGGATAACTACCGCACTGACAACGAAGGCCAGAAGCGCGTTCTGGATGCCTGCCAGGGTTACGTCGATGGCTTTGCTGAATCGCTGGAGACGGGCCGCTGCCTGCTGCTGGTGGGTAATTTCGGCAACGGCAAGACGCACCTAGGCTGCGCCATCGTCCGGGCCGCTGTCGAGCAGCACAAGGCGACGGCGCTATACGTGGCCGTTGCTGATCTGATCGCGCTGCTCAAGTCCTGTTTCAACCGCGATGCCGAGGTGACCGAGAAAGACGTTATTGCCGAGCTGACTGCCGTGGATCTGTTGCTGCTGGATGAGATCGGCGCCACCGGCAATACCGAGTTCGAGCGTCAGACCCTGCACAACATCATCGACATCCGCTATCGCAAGATGCTGCCGACCATCATCACGTCGAACCTGCCGCCCGAAGAGCTGCAGGACTGCATTGGCGAGCGCGCCATGGACCGGCTACGCCAGAACGGCGGGCAGGCTGTTGCGTTTGATTGGGAATCAGCACGCCGAGGTGAAGCATGATCCGCGAACTGTTCAGCCTTGAGGCTGAGTATTCAGTCCTGGGCGCACTGATGATCGACGAAAGCCTGTTCGATGAGATTACCGCAAAGCTGCATATCTCCGACTTCTACGACATGGAATGCGCGGCCCTGTACAGCGCAATCATTGAAACCCGAGCAGCCGGGGAGCCAATCGACGCGGTAACGGTCGGCATCCGCCATCCACTACTGCCGAGCGGGGCGGGAATCCTGGCATTCGCCGGGAATATCGCCAAGAACGTACCGAGCGCATCGAACTGGAGCGCCTACGCCGGGCACGTCAAAGAGCGCGCCATTCTCCGCCGGGTGGTTGAGGTGGCCGAAGCGGTCAAGGAATCGACTGTCACCCATAAACCCTTGGCCGAGATCATCGCCAACGCGCAGCAGGCCATGGCTGACCTGCGAGACCTGCAGGCGGATGAGTGCGATTACAAGAAGCTGGCCTCAGTCCTCCCGGGCGTGATTGACGGCATCGACGCCAAGTTCAACGACTGCGCACTGCCCAAGACATCCACCGGCCTGGCTGATCTGGACAAGCTGCTTGGCGGTGGTCTGCGTGATAAGTGGATGCTGGTCATCGCCGGTCGCCCGGGTAGCGGCAAAACCACTATCGGCCTGCAGATCGCACAGCACGCCACAACCCGGGGCGGGAAGGTCGGGCTGGTGTTCAGTCTGGAAATGCCCGAGGAAGAACTAGCCATGCGCAGCCTTGCATCCCTGGGCGGGGTAGACCTGGGCCGGATGGATAGCGGAAAGATGCTCGACAACGACTGGCCAATGCTCACCAACGCCGTACAGCAGGCCAACGAGGCAGAGCTTTACATTTGCGACAAGCCCGGGATCACCGTCCCGCAGATCCGCAGTATCTGCCGCCAGGTTCAGCACAAGCACGGACTGGACGTGGTGGTCATCGACTACATCGGCCTGATCGCCTCCGCTGGCAAGTTCGGCAACCGCACAGAAGCCGTGGGCGCTATCTCGACCGCAATCAAAAACCTTTCAAAAGAGCTGGGCGTTCCAGTGATCGTGCTGGCCCAGCTCAACCGCGACGTGACCAAGCGCAAGGGTGGAAAGCCCATGGCCAGCGATCTGCGGGACTCCGGACAGATCGAGCAGGACGCCGACGCGGTACTGCTGGTGCACCGAGACGAAGAGACCGAGGAAGGCCGCAACGGTGTGACAGAGCTGATTCTTGACAAGGGGCGGCAGATGAAAAAGGGATCATGCCTGGTTCAGCAACAGGGCAACTACGCCCGGTTCGTTCCCTTCACGGGCAGCCGATACGACCAAGGAGACGACCAATGGTGACCAACCACCAAGCACCCCGCATGCAGCTAGACCTTCGCGACCTCGTATCCAAATACATCGAAGACGGATACGAAATCACCAGCCGCGCACCCCTGACCCTGATCCGAGGCCGGCATATGCGGTATCTCGAAAACGGCGTGCTGAAAGAGTCGATGGTTCCGCAGATGAGGGAGGTTTTATGAGCGAGAAGATCGTCATCAACAGTCTCGCCAGCCTGAGCGGGGCAATCCGACTGCTGACCCAGGCATTCAAGGAGCACAAGTGGCTGACCTTGAGCTGGAAGGTCGGCAAGGATCGCACGCTGAACCAGAACGCTCTGTGGTTCGGCATGTACCAGCGTATCGCCTCGATGACCGAGATCGGCGACACGATGGACGCCAGGCGGTACTGCAAGTTGCACATGGGCGTTCGCATCCTACTCAGGGATAACGAAGCCTACCGCGAGCAATGGGACCGCCTGTTCCGCGCAATGAGCTACGAAGAGAAGTTGCTGCTGATGGGCGATCACCCGTTGCTCGGGCCTGACGGGCTGCCGGTGACAAGCCTGTTTGATCGAAAGCAGGGCATCGAGTACACCGAGCGGGTCGCGGCTGAGTTCAGCCAGAAAGGTGTTGTATTCGACGACATGCTGGAGGCTGCCGCATGAGCCTATCTGCCTTCAAGCCGCGCCAGAAGAAGTGCAAGCAGTGCAAGAGCACGTTCGAGGCGCAGCGCCCCCTGCAATCAGTCTGTTCCGGCTTCTGCGGCGTAGCGCTGGCCAGGGTCCAGCGAGCCAAGATCGAGCGCAAAGAGATCAGGGCGGCGAAGGAGCGGATCAAGACCAAGGCAGATCACGCCAGAGAGGCCCAGCAGGCGATAAACGAGTGGGTCAGGCTCAGAGATGCAGATAAGCCCTGCGTCAGCTGTCAGCGGCATCACCGGGGCCAGTATCACGCCGGCCATTATCGGACAGTCGGAAGCAATCCCGAGCTGCGATTCGAGCCGCTGAATATCCATAAGCAGTGCGCACCCTGCAACAACCACAAGTCGGGCGACATCGTGAATTACCGGATCAGCCTGATACAGCGCATTGGCCAAGAGGCTGTTGATTGGTTAGAGGGCCCGCATGAACCCAAGCGCTACACCATCGAGCAGCTGCAGGCGATCAAGGCCGACTACCGCGCCAGGGTCAGAGAATTGAAGCGCAACACAGAACAACAACGGGGAGAGGGCGCCAGATGATCGACCAAGTGATGATTGGATTGACCGGGGCAGTCGCAGTGCTTCTGACCCAGCAGCAGAACCCAAGGCTCAAGCGGTACGCCTGCTGGTTCGGCATCGCAGGGCAACCATTCTGGTTCTTTGCCACCTACAAGGCCCAGCAGTGGGGCATATTCGCCCTGTCTTTCCTGTACGCCTATGCGTGGTTCCTGGGGCTCTATAACAACTGGATTAAGCCGGCGGCGATCAAGGGGGCGATATGAGGTCTTATCCAAGCATGGAAGGGATGCGGCAGGGGATGCTTTCTGTTGTTAGTCGGCTGCCAGGCTCCCGCGTCCTATGCGTCTGCGATTGCGGCAACCATCGGGAGGTAGCCGTGGGCCACTTTAACGCCGGCATCGCTCTTTCATGTGGATGCATTGTCCCGAAGAAAGGAGACATGAAGCTTGCTCTCGATGACCCGAAGCTGGTGGATATTGCACGGGACTGGCTTAGGCAGGATGAGGCTACCGGCCAGTTATTCTGGAAGAAGAAGGGCCGCAAAGCAGTAATAGGCGCCCGCGCCGGAACTGTCGGTAGTCATGGATACAGGCAGGTCTACATCGGAGCCAGAAACCATCGAGAACACCGCCTTTGCTGGCTTATCCATTACGGCCAGTGGCCGAAGTCTGAGCTTGACCACGTAAACGGCATCAAAGACGACAACAGAATTTGCAATCTGCGAGAAGTTACTAGGGCTGAGAACCTGCAGAACATACAAAAGGCGAGCACTCGATCTAAGTCGGGCGTTAGGGGCGTACACCTTGATAGTCGCAGGGGTTGCTGGGTTGCCGAGATCAGGGTTGAAGGAAAGCCGCAATACCTCGGTTCGTTTGAGACGAAAGCGGAGGCAGCAAACGCCTACCGTGAAGCCAAGTCAAGATTCCATATTGGGGGTGATCTATGACGGTTTACAGGGATGCGGGGCACTGTATCGCCAGAGTGCTTTCGATCGAGACCAATGACGGCACCGCCAAGTCAGGCTGGCAGATGCGGTATCAGTCTGGCTTCCCTGAGACGCCCGGTGATGGGTCTGGCCTCAGCGCTGAGGAACGGCTCACCCAGGACGCCATGACGCGCGGGATGCTGCACAGGGAATTGACCGACCTGCAGTGGTATGTGATCGTCGCAAAGTACAGCATCAATGACCGGGAGGTGGCCGAGGCAGTCCGCTGGCTGATCCCGCGAGTAGTGAGCCCTGCGCACCGATTGTTCGTGACCAAGGCCGTGACAGCATGGGCGATACCGAAGCGGCTGCCAGAGGCGTTCTATGTGCTTCATAGCTGGGATGCTGATGGCACACCAGATCGAACGCTGAGAGGATGGCGGCAGAAAGTGAACCGGTGGCTTGAGGAAGGAGTTAACGCAGCGTATTCGAGGACTGAGCAGGCATTGCAAGATAATGGGATGCTGATTGATAAGGCGGCGTAAAGAAGTAATTGACAAATCAGCCAGTGAGCCGCACGATGTACCAATCTGCGGTTTTGCCGCTCTGAAAAGCCCTGTCCTAGTGATCGGGCTTTTTCGTCTCTGCTCCCCAGAGCTTAGGCCGTTACCCTGCGGCCCGTTTTATTCCCAAGCCTCGCTCATTGCGGGGCTTTTTTGTGATCGCACCCACTAGAGGAAGACGCGATGACTATCAACGAAGCTGCAATTGAAAAAGAGATCCAAGACAAAGGCCTCAACGCTCCTCGCCTGACCCCGGCCTTGATCGATTCCGTCATTGTTGGTGAATACTTCTTTACCGCCGAGGAAGGCGTTCAGAATGCGTTCGGCAAGCAGGACGAGCTGACCCGCCTAACCGGCGCGCACGCAGAGCTTGGCTTGCTGACCTTCTGCGTACTGGTCCTTAAGAACGGATTCACCGTAACCGGCGAAAGCGCCTGCGCCTCCGCTGAGAACTTCAATGAAGAGATCGGCCGCAAGATTGCCCGAGACAATGCGCGGAATAAGATCTGGCTGCTTGAGGGCTATCTGCTCCGCCAGCGCCTGCACGAACAGAACTAAGCACAACCCCTTTTCCGGCCACCGCACCACGCCTTCGTTTCCAGACGGGCTGTGACTGTGCGCGTGGCCGGGATCTACATGCACCGACCCGATAGGACAAAGTATGTCGAACCACTTAGCCAATGAGGCGGGACTTGCAGTTGCCAAGGCCTCCCCCGGAATCGCAGTGGTCGCTACCAGCGTCACCGGAGCGGTTGATTGGAACGCCACGGCCTACATGCTCACAGCCGCGTATATGGCCCTGCAGATCGTGCTTCTGATTCCGCGCTACAGGCAGATGTTTCGTGACTGGCGCAAGAAGTCGTGAACATCGTCCAGAAGTCGCTGATAGCTGGCTCCCTGGCTATGGCCGGTTCCATCGTTGGCTACTTCGAAGGGCGGGAGCTGATCGGCTATCTGGACCCTGTAGGGATTCCGACCGTCTGTTATGGCCACACAGCGACAGCAAAGCTGGGCCAGACCAAGACCGAGGCTGAATGCCAAGCACTGCTTCAGCAAGACCTGAGCACGGCTCTGGATGCTGTAGACAAGCATCTACCCAACATACCCCCAGCCACACGCGCCGCCCTGGGCTCATTCGTCTACAACGTGGGAGCTGGAGCATTCCAGTCATCCAGTCTACTGCGCAAGGCCAAGGCCGGTGATCTGGTGGGCGCCTGCAATGAGATGCCCCGGTGGGTATATGCCAAGGGCCAGAAGCTCAACGGCCTGGTGCGCCGCCGCGAAGCAGAGCGCCAACTGTGCCTTGAGGGCCTGAGCAATGACCAAGATTCTGATCAGCGCCATCGCGGCCCTGTTGCTGTGCGTGGGCCTGCTCTGGTGGCAGCTCGATAGTAAGACCGAGCGTGTCGGCAATCTTGAGTCTGATCTGGCACAAGAGCAGGCAGTCACCAAGAGCCTGATCGAGACCGCAACCATCCAGGCCGCGGTCACCGCTATAGGTGAGACCGAATCCCAACAGGGAGCACAGGACGTTGAACAGATCCGCACTGACATTGCTGCTGATGATACTGCTGAGCGCCTGCGGCGCCGCCTCGCCGAAGTATCTCGAGACGCCACGCATACAGCTTCCAATGCTGCCACCCAGCGCCTTGCAGACCAACAGACCATCGGAGTGCTCACCCACATGCTTGAAAGCTGTTCAGGCTTTGCGGGAGTCGTGGCTGGAGCTTATGAAGAAGCCAGAGCCAGAGGCCTGACGTGTCAGAGGGTGTATGAGGGAGTGAGGGGTGAATTGCAGTGAAAGCCAAACAGCCTGATTGGGAGGCTATCGAATCGGCCTACCGGGCTGGCTCGCTGTCTATCCGTGCCATTGCTGAGCAGCACGGAATCAGCGACACAGCTATACGCAGCAAAGCCAAGAAGCATGGATGGGAGCGAGACCTTACAGAGCATGTAAGACGCACCACCAAGAGCAAGCTGGTTCGCGCAGACGTTCGCAGTGATGGTTCGCAGGAGAAGGCGCGAACCGATGCCGAGATAATCGAAGAGGCATCCGACGCCGCAGCCGCTGTTGTGCTGGCCCATCGCGTCGGCCTGGCTCAATGGCGCGGTATAGCCAACAAGCTCTGCGCCACCCTGGCAGAGATGGACGTAACCGAAGACAACCACGACAAGTTCGCCCGCTCCCTCAACGCTGGTGTTGATGCCCAGCTGAAGGTTATCAAAGGCGAGCGTCAGGCCTACAACCTCGATACCGAGGAAGGCGACAAGTCGGTCAGTGACCTGGCCGCGCTGATGGATGAGCTATCGACCGAGGCCTAGCGATGAAACCCGAGCATCTTGCAAAGCTCAGGGACAAGCTGTGGCGACTCAATAACCTGTATTTCATCACGAACAAGCAGGGCAAGAAGGTTCGATTCCGCATGACAGCGGAGCAGCTTGAATACTTCGAAGGCCTGCACACCCGAAACATCATTCTCAAGGCTCGCCAGCTCGGGTTCACGACAGAGCAATGCGTGATCCAGTTGGACGCCGCGCTGTTCGAGTCTGCCAAGTGTGCGCTGATTGCCCACACGCTGAACGATGCCAAGCGGCTATTCAGAGAAAAGATCAAGTACGCCTACGACAATCTGCCGGCAGAGATCAGGATGGCCAACCCGGCCCGCAATGATGCTGCTGGCGAGCTGGTATTCAACAAGGGCGGATCGCTGTACGTCAGCACCTCATTTCGAGGCGGCACGCTGCGTTATTTGCATGTGTCCGAGTTCGGCAAGATATGCGCCAAGTTCCCGCACAAGGCCCGCGAGATCGTTACCGGTGCGTTTGAGGCTGTAGCTGCTGACTGCTTTGTCACCATCGAGTCAACGGCAGAAGGCAGAGCCGGGTATTTCTTCGAATACTCGCAGCAGGCAGAAAAGCAGCAGGCAGCAGCGCAGCCATTGGGCGCCCTGGACTGGAAGTTCTTCTTCTTCAGCTGGTGGAACAACCCTGATTACAGCCTGGATACGAGCGGAGCGCTCATACCGCAGCGCCTGACCGACTACTTCAACGAACTTGACGCAAAGCACGGCATCAAGACCAGCCCCGGCCAGAGAGCATGGTATCACGCGAAGGAAAAGACTCTCGGCGATGACATAAAGCGGGAATACCCCTCGATACCGTCAGAGGCGTTTCAGCAGTCAATCGAAGGCGCCTATTACGCCAAGCGGTTTGCCAAGCTCTACGCGCAGCAGCGCATCGGCGAGCTGCCAGACAACAGCCATCAGCCTGTTCACACCTTTTGGGATATCGGTGTTGGCGACTCGACCGCTATCTGGTTCGTTCGGATGATCGGCGAAGAGTTCCACATCATCGACCATTACGAGAACAGCGGCGAAGGCTTGCGGCACTACATGAAGGTGATCAAGGATCGCGGCTACATCTACGGGGATCACTGGGGGCCGCACGACATCGATAACCGCGAATTCGGCAGCGATGGCAAGACGCGCCGCGAGATAGCTGCAGCTGGATACGAGTTCGACGGCAGTAAGTACAGCATCAATTTCAAAGTGGTTCCAAAGCTCGGCGTCGATGACGGCATTGATCACGTCCGCGAGATCCTGCCCCGGTGCGCTTTCCATGAGCCGACATGCGAACAGGGCATTGGATGCCTTGAGAACTACCGCAAGGAATGGGACGACAAGCGCGGATGCTGGAAAGACAAGCCGCTTCACGACTGGTCAAGCCATAGCGCTGACGCCTTCCGCTACTTCGCTGTGGCGATGGGCCGCAGGAAAGCTGCTACCTCAATAAACATAGGATTCGCCCGATAATGGCCAATGACGTAACGTATCAGCGCCCCGAATACGAGGCAGCACAAGCCCGTTGGCGCCTGGTGCGTGACGTGTGCAAAGGCTCCGAGGCGATCAAGGCGGCGGGCGATCAGTATTTGCCGCGCCCCAATGCTCATGATCAAAGCCCTGAGAACGTCGAGCGCTTCAAGAGCTACTTGGCTCGGGCTGTGTTCTATAACGCCACTGGCCGCACCAGAGAGGGCTTGGTGGGCGCTGTATTCCGTGTAGTGCCGACCCTTACCGTACCTGCTGGCCTGGATTACCTGACCACTGATGCCGATGGCGCCGGCGTGAGCGTCTACCAGCAGTCGCAAAGCATCGTGTCCGAGGTGTTGGAGACAGGCCGGGCGTTCTTGCTTGCCGACTTCCCGGCTATCGAATCGGCCAGCCGCGCCCAGATGCAGGCCGGTATTGCGCGGGCAACGATCAACGCTTACCCGGCAGATTCGGTAAAGAACTGGCGTACCACCAAGGTAGGCGCTAAGCACCTGCTGTCACTGGTGGTGCTCAAGGAAACGCATGAAGTCGTTGACGGCTTCGGCATCGAGTCCGAGGACCAGTACCGCGTTCTGAAGCTGGAAGGCGGCGTGTATATGGTCGAGGTGTGGCGCAAGGAGAAGGATAGCGCCGCATGGGCCGTGGTCGAGTCGTATATCCCGCGCAGCAGCACCGGCCAGCCCTGGACAGAGATCCCCGGCGGATTCGTTGGCGCGCAGAACAATGATACTTCGGTGGATGAGTCGCCGCTGTATGACCTGGCAGAGTTGAACATCGGGCATTACCGCAACAGTGCTGACTATGAGGATGCCGCCTACCTGTGCGGCCAGCCGCAAGTCTGGATGTCTGGCCTGGATCAGTCGT
>TARA_R110001592_G_scaffold140266_5_pt1 | contig 25745 bp, 21 predicted proteins | sample TARA_R110001592 | Tara Oceans TARA_R110001592 (sample SAMEA4398387) | marine metagenome | biome: Polar Biome; feature: [SRF] surface water layer (ENVO:00010504); material: water (ENVO:00002006), including particulate matter (ENVO:01000060) such as... | depth 5 m | reverse complement strand
GAATGATTGTCCACGACAGAACCCGGCTTATCGGCAAGCTCTTTTTTCTCCTTCTTCATATTAAAATACTTCAAAACAATTCTTTTAATAATAAAAAGATCTTAATCTTAATGTGATTTCTTAGGAGTCTTTTCTATCTCTAAGATAATCCTAGGTATTTCTCCGTTTTTTATTCCTGATTCTTAATTATATTCCCTTAAGTCTTTGTCTTTGTGTGAATTTCCCCAATGTTTTGTCTCTCATTTTGCTTGATTTGTGCTTATCTAGTTTCTATAGTGGTTAAAAGTAGTAAAAAGTGGAAAAAATTGGTTAATTCTAGGTTTTTTATGTCATTGGGTGGTGAAATTGTTTCTAGGTAGTCACGCGATCAATATGGATGTGAAAGGGCGAATGGCGATTCCGACAAAAATTCGGGAATCACTGGCGTCTTTTTGCGATGGTCGAATAGTAGTGACTGCTCATACCGAGGAACGATGTCTATTAGTTTATCCAGAGGATCAGTGGAAAGAGATATTGCCAAAGATTGAAGGTTTACCCAGTTTTAATAAAGTAGCTAGACGAGCACAAAGGCTCTTGATCGGTTACGCAACTCCTTTGGAAATGGATGGGAATGGTCGAATTTTAGTTCCACCTACCTTAAGGGAGTATGCAAGCCTAGAGAAGAGGCTTATGTTGGTTGGGCAGGGTAAAAAGTTTGAGTTGTGGAGTGAAGATAGCTGGTTTAATTGGTTAGATGAAGCGGATCAGGGTGATGACATCCCTGAAGAAATGTTGTCGTTATCTTTGTGATGAATTGATATGTCTGAATTTGAGGGTATGCATGAGACCGTCTTGCTTAATGAGGCGGTGGAATTACTTGTTACAAACCCGTCAGGTATTTATGTGGATGCGACCTTTGGCCGTGGCGGCCATAGCAGAGCTATTCTTGATGCATTAAGTTCTGATGGAAGGTTGATAGCAATTGATAAAGATATCGACGCTTTAAAAGAGGCTGATAAGGTTTTTGGTGAAGATCCACGATTCGAAATTATTCATGGCTCATTTACTGATATAGAAAGCCATCTTTTGAAGAGGGGTGTCTCAAAAGTTGATGGCGTGTTGGCTGATCTGGGGGTTTCATCACCGCAGCTAGATGATGCTGGTAGAGGCTTTAGCTTTATGAAAGAAGGCCCTCTCGATATGCGAATGGATAGAACATCTGGTTTAAGTGCCTCAGATTGGTTGGTAGATGCTTCAGAGCAAGAGATTTCATGTGTATTACGCGACTACGGTGAAGAGAAATATTCTAGAAGGATTGCAGCAGCAATATTTGAGGCTTGTAAGTCTGGGCCAATTAGAACAACGCTTGACTTAGCGAAGATAGTTTCAGATGCGAACCCTTCTTGGGAAAAACATAAGCACCCTGCGACACGCGCTTTTCAAGCTATTCGCATTAAGGTGAATAATGAGTTGGGTGATTTAGAGGGGCTTCTCGAAGGGGCCTGTCAGTTACTTGATCAGAGTGGAAGATTGGCTGTGATTAGTTTTCATTCTTTGGAAGATCGCATGGTTAAAAGGTTTATGCGAGATAAATCAAAAGGAAACGCGCCACCTCCAAATGTGCCAGTTTTTGAAAAAGATATAGTGCGACACTTTAAAATTATTGGTAAAGCGATAAAGCCAAGCGACAAGGAAGTTTCAAATAATATTCGTGCCAGAAGTGCTGTTATGCGGATTTTGGAGAAAATTTCTAATGACTAAAATAAAAATATTAAAGCCTCTAACATCTATGTTGTTAAAGCAAGGTCGTAACGAGCTTACTTTAAAGCGGGTTCAGAGTAGTGAGTCTATTTTGTTAGACAAGTTATATGAAGCTATGGAGTTTTTATCTCATATTAAAGAGCAAGTGTCTGTTAAAGGGCTTGTGGTGACATTAATGCTGGCTCTTATTTTAGTGTTGTCGGCAATCGGTGTTGTGCAGTCCTCGCACTTGAGTCGACAACTATTTACTGAACGGGCAATTTTGTTAGATAGAAATGATCAGCTACAGCTTGAGTGGGCTCAGTTATTGCTCGAGCAGAGTGCATGGAGTTCACCAAATCGTTTAGAAAATATAGCTTCAAAAAAGTTAAGTATGCATATGCCACAAGCTGAAGATATTCAGCTTATATATTGAGCCTGAGAAGTTTATGTCGGTTACTCATATGAATAACAACATTATAGTTCAATGGCGATACTGGTTTTTCCTCGTGTTGCTGTGTATTTGTGCCTTTGCATTGCTTTACCGGGCAGTTGATTTGCATGTCTTTGAGCAAGCGTTTCTTGCCGAGCAGGGTGATGCAAGAACGATTCGATTTGAAACCTTAGAAGCGCATAGAGGCATGATCACTGATCGACATGGAGAGCCGCTTGCTATCAGTGCGCCGGTTGAGACAATTTATGCTGATCCAAAATTTCTAAATCTATCGCTTTCACAATTAACTGCTTTGGCAAAAATCTTGGAAGTAAGTCCTGATTGGTTAGCTAAAAAAATTAATTCAAACCAAGATAAACGTTTTATCTATCTAAAGAGGAAGATGGCGCCTCATGAAGTAGAGAAGGTTTTAGCCTTAAATCTGGATGGTGTTTATAGCCAGAGAGAATATAAAAGATATTATCCCTCAGGAGAGGTCGTGGCTCATGTATTAGGCTTTACCAGCATTGACGGCCAGGGGCAGGAGGGTCTTGAGCTCGCTTATGACCAATGGTTGACTGGCAAAGTTGGTAAAAAGCGAGTGCTAAAAAATCGTAAAGGAAAGGTAATAAAAGATTTTGGTGAGTTTGAGGAGGCCCAAGCGGGTCATGATATAAAGTTAAGTTTAGATATGAGAATTCAGTATTTAGCGTATCGTGAGCTTAAGGCTGCTGTTGAAACTCATCGAGCTCGATCAGGCTCTATTGTTATTCTTGATGTTAAGTCGGGTGACATTCTGGCCATGGCAAATCAGCCTTCCTATAACCCAAATAATCGTTCAACCATCGACGTATCCCACTTAAGAAATAGAGCTATTACTGATGTTTTTGAGCCTGGTTCAACGATGAAGTTAGCAACGATAGCGGCGGCTTTGGAATCAAAAAAATACACCTTGAAAACAGAGTTAGATACGTCTCCTGGCTTTATTCGTCTGGGTAAGAAGTCTATCCGGGATCATAGGGATTATGGTGTATTAAGCTTGATGGATATTATTGCTAAGTCGAGCAACGTAGGGACTAGCAGGATTGCTTTGAGCTTAAGTGGTGATGTGGTTTGGGATATGTTCTATCGACTTGGCTTTGGTCAAGGTACAGGCATTGGCTTCCCTGGAGAAAGTATTGGTCAACTGCCAGATTCATCATCATGGCGGCCCATTGAAGTCGCTACCATGTCATATGGCTATGGTATGAATGTTAACGCTTTACAGTTAGCACAGGCATTCATGATTTATGGAAATGGAGGCATAAAATATCCATTGTCCTTAGTTTATAGAGAAAAGGTGCTAGAAGGTGAGCAAGAAGGTGAGCAAGTGTTTGCTGGCGCCATTTCGACAGACTTAAAAACAGCTATGCAAGCAGTTGTGGCAAAAGGCGGCACGGGTACCAGAGCACAATTACCACTTTATGATGTTGGCGGAAAAAGCGGCACAGTTCATTCTGTCGGTAAGCATGGTTACGAGAAAAGTCAATATAAGGCTATTTTTGCAGGTGTTGCACCCGCTGATAAGCCAGAAATCGCCATGGTAGTGATAATAGATGCGCCTGCAGGTGCAGAATATTATGGTGGTGAAGTTGCAGCGCCTGTTTTCTCAAGAGTTGTTGATGGCACGATGCGTTTGTTAAATGTTAGACCGGATAAAGGTATAGCAAAGTCAATACCTGTTTCCAAGTTAGACGAGAAGCGAGGTTAATATGGCGCTTCGAAAAACCTATAGTACAAATTTGGCTCTCTTGTTAAAGAGCATCTGCAGTGTTCCTTCTGGGTTAAATACGCATGTTTCTGGCTTAGCAATAGATAGTCGTGAAGTCAAAAAAGGTGATGTTTTTTTGGCTTTATCAGGAAGTCATACAAAATCCACAGACCATATAAAAGAAGCGATCGCTAGAGGTGCTAATGCAGTGGTTGCAGAAGGATCTGTTAATAAGGGTAGGGTTTTTGAAGACGGCTTGGTTGTTGAGCTTTTTGTCGATAATTTAAAAGACAAAATTGGTTTGATCGCAGACCGTTTCTTTAGGTCGCCAAGTCAAGATTTATCTGTAGTTGGTGTGACAGGTACCAATGGTAAAACATCAGTAACTAATTATCTTGCTAGCTACTTTGCTCATGGTGGCGATGTATCAGGTGTAATGGGTACGCTTGGGTATGGAATTGTTAGGTGTGATGATATTCAGCTAAAAGAAACAGGTTATACGACACCTAACGTTGTAGATGTTCATAGATGTTTAGCGGAATTGAGAGATGCGGGAGCCAAAAATGTTTTTATGGAAGTATCTTCTCATGGATTGAGTCAAGGTAGAGTCGATGGTGTCCAATTTGAGGGAGCTGTTTTTACAAATTTAACCAGAGAACATCTTGATTATCATGGCACAATGGATGATTACGCAGCCAGTAAATGTAAGCTTTTTGCAAGAAATAACTTAAAGTTTGCCGTGGTAAATGAAGATGACGATTATTCGCCTTTATTTGTTAGTGCTATTTCACCGGGAGTGAATATTTTTACTTATGGTGTTAAGTCTAAATCAGATATTTCAGTACTGGACTATCAATTAAAAGCAGATTCTTTATCCACAATCATTGCAGAAATATCCACGCCAGCAGGCGAGTTTAATATTCATTCTGGTCTTATTGGTGCCTTTAATTTAAGTAACTTGCTAGCGGTATTATCAGTTGCTGTAGCTAAGCAAGAACTTAAAAATTGTGAACAAAGAATAGCGGCCATTAAGTCTGTAAAAGGACGTATGCAGCTGGTTCATATCAAAGATAAGCCCATCATCATTATCGATTATGCACATACCCCCGATGCTTTAGAAAATGCACTTGAAGCAGTAAAACCTCACTGTAAAGGCAAGGTAACCCTGGTTTTTGGTTGTGGTGGAGACCGTGATACTGGCAAGAGAAAAGTTATGGCTAAAATAGCTGAAAAGCTGGCTGATAACATTATTGTGACGGATGATAACCCAAGAAATGAAGCCGCTAGTACGATTACAGATCACATTTTCGAAGGTTTTAATAATAAAAGAGTCGCAAGGCTTGTGCACGATAGAGCAGCCGCTATTGAATTAGCAGTTTCAGAATCTGGAAAAAATGACCTGGTTTTAATTGCCGGTAAAGGACATGAAACATGGCAAGAAATAAAAGGGCAGAAACTTTACTTTAGTGATATCGAAGAAGTACAAAAAGTATTAGGCATACATATCTCTCATGAACATTATGGCGAGGTAGTGGCTTAATATGATTCAGCCTATTTCTTTAAATCAACTGGCGCATGCTACAAAGGGTGTTATTAAGGGGCGGAATATCGAATTCTCCTCTGTTGCAACGGATACTCGAACCTTGAATAAAGGTGACTTATATATTGCCCTGAAAGGTGAGTTTTTCGATGGACATCAGTTCATTAACGAAGCTATTGAAAAAGGTTGTTGTGGCTTTGTAGTTAATGACGGTATAGATAATTTCGGGGATAAATTAGGCTCTTATCCATTTGTTATGGTGGAAAATACTTTAAAAGCTTTAGGGGAATGTTCTCGCATTAATCGAGAGAATTTTCAGGGCAAAGTAATTGGTTTAACCGGCTCTTCAGGTAAAACTAGCACAAAAAATATGCTCGAATGTATTTTAAATAAAGTTGGGCCGACTTGTGCTACGCAAGGTAATTTTAATAATGAAATTGGCGTTCCTCTTACTCTTTTAAGTATTAACGAAAATCACAAATTTGCAGTTGTTGAAATGGGTGCTCGAAAGAAAGGTGATATTGAATATTTGACTGATTTTGTTCAGCCAGATGTTGCTATTTTATTAAATGCCGGTACAGCCCATATTGATATTTTTGGCACTCAGCAAAATATTGTGCTGACAAAAGGTGAGATTTTTTCTTCATTAAAAAGTGATGGTTTAGCTGTCGTTAATATTGCTGATCCCGCACATCAAGTATGGTTGGATTCTCTTGTAGGTAAAGATGTCTTAAGTTTTTCTATTAGTGACGAATCTGCCGATATCCATGCAAGTAAAATTGAACAAAATGACCTTTCAACAAACTTTATCTTGAACTTTAAGGGTAATTCACAGCCAGTATTTCTTCCTGTTCCGGGTTTGCATAATGTAGCAAATAGTCTTGCAGCATCTGCTGCGGCAATTCATTTAGGCTTTGATTTAGCTACGATAGCCAGTGGTTTGTCCTGTTTAAACGCAAGCAGTGGTCGTTTGATGACGATTCCATGTACAGAAAAATTACACGTTCTTGATGATAGTTACAATGCTAATCCTAGTTCAATGCGGGCAGCTATTGATGTCTTATCTTTGAAGCAAGGTTTTAAAGTAGCAGTGCTTGGTGAAATGCTGGAGTTAGGCGATTTCTCTAAAAAACTTCATATGGAACTGGCTCAATATGTGGCTCAAAGCAAAGTAGATAAGGTGTATTTGATAGGGACTTTCTCTTCTGATATGGCTGAGATTATTGGCGAAAGAGCTGAAGTTGCACTTTCTAAATATGAAGTCTTCGAGTCTCTAGTAAAGAAAGAAGAAATTTTTGAAGTAGATGCAAATAAACTTGTGGCAACAAACGTTCTTATAAAAGGCTCTCGAAGTACAGCGATGGATGAACTTGTGAATATGATTGTTAAAAAGGCGGCTCATTAAATGTTGTATTGGTTATCGTCATACTTGTCAGACTCTTTGAGTTTTTTATCTGTTTTCCAGTATTTAACGCTACGAGGCATATTGGGTGTTATTACTGCATTACTGATTTCATTGTGGGTTGGCCCGCTAATGATTAAAAAATTGAGCCAATATCAAATTGGTCAGTCTGTTCGTGATGATGGCCCTAAATCTCACTTAAGTAAGGCGGGTACGCCTACTATGGGTGGCGCTTTGATTATTGTCGCGGTGGCTATTAGTACGCTGCTTTGGGGGGATCTTGCCAATCGTTATTTGTGGATCACTCTGTTTGTTACTTTATCGTTTGGCATGATTGGCTGGGTGGATGATTATCGAAAAGTAGTCGAAAAAAATTCAAAAGGATTATCCGCGAAAGAGAAATACTTTTGGCAGTCAGTATGTGGTTTGCTTGCTGCGGTGTTTTTATATGCAAGTGCATCGTTACCGCAAGAAACAAACCTAATTGTTCCGGTTTTTAAAGACGTTGTTATTGAACTAGGGCCATTATTTATATTACTTGCCTATTTCGTCATCGTTGGAACTAGTAATGCAGTTAACTTAACGGATGGTTTAGATGGTTTAGCCATTATGCCAACAGTTTTGGTTGCAGGTGCTTTGGGTATATTTGCTTATGCCTCTGGAAATAGCGTTTTTGCGAATTATCTACATATTCCTTATCTACCTGGTACCGGTGAGCTAATTGTATTTTGTGGCGCTTTATTGGGTGCTGGCTTAGGTTTTTTATGGTTCAACACATATCCAGCCCAAGTGTTTATGGGCGATGTTGGGGCTTTAGCCTTAGGTGCTGCCTTAGGTGTGGTTGCCGTTATTGTCAGGCAGGAAATCGTGCTTTTCATAATGGGTGGAGTATTTGTGATGGAAACTGTGTCAGTCATTCTCCAGGTAGCTTCTTTTAAATTAACCGGGCGACGAATTTTTAGAATGGCACCTTTACATCATCATTTTGAACTTAAAGGCTGGCCAGAACCTAGGGTCATTGTTCGATTTTGGATTATCACCGTTATTTTGGTGCTTATTGGTTTAGCGACATTAAAAGTTAGATAGCTGTTAATAACTAGGGTTTAAAGCACATGAAAGCGATTGTCACAGATAAAAAAATTGTGCTTGTCGGTCTAGGTAAGACCGGGCTTTCGTGTGTGCGTTATTTGCATTCTCTAGGGAAACAAATGACTGTAATGGATACCCGAAAAGCTCCACCTGGCTTAGATGAATTGACGAAGAATTATCCTGATATTCGGTATTCCTTAGGTGGTTTGGATCAAGAGCAGCTGAACAGTGCTAATGAAATTATCCTAAGTCCTGGCGTCGCACTAAGTACGCCTGAAGTTAAAACAGCTTCAGATAATGGGGTATTTATTCGGGGTGATATTGACTTATTTGCAGAAGCAGCGTCAGCGCCCATCGTTGCAATTACAGGTTCGAATGGGAAAAGCACAGTAACCACATTGTTGGGTGAGATGGCTCAAAAATGTGGGTTAAACGTTGGAGTTGGTGGGAATTTAGGGGTGCCTGCACTTGATCTTTTGAGTGAGAGTATTGATTTATATGTGCTCGAATTATCGAGTTTTCAATTAGAAACAACGCATAACTTAAATGCCACTAGTGTTGTTTTATTAAATCTATCTGAAGACCACATGGACAGATACACAAGTAAATTTGCTTATCTGCAAGCGAAACAACGTGTTTTTAGAGGCGCTAAAAATATCGTTGTGAATGATGATGAACCTTTGAGTTCACCTCTGGTTAATAAATCAATGAGGCTTATTCACTATGGTTTAGGCGCGCAGGATTTAGAAAAGTTTTCTCTTCTTACTAAAGGTAATGACCGTTACTTGGCTAAAGGCTTTGAAATTTTAATCCCTGTGAGTGAATTAAAAATAAGAGGTGAGCATAATCTGAGCAATGCTTTAGCTGCGCTAGCTTTAGGCAGTTCTGTTGGCTTAAAGATGCCAGAGATGCTTCAAGCGTTGAGAGAGTTTAAGGGCTTAGTGCATCGTTGCCAATTTGTTCGCTCTGTAGAAGGCGTTGAATTTTTTAATGATTCAAAAGGGACTAATCCAGGCTCTGTGGTCACAGCACTTAGCAGTTTAGGCAAAGAAATCTCTGGCCGCATCGTTTTAATTGCGGGTGGTGATGCTAAAGGTGCAGATCTAAGTTCGCTATATGAGCCCGTTAAAGATTTTGTGAAAGCTTTGGTTTTAATAGGTGTTGATGCAGGAAAATTTGAAGCATTTCTTCAGCCAATTGTTCCTGTATACAAAGAAAGCTCAATGAAAAACGCAGTGAAAAAAGCTAAGGCTATTGCTGAAAATGGTGACTTGGTGCTTTTATCACCCGCTTGCGCTAGTGTCGATATGTTCAAGAATTTTGAACATCGAGGTGAGGTATTTATGGAAGAGGTGATGTTGTTATGACAAATAAGCCTTATTTACCTTTCCAGGGTGTAGATACGCTGATGTTGGCTGTTACAAGTATTTTGCTTCTAACGGGTTTGATTATGATTGCTTCTGCATCAATAGACATCGCAGAGGCGAGAACGGGTAACTCTTTTTATTATGTATCTAGGCATGGAATTTTTATAGTGTTGGGGCTGGTGGCTGCATTATTTGTTTATCAGCTGCCAATGAGTTGGTGGCAACAATCGGGTTGGTTGGCCTTAAGTGTCTCTTTGTTTTTATTAGTGCTTGTCTTGATACCCGGAATAGGTAAAGAGGTGAATGGCAGCATCCGCTGGATTGGTTTTGGCAGTTTGAATATCCAGCCCTCAGAAATTGCGAAGTTATTCTTGGTTGCGTATCTGGCTGGTTATTTGGTGAGGCGAAGAGATGAAGTAGTTGCCTCCTGGTGGGGGTTTGCCAAGCCGATGATCGTATTATTTGTAGCAGCATTGTTATTGCTGGCAGAACCTGATTTTGGCGCCACTGTTGTTATTGGAAGCGCTTTTCTTGGAATGATTTTTTTAAGTGGCGCAAAAATAGGGCAGTTTATTTTATTAATTGTTGCTTGTTTGGTTTCTGTTGTTCTTCTAGTGGTTTCTCAGCCATACAGATTGAAACGTCTAACGGGTTATACAGACCCCTGGGCCGATCAATATGCTTCGGGCTATCAATTAACACAATCTTTAATCGCTTTCGGTCGTGGTGATTTAGCCGGTGTTGGGCTCGGTAATAGCATTCAAAAACAATTTTACTTGCCAGAAGCGCATACGGATTTTGTTTTTGCAATTTTAGCCGAAGAATTCGGTCTCATTGGGACGTTAATCGTCATAATTTTATTTGCAATATTGGTTTATCGAATTTGTAGGACAGGTTTTATTGCAGAGAAAAAAGGCCAGCTATTTAATGCCTATTTTTCCTATGGCATCGCTATTTTGTTAGGTGTTCAGGCCTTTATCAATATAGGTGTAAATATGGGTTTATTGCCGACTAAAGGTTTGACTCTACCGCTTGTTAGCTATGGTGGAAGTAGCTTGATCGTTAGTTGTATGTGTATAGGTATTATGGCCAGAATTCAAAATGAAATTGCTTTAAATAAAGATACTGGTTCTGAAGAAGATACTACTTCAATTAAACAAAGTCGGTCTTCAAAAGAGAATTATAGCCACTTGCTGAATACTAGAGAGATTCATCGAGGTGACTATGCGCGATAAAACATTTTTGATTATGGCTGGCGGAACGGGGGGGCATGTCTTTCCGGCTCTAGCAGTTGCTTATTCGCTAATGGCGCATCACGATAAAGTGGTTTGGCTTGGTTCTAAAGGTGGTATGGAAGAGGGTATTGTCACCAAAGAAAATATCCCATTTTTTGGTATAGCGGTAAAAGGGCTTAGAGGTAAAGGGTATTTGAATCAAGTAGTTGCCCCGTTCAAAATTATATCGGCAGTCTTTCAGGCATTAAGTATTTTGAAAAAAGTAAAGCCTGATGCGGTATTAGGCATGGGTGGCTTTGCCTCAGGCCCTGGCGGGGTAGCTGCACGAATTTTGGGTATTCCCTTAGTTATACATGAACAAAATTCAGTAGCTGGGATGACAAATAAAATTTTGGCTAGATTTGCAACGACGATAATGACGGCATTCCCAAATGCATTTCCAGAGAAAGTGGTTTGTAACGTAGTGGGTAATCCCTTGAGAGTAGATATAACGCGTTTATATTTCGATCGAGACATTAATAAGAACAAGCAAAGTTCCATGCATCTTCTCATACTGGGAGGCAGTCTAGGTGCTCAAAGTTTGAATGAACTCGTACCTAAAGCGCTTAGTTTATTGGATGCAGAAGTTAGACCCTCTGTTTGGCATCAAACTGGAAAGAATAAAGCAGAAGCTGTTAGTCAGCTTTACCGTGAATTCAAAATAGAGGTAAAAGTTTCTGAATTTATCGAAAATATGGCAGAAGCATATAAATGGGCAGATTTTGTTATTTGCCGATCCGGAGCACTGACTATTTCAGAACTATGCGCTGCTGGCTTAGGTGCTATTTTAATTCCTTACCCCTATGCGGTAGATGATCACCAGACAAAAAATGCTGAATATATAGTAAAGGGTGGTGCTGGTTGGTTATTAGCACAAAATGATTTAACACCAAAAATATTGTCCGAAGTCTTACAGCCACTTCTGGTTAAAAGGGAACGGGTGAATATATTGTCCGAAGCTGCATATAAGTTAGCTCAAATAGATGCAACTGAAAGGGTTGCTAATGAATGTAGGAGAGTGAGCTATGCCTAGATCTTCAGAGCCAGGAAAACAAAAAAGTACGCTGTTAAAGCATGCTGGCAGTATGTTAAGTGATATTCCTGAAATGCGGCGAATCAGTCAGATACATTTTATCGGTATCGGTGGTGCGGGGATGTGTGGCATTGCTGAGGTTCTTATTAACCAAGGGTACAGCGTGTCTGGGTCAGACTTGCATGCAACTGCAGTCACTCAGCGTTTAGAGCAATTTGGTGCAACTATCTATTTCTCTCATGACGCCTCGAATGTCGCTACGGCCGATGTAGTGGTGGTTTCTTCTGCTATTAATGAGAATAATCCAGAAATACTTGAAGCGAGAAATAAACGGATACCAGTAGTGCCGAGAGCTGAAATGCTCGCTGAAATAATGCGTTTTCGGCATGGGATTGCTATCGCTGGAACGCATGGAAAAACCACAACAACCAGCTTAATCGCTTCGGTATTAGCAGAGGCAGGACTTGACCCAACTTATGTCATCGGTGGTCGTTTAAATAGGGCAGGTACAAATGCAAGTTTAGGCGGTTCAAGGTATATCGTCGCAGAAGCCGATGAAAGTGATGCATCATTTTTACATCTGACCCCGATGATATCTGTGGTGACCAATATTGAAGCTGATCACATGCATACCTATGGTGGTGACTTCTCGAAATTGAAGCAAACCTTTATCGACTTTCTGCATAATTTACCGTTTTACGGGGCTGCCGTTATGTGTATCGATGATCCCGTCATTCGAGAAATAATTCCGTCAATTTCTAGAGCTATTTTGACCTATGGCATTAGTGATGAGGCAGATTATCGAGCTGTTGATATACGCCAGACTGGAATGAAGAACCACTTTATAGCAAAAAGGCCAGGTGGCTTAGCTGACCTGGATATTTGTTTATGTATGCCAGGGCATCACAACGTATTAAATGCACTTGCAACCATCGCAGTAGCAAGTGATGAAGGTGTCGATGACCGAGCAATTCAACGTGCTTTAGAAGGGTTTCAGGGGGTTGGGCGTCGCTTCCAGGTTTATGGCGACTACAGCCTGCCTGCAGCAGAAAATAAGTCTGAACGAAGCGTTATGTTAGTTGATGATTATGGGCACCACCCTACAGAGGTTGAAGCGACGATCAAAGCAATTAGATCAGGCTGGCCAGAAAAGCGCTTAGTCATGATATTTCAGCCGCATCGTTATAGTAGAACAAGTGATCTCTATGAAGACTTCGTAAAAGTGTTAGCTGAAGTGGATGTTCTGATGATTATGGATGTTTATGCCGCCGGTGAAAAAGCTATTCCGGGTGCTGATAGTCGATCTTTATGTAGGAGCATAAGGCAGCGAAGTGCCGTCGAGCCTATTTTCATTGAAGGTGGGTCATCACTTGACATGATGACGGGAAATATTCAAGACGTGCTTGCTAATGTTCTACAAGACGGTGATTTATTATTAACTCAAGGGGCGGGTAATGTCGGGCAGATTGCCATTGCTCTCGCTGAGAGTCATTTAGGGTTTGCTGAGAAATGATAAAAGGTGCTCAAGATTTAGGGCGTGTTGCAGTATTAATGGGTGGATGTTCCGCAGAAAGGGCCGTGTCCCTAAAAAGCGGTCAAGCCGTTCTAGATAGTTTGCAGCGATCGGGTGTTGATGCCATTGGTATAGATTTTAAAGGCGACATTCAGAGCATTATACAAGCGCTGCCACTTGAACGGATATTTTTAGCATTACATGGTCGGGGCGGCGAAGATGGAACCATTCAAGGTGTATTAGAAGCGCTTGAAATTCCTTATACCGGTAGTGGTGTGATGGGCTCTGCCATTGCAATGGATAAAACCCGCACAAAATACCTTTGGCAGGGTATGAATTTGCCAACACCTAAATTTAGTTATGTTGAAAGTAAAGACTCAAGCTTATTGACGCAGTTGGTGTCATTGATCGGTTTCCCCTTGGCGGTAAAGCCATCGAGAGAAGGCTCTTCCATAGGTGTATTTAAGGTAAGTAATCAGACTCAACTAGAGAGCGCAGTCGATGCTGCTTTAGAGATGGATGAGCAGGTACTACTTGAGCAATGGATTGAAGGTAGCGAGTTTACAATTAGTTTATTGAATGGTTCTGCCATGCCAATAATCGGTTTAAAAACGGACCATACATTTTACGATTATGAAGCAAAGTATGAATCTGATAATACCCAGTACTTGTTACCCAGCGGTCTGAGTAAATCAGATGAAGAAAGCCTGGGTCATTTATCAGAAAGAGCTTTTCATGCCTTAGGTTGTTCAGGCTGGGGACGTGTAGATGTGATGCGAGATGCGCGCGGTCAGTTTTGGTTACTTGAAGTCAATACCATTCCAGGTATGACCAAGCATAGTCTGGTGCCAATGGCAGCGAAGGCACAAGGTATGAGTTTTGATGACTTGGTTCTGGCCATTCTAGAACAAACGAAAGGATAGATTTAAGTGAGAGCTGAAACAGTATCCAAAATGATACCACCACATGTCGACGAGCTTGCTCGAGAGCATTTGATGCGCATGGTCAAGCGAAGCGTTTTGGTATTGATACTGTTAATTATGTTAGTTGTATTGATAAACGAAAAGCAAAGGGTGATTGAGCTAATTGACCATCCAATCGAAAGAATGAGTGTTGTTGGGCAATTTAGTCATTTGGATTCCGGCTTGTTGGAAGAACATGTCAGTCGATTTATTGGTGAAGGTTTTTTAAGTGCAGATTTGGAAGCGATGAAGCAATACATAGAGATACTTCCTTGGGTTTATCAGGCAAGAGTATCAAGAGTGTGGCCAGGAGAAATCAACGTCGTTATTGAAGAGCAGCTTGCTGTGAGTTATTGGAATAACGAAGGCTTTATTAATGCGCAGGGGCAATTATTTATACCCTTAAATATTGCGATGGATCTGCCCATTCCCGTACTTGCTTATGAGGGGGTCTTGGATGATAAGGCGCGCTCAGAAATGTATAAGCTGTTCCAGTATATACAGCAAGAATTGATGGTGTCGGACCTCGAAGCGGTGCAATTGAAACAAAGCTTGCGAGGTGCTTGGGAGCTTAAATTATTGAATGGCATAGATGTCGCTCTAGGTCATATAGATTTCAATCATGACAATAATAAATCATTGGATGACAAGCTAGAGAGAGTAGGGAAGCTGTTTATGGCTAACAGTAATATAGCCATAGAAAATGTAGAAAAATTAGATACACGATATCCAAATGGTATCGCTGTACAGTGGAAAGAAACCTTAGAAAATAAGCACTAGACATCAAAGAACATAGTTTGACATTAGCAGAATAAGTAACTTGGGAACACCATAATGGCTGGCTCAGCAGATAATGAATTAACCGTAGGTTTAGATATCGGTACCTCTAAAATTGTTGCCATCGTTGGCAAAAAGAATAATGAGGGCTTGGTAGAGATTGTTGGAATCGGTTCTCACCCTTCGAAAGGCTTAAAAAGAGGAGTAGTGGTTAATATAGAAACAACTGTTAATGCTATTCAGCGTGCCATTGAAGAAGCTGAATTGATGGCTGGTTGCCAGATCCATTCAGTCTATGCTGGCATTGCCGGAAGTCATATTCGTAGTATGAATTCTCACGGTATTGTTGCAGTAAGAGATAGAGAAGTCGCTCAAGCTGATATTGATCGCGTCATCGATGCTGCTCAGGCTGTCGCAATTCCAGCTGATCAAAAGGTATTACATATCCTTCCTCAGGAATATGTAATTGATAACCAGGAGGGGATTAAGGAGCCTCTTGGAATGTCTGGCGTCCGATTAGAGGCCAAGGTTCATCTAGTGACATGTGCTGTGAATGCGGCACAAAATATAGAAAAGTGTGTTCAAAAATGTGACTTGGAAGTTGATGACATTATTTTAGAGCAGCTTGCATCCAGTTATGCGGTATTGACAGAAGATGAAAAAGAGCTAGGCGTTTGTATGGTGGATATCGGTGGTGGTACGACTGATATGGCTATTTTTACGGGGGGGGCAATCCGTCACACGGCAGTGATACCTATTGCGGGTGATCAGGTTACAAATGATATCGCCATGGCGCTTAGAACACCGACCCAAAATGCAGAAGAAATTAAAATTAAATATGCCTGTGCCTTAACTCAGTTAGCGGGTGCCGATGAAACAATAAAAGTTCCTAGTGTGGGTGATAGAGCGCCTAGAGATTTATCTCGTCAGGCTTTGGCAGAAGTGGTAGAGCCTCGTTATGAAGAGTTATTTACCTTGATTCAGTCAGAGATAAGACGAAGTGGTTTTGAAGATGTTATCGCCGCTGGAATCGTTTTAACCGGTGGCACTTCTAAAATGGAAGGTGCTGTTGAATTAGCAGAAGAAATCTTTCATATGCCTGTTCGCTTAGCTTCTCCTCAAGGGGTGGCCGGATTGGCGGATGTAGTGAATAACCCAATGTATGCAACAGGTGTTGGGCTATTAATGTATGGATTAAAACAAAGAACTACGGACAGTTCACCGATGATGCATCCTGGTGGGGGTGAGAGCATCATACAAAAAATAAAAACATGGTTTACTGGAAATTTTTAAGAAAAACAAAAGTAATTAACTTAGCAGCAACTAGCAGATTGAAATTTATAAATTAGGAGAAGGGCAATGTTTGAGCTTGTTGAAAATGTCTCGCAAAACGCAGTTATCAAAGTAGTCGGAGTCGGTGGTGGTGGCGGTAATGCTGTGCGTCATATGCTTGCGGGTAATGTAGAGGGTGTTGAATTCATCTGTGCAAATACTGACTCTCAAGCCTTAAAAGACTTGGAAAATAAAACAGTTATTCAGTTAGGAAGCACAATTACTAAAGGCTTGGGTGCCGGTGCAAATCCGGAAATCGGTCGTCAGGCAGCTTTAGAAGATAGAGAAAGAATCGCTGAAAGTCTGCGTGGCGCAGATATGGTGTTCATTACCGCCGGTATGGGGGGCGGTACTGGCACAGGTGGAGCGCCAATTGTTGCTGAAGTGGCACGAGAATTGGGTATTCTGACTGTTGCTGTAGTAACAAAGCCGTTCCCATTCGAAGGTGCAAAACGCATGAAAATTGCGAATGCCGGCTTAGCTGAGTTAGCAGAACATGTTGATTCACTTATTACGATTCCAAATGAAAAACTGCTTGCCGTATTAGGTAAGAACACGACTTTACTCGATGCCTTTGGCGCTGCAAACGATGTCCTGCAAGGCGCAGTTCAAGGTATTGCAGACTTGATTATTCGTCCTGGTATGATTAACGTCGACTTCGCAGATGTTAAAACTGTTATGTCTGAAATGGGTATGGCCATGATGGGTACCGGTTCTGCAAGAGGAGAGAATCGAGCAAGAGAGGCTGCTGAAGCGGCGATTAGAAGTCCTCTGCTAGAAGATGTTAATCTCCAGGGTGCCAGAGGAATTTTGGTTAATATTACCGCAGGTGTCGATTTGAATCTTGGTGAGTTTTCTGAAGTGGGTAGCATTATCGAAGAGTTTGCATCTGATTCAGCAACCGTGGTTGTTGGAACGGTTATCGATCCTGATATGACTGATGAACTTAAAGTCACTGTCGTGGCAACCGGTTTGTCTCCCACCATGGAAAAGCCTGTAAAAATAGTGGATAACACGCCCAAGATGGCCGATGGAACAACAGATTATAATCAGTTGGATAGACCTGCAATTATTAGGCGCCGCCCAAATGTAGATAGGGTTGGTAGCGCAGCTTTAGATACCAAGCATTCAGATGCTCAGCCAAGTGTCGATTATCTGGATATTCCCGCTTTTTTAAGAAGGCAGGCGGATTGATAACTTAATTAGTAGAGCAATATTTAAAGCTGTTTATATTACAGCTTGATGAAATATTGGTCTTTATTGTTGGGATATCGGGCGTATTCTGTTATGATGCGCCTGTTTTTTGACCAATTTGCCGATATTATGAAGGTTGATAGAATCATACTATGATTAAACAGCGTACTCTCAAGAATACAATTCGCGCCACAGGTGTTGGCTTACATTCAGGTAAAAAAGTGTTACTAACTTTAAAACCAGCCCCAGTCGACTCGGGGATTGTGTTTTGTCGCACAGATCTCTCTCCTGTTGCAGAAATTCCTGCGCGAGCAGAGAATGTGGGTGAAACTTTGTTATCAACCACCTTAGTGAAAGATGGTGTTAAAGTGGCTACTGTTGAGCATCTTTTATCAGCCATGGCGGGCCTGGGGATTGATAATTGCCTTGTTGAACTAAGCTCGGAAGAAGTGCCTATTATGGATGGTAGTGCTGGGCCCTTTGTGTTTTTAATTCAATCAGCCGGCATTCAAGAGCAAGCAGCAGCTAAAAAGTTTATTCGAATTACGAAAGAAGTAAGTATCGAAGAGGATGGCAAGAAAGCAACTTTTGTACCTTTCAATGGCTTCAAAGTTGGCTTCTCAATTGATTTCGATCACCCGGTATTTCATCAAGGTAGTCAGGATGCTTCGATAGATTTCTCTAGTACTTCCTTTGTGAAGGAAGTAAGCAGAGCAAGAACCTTTGGCTTTATGCGTGATTTCGAAAGGCTTCAGGCGATGAACTTAGCGCAAGGCGGTAGCTTTGATAACGCGATTGTTGTTGATGACTATAAGGTGCTTAATGAAGATGGCCTTCGTTATGATGACGAATTTGTAAAGCACAAAATTCTTGATGCCATTGGCGATCTATATTTGCTTGGTAATAGTTTGATTGGCGAGTTTAAAGGTTATAAGTCAGGTCATGATTTAAATAACAAGTTATTACGTAAGCTGATTAAACAGACTGATGCCTGGGAGGTGAAAACCTTTGATGATGAGAGTGCTGCGCCAATCTCTTATATGAAGCCTATATTAGCAGCTTAATCGCTGTTATTTTGGTTTAAGTTGTAGCTAGGTAGATTATGCTGATCACTGGTCAGCATGCTTTGCTAAATTAGTTAAAATGTTTTTCAGATTTTGATCTACAGTATGCTCAGCTTCTTCTAAAAGAATCTGAGCATTTTTTTTGCTGATGCTTCTGTGAGGCTTTTTAGTTTCTTTCGTTGCTGGTTTGAATTGAATATTTGGTCTAACTTTAATATGAATCTTTAGTATTTTCTTGGGTGCAATGAATATATTGAGCTTAGAGAGGACATCATCCTGTATAAAGCGAAACCTGGTCATGACTTTTGCTGAGGTGCATGTCAGAACTAAAATGTTATCGTCGATGCTATTTGCTTTAAAGTGCCCTCTGAGTGGGTCCGGTAAGCATTGATTAAGAATGTCGTCAAATGTTTGCCGGCTATTAGCCATCAGGATTAAATTTGCAATGCTCTTGGACTTCTGGCTTAGCTTTTGCAGGCTTAGCAGAGGAGATAAAGCATGATTTTTGGGTTGGCGCATAGAGGCTCATTGTTTTATGTTTATAAGGTAGATTAATTTGTATCCTATATTCTACAGGTGTTTTTTTGCAAACTATTCTTAATTAGTGAACTATAAAAGAAGATTGAATGAATATTATTTTTGTTGGAAGAAATCATGGGAAGTCAAAAACTGTTCAGCTAGCAAATAAGCAGCTGACATGGTTTCTTGTTATTTTGGTTTTGTCGCTTACCGGGCTTGTTTATGCGGGTTATCAGCTTCGGGTATTTTTTGAAGAGAGTGCGGAGTTAACCATTGAAAATGCGGTTGTTGAAAGGTGGAATCTTCAGCTGAATGATCAGAAAAAAGAGCTGCAGAAGCTTAAGCGCTTGTCTCAAGAGAAAGTCGATGCATTAACGCTTAGAATGGGTGATATGCAGGCGAGACTGATGAGGTTGGATGCTTTAGGGCAGCGTTTAACGGAAGTTGCAAAATTACAAAACGGAGAGTTTGATTTTAGTCTTAGTCCTGCTTTGGGAGGCCCGACGCCTTCATTCCAAACAGACGAATCTTATGTTATGCCAGGCTTGCTGGAAAGCATTGAAGAAATAGAAAATCAAATCGTAAATAGCGAGCAGCAGCTTGAAGTGATTGATGCTTTATTTGTCAGTCGCAATACCCAGGATGAGCTGTTTATTGCTGGTCGGCCTATTAAATGGGGCTGGATGTCATCAGCCTATGGCTTTCGTACAGACCCATTTTCAGGAAAACGCGCATGGCATGCCGGTGTGGATTTTGCCGGCAAGGAAGATAGTGACATTATCGCTGTCGCTTCTGGTGTCGTAACGTGGTCAGGTGAGCGTTATGGTTATGGAAATTTAGTTGAAGTAAATCACGGTGATGGCTATACGACACGTTATGCGCATTGTAAGAGTCTTTTGGCGTCTGTAGGTGATGTTGTTGAAAAAGGACAGGTTCTGGCGACAATGGGTAGTACTGGGCGTTCAACTGGTCCTCATGTGCATTATGAAGTAAGAAGGCAAGGTAAACCTGTCAATCCAAAAAAATATATATATCGCGTAAATTAGACATAGCTAACAACTTTTACTGTTAAATTATCGCCTGTAGCTGGTTTAGCTTGTAAAAATGGCTTTTAATCCCACTAATACCCTTTGAGCCTATTGCTTAATCGCTGTAGACTGTCGTTTTTAAAATTTTAGATAGCAGTAAATTAAGGAAAAGTATGGGTATTCGATGCCTCATACCAATTCAAATTAATGTTTAAAGGCATGCTGCCTTATTCTCTTCAACATCTGATAAATAAATAGAAGATCACTATGTTTTCATCATCTTTGACCAAGCTCTTTGGCAGTAAAAATAAGCGCGAATTGAAGCGTATGCGAAAAGTCGTTACGAAAATTAATGCTTTTGAAGAAAGTCTTTCAGCTCTTTCTGATGAACAATTGCAAGATAAAACCAAAGAGTTTAAAGCGAAGCTAGCTGATGGTGCCAGCCTTGATCAGTTACTTCCTGAGGCATTTGCAGTCGCAAGAGAGGCGAGTAAGCGCGTCATGTCTATGCGTCATTTTGATGTTCAGATGATTGGTGGTATGGCACTGCATGAAGGTCGCATTGCCGAGATGAGGACGGGTGAGGGTAAAACTTTAGTTGCAACACTTGCTGTTTACTTGAATGGGCTTGAAGGCAAAGGTGTGCATGTTGTCACAGTCAATGATTACTTGGCTAAACGTGATGCAAAATGGATGGAGCCACTCTATAACTTTTTAGGGCTGAGTGTCGGTGTTGTCTACAGCGGCCAGAGTCCTGAAGAAAAGAAACAAGCTTATCTTTCTGATATTACTTACGGCACGAATAATGAATTCGGTTTTGATTATTTGCGTGACAATATGGCCTTCAACATAGAAGGAAAAAACCAAAGAGGGCTTAATTTTGCCATTGTTGATGAGGTTGACTCGATATTAATTGATGAAGCCCGCACACCATTAGTGATTTCTGGTGCAGTTCAGGATAGCTCTGAAACCTATAAGCAAATGAATACCCTTATTAAAAAGCTGACTCAAGCTGAAACTGGAGAGGATGGTAAGCCGGTAGGTGATGGTGACTTCACTATCGATGAAAAAACGAAAGGTGTTGATTTAACAGAAGAAGGCCACTCTAAGTTTGAAGATGTGCTTGTTTCAGAAGGCATTCTAAAAGAGGGCGATAGCCTTTATGCAGCTTCAAACTTGAGCCTTGTACATCATTTGTATGCAGCATTAAGAGCGCATTATTTGTATGCCCGTGATGTTGACTATATCGTTCAGAACAAACAAATCGTTATTATTGATGAGCATACCGGCCGGACCATGGCTGGACGTCGCTGGGGTGAAGGGCTGCATCAAGCCATAGAAGCTAAAGAAGGCGTGGCAATTCAGGCTGAAAGCCAAACGCTTGCCTCGACTACCTTTCAGAACTATTTCAGGATATATAACAAACTGGCCGGTATGACGGGCACCGCGGATACCGAAGCATTTGAATTTCAGCAAATTTATGGTTTGGATGTTGTCGTTATACCCACAAACCAGGATGTCCAGCGTATAGATTACAATGACTTGATATTCCTCACGCAAGAAGAAAAATACCAAGCTGTTATTGATGAGATTAAAGTCATTGTGACGGAAAAACGTCCCGTGTTAGTGGGTACGGCTTCAATCGAAACCTCAGAACTATTGTCAGGTTTAATGAAGAAAAGCAATATCAAGCACAGCGTCTTGAATGCAAAACAGCATGCTCAAGAAGCAGAAATAATTGCGCAAGCAGGTATGCCAGGGACAGTAACAATCGCTACCAATATGGCTGGTCGTGGAACAGATATTGTTTTGGGTGGTAACTGGGAAGTTGAAGTGAAAGCGCTCAAAAATCCAAGTCCTGAGCAAATAGCGAAAATTAAAGCGGACTGGAAAGTGCGCAATCAGGCGGTATTAGACTCGGGTGGCTTGCATATTTTAGGTACAGAACGTCATGAGTCTCGACGAATTGATAACCAGTTACGTGGTCGTTCAGGCAGGCAAGGCGATCCAGGTAGTACCCGTTTCTATTTATCCCTGGAAGACAACTTAATGCGCCTTTTTGCATCAGACCGCGTTCGCAATATCATGCAAGCCCTTGGTATGAATAAAGGTGAAGCGATTGAGCACAAGATGGTGAGTAATGCGATTGAAAAGGCTCAAAGAAAGGTAGAAGGGCGTAACTTCGATATCCGTAAGTCGTTATTAGAATATGATGATGTTGCAAATGATCAGCGAAGCGTTATTTATGAGCAGCGTAATACCGTTATGGAGTCTGATGATATTTCTGATATCGTTGCCGCGATCAGGGAGGAGGTTGTTAATGACTCTATCAGTCGTTTTATACCGCCGCAAAGTATTGAAGAGCAGTGGGATATACCGGGTTTAGAGAAGCACTTAGAGTCTGAATTCGCCGTTTTGTTACCGATTCAGTTATGGTTGGATGAAGATGATCATTTACATGAAGAGACGCTAAGAAAGAAAATTCTTGAGTCGGTTATTGCGGTTTATGCTGAGAAAGAAGCATCCGCTGGTGCGCAGTCTATGCGTGCTTTCGAGAAGCAAGTTTTTCTACATATTCTTGATACCCTTTGGAAAGAGCACTTGGCGTCAATGGATCACTTACGTCAGGGGATTCATTTGCGCAGCTATGCACAGAAAAACCCCAAACAAGAGTATAAACGTGAAGCATTTGCCCTATTTGAAGGCTTGTTAGATAACCTCAAACACGATGTTGTACGTGTTACTAGTCACGTCAAGATTCAGACGCCAGAAGAACTAGCGGAGATAGAACGTCAGCGTAAAGAAGAACTAGAGCGTCAACTTGGTTCAGCGAAAACCATTCATGAAGACTTAAATGGACGTGCTGAGGAAGGCGCTGGCGGAGAGTCACGCCAAGCGCCAGTGACTCGCGAAGGCCGAAAAGTGGGTCGAAACGAGCCTTGTCCTTGTGGTTCCGGTAAAAAGTATAAGCAGTGTCACGGTGTAGTAAGTTAAGAGGGATATATGGCAGTAGGAGCTGATTTTTTACCCGAATTTCCAGCAATATCGGGTATACGTATAGGTGTTGTGGAAGCCGGAATAAAAAAACCAAATCGTAAAGATTTAGTCTTGATAGAGCTTGCTTCTGGAAGTGTATGTTCAGGGGTTTTTACCCAGAATGCTTTTTGTGCAGCGCCAGTCATTGTAGCAAAAAAACATCTGTTTCAAGTTGGTTTTGCAAAGGAAAATCCAGCGTATTTACTGATTAATACCGGCAATGCTAATGCGGGTACTGGCTCAATAGGTATGCAGGATGCTCTGGATACCTGTAAATTCTTAGCAGGTGAAGTCGGTGTCAGGAGTGATCAGGTATTACCTTTTTCAACTGGCGTGATAGGCGAAAAACTGCCAGTAGAGAAAATTGCTCGCGCTCTACCTGCTTTATATTCTTCTTTGTCAGAGAATGCCTGGGCTAAGGCAGCCTCAGGTATTATGACCACCGATACGCGCCCTAAGGGCTCTTCACGGCAAGTAAGTTATGCCGGACAAACGATAACAATTAATGGCATCAGCAAAGGTGCAGGTATGATAAGGCCGAACATGGCCACCATGCTTTGCTTTATTGGAACGGATGCCAAATTATCAAATGCGCTGGCGAATGAGCTGGTTCGTGAACTTGCGGATAAGTCATTTAATCGAGTCACCATCGATGGCGATACATCAACGAATGATGCCTGTATGTTATTCGCCAGTGGCCAGAGTACTGCGCCAGAAATTGAGGCAACTCATCCTGATTATCTTCAATTTAAATCTGCATTAACTGAAGTCTTTATTGAATTGGCACAAGCCATCGTTCGAGATGGAGAAGGCGCTACAAAGTTTGTAACAGTAGAAGTGAGGCAGGCAAAATCGAGTGAAGAGGCCTTAGAGGTCGCATACACTATCGCCCATTCACCCTTGATTAAAACAGCTTTGTTTGCAAGTGACCCTAATTGGGGCAGAATTCTTGCGGCTTTAGGTCGATCCAAAATCGAAAACCTGGATCTTGATAAGGTTAATCTTTATTTGGGTGATGTTTGTATCGTTGAAGCTGGCGGGAAATGCGCTAGTTATACCGAAGAAAAAGGCCAGTCAGTCATGAATCGGGAAGAGATTACCATTAGTGTTCAGCTTAACAGAGGTGCTATTACAGAAACTGTTTGGACCTGTGATTTCTCGCATGACTATGTCACCATCAATGCCGAATACCGAACCTAAAGAAAAATCAGCGCTTGAAAATACTACTAAAGTAGTACATGTTTGTGTTGCTGTAATAGAGCGATTTAACGCAAGTTCAAAAGTGAACGAAGTCCTGATTGCCAAGCGTCCTGATCATGTTCATCAGGGCGGTTTGTGGGAGTTTCCTGGTGGCAAGCTTGAGTTTGGTGAAAGCATCATTGATGCTTTAGATAGGGAATTATTTGAAGAGCTTGATATTAGAATCAAGCCTTTAGCGCCCTCTAAGCTTGGTGCTGAGGCACTGAGTCCGCTTATACAAATACAACATTCCTACCCAGATAAAACAGTATTTCTTGATGTGTGGCGTGTTCGATCTTTCTCTGGCAAGCCTAAAGGCAAAGAAGGCCAGGAGATTCGTTGGCTTGCGTCATCTGTGCTTCAAACTTATCATTTCCCTGAAGCAAATAAAGCAATTCTTAAAGCTTACCTCTTACCTAGTAGGTATTTCATCACACCAGTATATGCTTCAATATTAGAGGCTGAGTTAGGCTTAAAGTGTGCATTAGATGAAAAAGCACAACTAATTTATTTCAGGCAGCCACAGTTAGGTAATGAAGCGTATTTATTATGGCTTGAGTTTTTGTTAGAGAAATACCCTGAATTAGAATCCAGGATGATGTTTCAGTTTGTCGAAGCATTGGAGGTGTTTTCTGGGGCGGGAGTGCATTTATCGTTTTCACGCTCTAAAGCATATAGTGAGAGACCGATTAGAGCTGATAAATGGTTTGCAGTATCTTGCCATAATGAATCTGAGCTTAGTTATTCGAATCTTCTCAGCGCTGATTTTGTTACACTGTCTCCTGTATTAAAAACCAAATCACATCCTGAACAGTCTGAAATGGGCTGGGATAGTTTTAAACGTCTTGTGTTAACTGCGATAGTTCCGGTATATGGTCTTGGCGGTTTATCTACAGAGCATGAACGGCAACTAATACATTCAGGGGCTCAAGGTCTAGCGGGTATAGGTTTTTGGCAGATTTAAGTAACTTAAAGGCAGGTAGTGTAGTTTATGTCGGATACCCTGACACACCTTAATCAGAAGGGTGAAGCCCATATGGTTGATGTGGGATCAAAAGAAATAACCCATCGCTTGGCAGTTGCTGAAGGCAAGGTTTTTATGAAAACTGAAACTTTAGATATGATAGTCGAGGGACGGCATAAAAAAGGTGATGTTTTTGCCACGTGTCGAATCGCCGGAATTATGGCTGCAAAGCGTTGTTCAGAGTTAATTCCTTTATGTCATAGTTTGAATTTGAGTTCAGTCTCAGTTGAAATCCAAGTACAAAAAGCATTGGATAAACACTCGAAATCTTTCGTTAAAATTATGAGTGCTTGTAAGTTAGATGCTAAAACGGGTGTTGAAATGGAGGCTTTAACCGCTGTGAGCGTCGCTTGCCTGACCCTTTATGATATGTGTAAAGCGGTTGATAAAGGTATGGAAATAGGTGAAATACGTTTGCTGGAAAAGTCAGGTGGACGAAGTGGTCACTAT
>TARA_R110001592_G_scaffold141520_2_pt1 | contig 25748 bp, 39 predicted proteins | sample TARA_R110001592 | Tara Oceans TARA_R110001592 (sample SAMEA4398387) | marine metagenome | biome: Polar Biome; feature: [SRF] surface water layer (ENVO:00010504); material: water (ENVO:00002006), including particulate matter (ENVO:01000060) such as... | depth 5 m | reverse complement strand
ACTGTTTATGAAAAGCCATACGAAAGGTTGCTATTTTCTCCTGCCAGAGATGCAAATCCGTTTTTTCATTTCATGGAAGCGTTGTGGATGTTAGATGGAAGAAATGATGTTAAGAGTATTAGTTATTATGTGAAAAGGATGGAAACTTTCAGCGACGACGGTGAAACACTTCATGGTGCTTATGGCTATCGTTGGAGAAATTACTTTATTCAAGATCAAATATTAAATGTTATAAATCGATTAAAAACTTCTCCAGAAGACAGAAGAGTTGTTTTAGGAATGTGGGATCCTGCAGGAGATTTTTATATGGGTGAATCAGATGCTAGGGATGTTCCTTGTAATACTCATATTTATTTTAAAATCAGAGATAAAAATCTACACATGACTGTATGCTGTCGAAGTAATGATATGATTTGGGGTGCTTATGGAGCCAACGCAGTTCACATGTCTATGTTACAAGAATTTATTGCATACTCCGTTGGTGTGGGAATCGGAAGGTACACTCAAATCAGCGATAGTTTCCACGCATACGAAGATGTGTATACAAAAGTAGAGCAAGAACAACCTGATATAGATGTTTTCAACAGTTCTTCTCTTATACTTGGTGGTCGATATAACACCCAATCTGTCAGTTCTGATGGTCCAGGCATGATTCAAGAGTTCACTGACCACGAGCAATGGTTAGAAATATTGAATGGGTTTCTGGCTGATGCATTCATAAGAAACGAAGAACACAAAGAAGAACACTACACTGCAGACTATGACGACCCTTATTTTGATTTAGTTGCCGAACCCATAGCAAAGGCATACTGGGAACATAAGAATGGGCACACAAGAAAAGCTATAGAAACAGTCAGTATGTGTGTTGCTTCTGATTGGAGAGTTGCTTGTACAGAATGGTTGGAACGGAGGTTGTTGAGTGATAACTAGGTGGTCAAACAGTCGGTTAGGGACATACGAGAGCTGTCCTAAGAGAGCATTCTATCGGTATATAGAAAAGATAGAGGAAGACCAACACCCAGCAGCAGAAAGAGGAATAAAGATACACACTCTGGCTGAACAATACATCAAGGGCGAAATAGAGGAAATGCCGAGAGAACTTTATTTGTTTTATGAAGGTTTCGAGCAATTAAAAGAGTCTTTTAAAGAGGGCGACGTTTCTGTAGAAGAGCAGTGGGCATTTAACCTAAGTTGGGAGAAAACTGATTGGGACGGTGAAGACACTTGGGGCAGGTATATTGTCGATGCGTTTGTTAAGCAGGGGTCTTATGCAAAAGTTATCGACTTTAAAACTGGAAGATACAAAGAAAATAATCAGGGGTATAAAAACCAGTGTTCTCTGTATGCTTGTTGTGTTTTCAACAGGTTCCCAGAACTGGAGACAATAGACACAGAACTTTGGTACTTAGACCATCACAAAATAACTCGCTACCATTTTGGTCGAGAAGAGCTAAGAGAAGTTCAAGAAGATTTTCATAAACGAGCATTAACTATGACAACCGACACGGAGTTCAAAACAACTCCTTCGGAGTTTGCCTGTCGTTGGTGTTCATTCACAAAAATATGTAAGGATAATTTTTATGCAAGATAAAGGAGAAAAAAATGAAACCAGAAAACCTTAGAAAACTAACAGAAGAGGATATTGAGTGCCTAGCTAAAGCTGAAGAGTCATATGGTGACTCGTGGAAAAAGCGTGGCGGTGTTGGTGCGTTTATGATGTTAGCCCGTAAATGGGACAGATTGGAAAATAAAACAAATGAGTATGGCTGGGATATTTTTGAGGCAATACAGGACGACAATAGACCAGAAGGTATATTAGACGACATCCGAGACTTACGCAGGTATTTACTATTGGTCGAGGAGGAGATGCAGAGGGAGTCAGAACTCCGTATGCCCATCCCTGACGAAATGACTGAGGGAATAGAATTACCAAAGTTTGGAGTATAAACATGCAACAGACACCCATGTTTCAAAGCGAATCTGATTGGGCACCGCCCTCTTTACTCCCCGATCTCACAGACGAAAAAGAAATAGCTGTTGATCTTGAGACCAGAGACCCTAATTTAATGAAAAGAGGACCAGGATGGGCTACTGGGGATGGAGAAGTCGTGGGCATAGCCGTAGCAACCAAGGGTTGGTCGGGATATCTACCTATAAAACATGAAGCTGGGGGAAACCTTGATAGGTCTTTTGTTTTGGCTTGGCTAAAAACTCAGTTGCAGGGAACTGGTGATAAAATTTTTCATAATTCTTTGTACGATGTTGGTTGGTTAAAACGAGAGGGAATAGAGCTGAATGGCAAAATACAAGACACTATGATTTCTGCCCCACTCATAAATGAAAATCGAAATCGATACTCCTTAGACTCACTTGGTGCTGAGTATTGTGGTGAAAGAAAGGATGAAACTCTACTCAAACAAGCAGCACAGGAGTGGGGGATCAATCCTAAAGCAGAGATGTGGAAGTTGCCCTCCAAGTATGTTGGACCCTATGCCGAGCAAGATGCTGTATTGACATTGAAACTATGGCAAGAAATGAAAAAAGAGATAGTAAAACAGAACCTCACTCAAATCTACGAATTAGAAAGCGGTATTTTACCACTTCTTATACAAATGAGGTGGAATGGAATGTTGATCGACTCTTCCAAGGCAGAACAAACTGCAGAAGAGCTTAAGAGTAAAGAGATGCAACTGCTTAAAGAGATCAATAGAAAATTTGGCGGTCGGGTAGAGCTATGGGCTTCTGCGTCTATTGCAAAGGTGTTTGATAAAAACGGACTGACCTACCCTAGAACCCCTAGAACCAACACTGCAAGTTTTACGGCAGAGTGGTTAGAAAGACACACACACGAGCTCCCTCAAATGATTGTCAAAGCAAGAAAAATAAATAAGGCAAGAACCACATTCATTGAAAAGATGATTTTTGAACATCTCCATAAAGGCAAAATACATGCTCAAATAAACCCACTCAGGTCAGACAACGGTGGGACTGTGAGCGGTCGTTTTAGTTACAGCAGTCCTAATTTACAGCAGGTTCCAGCAAGAGACCCCGAAATTGGTTCATTAATCAGAGGATTATTTATACCAGACGGTCATGATTATTGGGGTGCTTTTGACTATAGCCAACAAGAACCTAGATTAACAGTGCATTATTCTGCCCTAACAAGACAAACTGGTGCAGACAGAGCAGTGGAGCAGTATCAGAACGAAGATGCAGACTTCCACCAGATTGTAGCAGATATGGCAGGCATTGATCGAAAGAAGGCTAAGATGATCAATTTAGGGCTTAGTTATGGAATGGGTAAAAAGAAACTCACCGATGCTCTTGGTCTTTCTGAATTTGAAGCAGAGGAATTATTTTCTAAATACCATTCTAGAGTTCCTTTCATTAGAGGTCTTTCTAATGCTTGTTCTAGGAGAGCATCTAATAAAGGATATATAACAACACTTCTTGGAAGAAAATGTAGATTTAATTTGTATGAACCCAGAAATGAAAGAAGCGTTCCTTTGCCTTACGACCAAGCAATTGAGAAATGGTCAGGGAAGCAATTAGAAAGGGCATACACATATAAAGCACTTAACAGGCTTATACAGGGTTCAGCATCGGACATGACTAAAAAAGCGATGCTAGACTTATGGAAAGAAGGTTATGTTCCCTATGTTCAAGTTCACGATGAATTGGATTTAGGAGTATCAACAAAGAAAGAGATAGAGCGAATCAAAGAAATAATGGAACAATGTGTCAAGATACAAGTCCCAAATCTGGTCGATGCAGAAATAGGAAAAACTTGGGGATCCGCAACTAAATCTTATTTGGAGGTATTCAGTGAAAGGAATAGACAGGGATAAAGCAACTTTTTATTTAGAAAGAAATCAATCGATCTATAGGGAGTATGTAGAGACGAAACAAACAATGGAGCAACTTGCTGAACGGTACAACATCACAAAACAAAGAGTTTGGCAAATCATTAGAAGATGCACTTTAGGAGAGGGGGACTATTACAAAGGGTTTGAAAACTTTAAACATAAAGAAGAGTCTTTAAAAGAATTGGGAATACAGGGTGGTCGAAGACACGAATTACTAAGAAAATGGATGTCTGAAAACTACGAGATAAAAACCATTCCTCTTCAAAATGAGGGAGAATAGTCTCTGGCAAACCTTTAAAAGAAACTTAAAAGAACCGCTCTGGCAAAGAATAGAAACTGGGGGAACAGGAAGAGGGATTCCAGATGTATTCGGTGTATTGAATGGTCAGTGTTGTTGGGTTGAATTAAAGATTGCTCGAGGGAATAAAGTTAATTTGTCTGCCGAGCAGGTCGCTTGGTTGATTAAATTTGGTCGAACTGGGCTTCCCACGTATATATTAGTGGGAACAGATAAAAGAATTATGTATCTTTTTTCTGGTATGGAGGCAAGGGAAGTGTTAGACAATGGTCTAAAACATGAACCACTTCTAAAGTTGAAAGCACCCTACGATTGGAGTAAACTACAAGAAGAGCTATTTAATGAAAATAGGAATAATTGCAGGTAATTTTGACATCATCCATATGGGGTATATCCATATGTTTAATGATTGTAAAAACTATTGTGACAAATTGCTTGTTTTACTGCACGAAGACCCATCAATCGAAAGACCACATAAATTAAAACCCATACACACAGTAGAAGAAAGAAAAATGCTTTTATACTCTTTACGACAAGTTGACGGTATACTTTGTTATAGACTGGAAAAAGACCTTTTAGAATTATTGAAAAAAGTAGAGATCCATGTTCGCTTCCTTGGAACGGATTACATAGATAAATCATTTACAGGGGACGACCTTGATATCCCTATCCAGTATATAGATCGGTCTCATGGTTGGAGCACTACAAAATACAAAACTTTAATTTCTGAGTCCTTTACTTTCTCTGAAAAATAGATATGCTATGAATATGGAAATGATGCGTTTATATGAAATTTTCGAAGAGGACACTTCTAATTTATTGTCTATGGCAAGATGGGCAATGGAAGAACACCCTGAAGATGTGAAGGAATATCTAGGTATAACGCAGGATTATTATGTTAAACTCCTTGTTCTAGTTTGTCATTTATCCATGCATTATCAACAAACAACGGAGAATGAAGATGGTACACACTAAACCTATGTGGGATGCTCAAGACAGTTGTCACCGTTGTGACGAACCGATATCTTGGGGCAAACCTTTGGCAACTGGAAACGGCAATGTCGATGAAGTTTTTCACATAGATTTCGGATTAAAAGTGGTGAGTAAATCTTATGAGGGTGGTCAAACTCTCTCATTACAAAAGGACAACAATGTTTTTGCAACTGTTTGTCGTCCATGCATTGTGCATTTCGAAATGACAAAAAACAAGAAAACCAATTGAGGAAAAAATGGCACACGATGAACTGAATTTTATGAAACAAACGAAACATGGTCGTTCTAAAATAGAAACCCACGAGCAGGGAGAAATACGAATGCTGACTCGTAAGGTTTATGAGCTGACCGTAGAGAACGGCACACTCAAGCAAAAAATCGCAAAATTAAAAGCAAGGATGTGATGTGTTTCGTCTCGTTTTATCTCTCGTCGGGAGAGCAGTCTTTGCCATATACATGGTCTTTTGGTTCTTTATAGTTATCGTCTTATAGTCCTTTACTTTTAAAATACATAGGTATATGCTAAGAGCATGTCTTATTATTTTAGCAATTACTTAACAGACGAGCAACACGAAGCTGTAGAAAGCAAGGGTACTTGTCCTGTATGTAAAAAGAATCAAATAAAAGGCAGACAAACAAAATATTGTAGTGCTGAGTGCAGAATACTTTCCCATAATAATTCTACTCATCCAGCCAAACCACCTGTAGATAGAAACTGTGTTGAGTGTGGTGTTGAGTATACAGGAACAGGGTTCTACTGTTCCGACGAATGTGATCAACAAAACAGGCAAAAGAAGCATCAAAATCCTTTTAGTGAGTATGGAACTAAGGGTGATAAAAAACAGAAAAAAGCAAAACATAAGCAAGAAGAACGATACGGTCTAGGGGATCCCACATGGATGGACGGAAGTTTTGTAGGCAACATACCTGACAATGTTCGATACATCGTTGCCTTAATACCTGACGAACCTTACATGCAGGAAGACATGCAAGAGATCGATAAAATAATAATCGAAGAACTTACTAAATGCAAAGCTAAAAAAGCACCCAAAATCTCTAGGGAAAACAGAATACGACGAGCTGAAAAATCACTTGCTTGGGAAAAGGGTTTGAAGTTCGACTATAAAAGAAAAAAATACTTAAAGAATTAAAGTCCTTTACTTTAGAAAAAAGATGAGATAGATTAAAAATATTTAGAAAGCAGAGAGGAACAAATGGTTAATCAATACGAAATTAGAACCGTCGATTCACACGACCAAGAGAATTTTTTTATTATTCGTGCAAAAGACGAGGGAAGTGCGTTTAATGCATTATTGGGTATTTATCCCAAAGTGTTCAAACATTTAGACATAACACTTCTCGCCGAAAACATCGATAAACACGACGACACACCTGTGGATGAGTTTAATAAAAACACAAATAAGGAAGCACTTATCAATTTTGAAAGTTTCTTCACTGAAGATCTCGACAACATTAGATAGTCCTTTACTTTTCTTCTATATTACGAGAGAATACTTTTATGAATATATTTATATTAGACGATAATCCTGTCATCTGTGCTGAATATCACCTCGACAAGCATGTTGTCAAAATGCCACTTGAGACTGCTCAAATGTTATGCACTGCTCACTGGATCACACACCTTTTTGGTCACACTCCACAATTTATCGACTCTGATCAGTCTAAGGAATTGCGTGAGTATGTGACGTCACATAGTGTAGCCCCCTATAAACCTGCTATGCCCAACCATCCATGCAGTGTGTGGGTTCGTAGCTCTATGCAAAATTATTTATGGCTTATGCTTCTAGGCATTTCTCTAGGTCACGAGTACACCCATCGTTATGGCAGAAAGCATAAATCATCAGAGCTTTTATCTGATTTACCAGACATCGACCTCCCTAACCATGGTCTTACGACATTCGCTCAGGCGATGCCCGACGAGTATCGCAACACTGACCCGATCACTGCATATCGCGAGTATTACCGAAACGACAAAGCATATATTGCTAAGTGGTCAAAGCGAGATGTCCCTTCTTGGTGGGCTGTGTGATTTTATTAAAGAGAGTTGCTAAAGGATTGAAACCAGAAATCACGGACTGGGATCAGCCAACTATCCGAAATTTTGAAGGTAAGATGGTCGAAGGTCGACCAACAAAGGGTTATGGTGTTTCTGCCTTTAATTATGCTGGTAAACTATACGAGCCTGAGCCATGGAATGAGCAGATGTTGCACTTAAAAGAGCATCTTCAAAAATTAGTTCGAGTGGAGCTAAAACGCAAAATTGAATTTACATTTTGTCTTTGTGGTTTGTATAAAGATGGTCGTGCTTCAATCCCTCACCATTCAGACACTGTACCTACTCGAAAGGATATTGTTGTTGGGGTCTCTTATGGGGCTCCCAGAGTGCTTGAGTGGAGAGAGTATAACTTACTCATAAAAAAGAAAACGAACACCAGCAAAACTCATCTGGATTCAATGTTTTTAAAACCCAAAACCAAGCGATATCTATTAGAGGATGGCGATGTTTATTTATTTGATGGTAAATCACAAATGAAAAGTACACATTCCATCCCTTCAATTGAAGGAGTGGGAGAACGCATCAACCTTACATTTAGGAGTGGAATATGAAAGAAGAAATATTATTTAAACCGTGTACATCTGGAACTGGACGAATAACTGGTAGTTGCAAACAGGGCAACGTCGAAGCATCCTTTGCTGATTTGGAAGAGATGTTTGGTGAACCAGCATTCGAGGGCAAAGGCGATAAAATCACAACAGAATTTGTGGTCGATTATGAATACTTTAATTCAATAACCAGAGAAAACGAGTATGGTCAATTCTGTTTGTATGACTGGCATTATGCAAGAGACTTCAATGACGATTATAAAAAAATCACTTGGAATATTGGAGGAAAAGGGTTCATGGCAGTCGAGGCTGTTGACTATGCTATGATGCTTTTCGAAAAGACCGATATTCGTGAGGAATATGAACAAGCAGTCCTGTGCCATGCTAATTGGCATATAATAAAATGAAGAAAAATTATTAGGAGATAAAAATGAAAGCGTTGAGTTTATTTGATAAATTTTTAAACAGTCTTAATTTAAATGATGAAGCCGATTACGAGTTAGCAGAAAGAATGGAGCAATTTAAAAAATCCGAAAGAGAAATGTGGGAAGAAGAAAGAAGATTGGCTTTGGAAGAAACAAAAAATATCGATAAATGGGGGAACGATGATGGGAAAACTTAAAGACTGGGCGATAGGCGAAGGAATCGAATTTACATCCGAAGACTTACCAACAAATATTTACAAAATTGAGTTGGTTACACCTACAATTGAAACATTCAAGGTCGAATCCGATGTACCTTTGACTCGAGATGAAATACTTTCTCGTGTAAAATGGCGACATCCAAAACAAACAGACTTTGGTAACTCTGTTCACGATGTTCATGTGGTTCAAGGAAAGATTGAAAAGGAATAAAACTCCTTTACTTTTATTCCCACATGCATATAATGATCAATGCTATTAATAATTCTATATATAAGGAGGAAAATTATGGCACATCAAGTAGAAACAATGGCTTACGCAGGAGAAGTTCCTTGGCATGGGTTGGGAGTGCAGGTCGAAGACGACCTAACACCAGCAGAGATGCTTAAAAAGGCAAAACTCGATTGGACTGTAAGCAAAAGGGCAATGTACACCACTAACAAATCTGGGAAGGATGCTAAAATCCAAGTCCCCAGTCATGCGGTGCTCGTTAGAGATAGCGATAACAAACCCCTTGGTCCAGTGGGACCGAAATTCATCCCTACACAAAACAGCGAGGCATTCGAGTTTTTCGATAAATTCGCCAGTGCAGGAAAAATCAAAATGGAAACAGCAGGATCCTTGCGTCAAGGTCGCCAAATATGGGGACTGGCTAAAATGCAGGAAGGATTCACTGTTGCTGGAAAAGATCGAGTCGAAGGGTACATGCTCGTTGCCGTCTCCCATGAGTGGGGTCGAGCCAATGAGATTCGCTTCACTCCGATTCGTGTTGTTTGTAACAACACATTGACGATGGCTCTGACCAGAGGTTCTAATAGTGGGGTATTTAAAATGCCACATGTGAAGGCTTTTGATTCAGAGATCATTCGCTCTGCAGAGGAGGCACTCGGATTGGCAAACGATAAGTTGGCTGAATACGAGGAGCGGTCTAAATTCTTGGCGAGTAAACAATATAAGGAAGATGATGTCGTAAGATACATCGCCGAGTTGTTTCAGCCAGAGTTAGTTAAACAAGAGGAAATTATCGAGAACTCTAAAAATGTTTCTAAGATTATAACTAGTCTTGAAATAAAAGACGAGTTTAAGAAAGTTCCTTCTCTCGTTTATCAGGCACTCGAGCAAGGTGCGGGAGCCAATCTAAAATCTGCCAAGGGCACTTGGTGGGGAGCATACAATGCGGTGACTTTTGTGACCGACCACAAATGGGGTCGCGATCGTGAGTCAGCATTGAATAATGCTTGGTTTGGCTGGAGAGCAAACTTGAAAAATAAGGCTCTTCAAAAAGCAACCGACTATGCGAATGTAGCATAATTAGTTCTGCCTACAGAAGTCCCCCAAGTTTCACAGCTTGGGGGATTTTTTTATAGTCCTTTACTTATGTGTGCTTTTTAGTATGATTCTTCTGTTGGTAGATTAACATTAATCTTTAAAATTAGCCAACAAAGTATAAGGAGTCAATTATGACACAAGCAAATAACACAGTGAGTAATGTTGATCTATATGTAGATCCCTACACACTCGAACTGTTCACTAACTATAACCTCGAGAGAACATCGACCTTTATGAACACAGCCGATGTCGGTGATGTATCAGCGGTCGTCAGTGCCGACCCAGCCAACTACGAAACTGCTCGTAAACTTCTCGTAGAGGATGCCGAAGAATTTATTGAAACGATCGCTCGGGATTTCCCAGGCATCAGCATCAATTCTTCTGCTGAGGCATATGCCCATCAATTTCTGCGCAACGCGATGCAGTAAAATTAGCGCATAAGTCTTCTGGGCCAATAAAAGACCCCTTTTTAAATAAAGGGGTCTTTTTTAGTTATTTAAGTGCATTTTACCCACTCCAGATCGTCTGTGGAGCGTTTTCTTAAGAGGGCAAAGGGCTTAGTATACCCAAAAATACCTCCACATGCATGTTTGAATAGGGATGTACTCCTTTACTTTACATTTGCTTTTAGCCTATAATGACTGTGTTGTTAGATTATAAAGAAAGGAGAAAGTTATGCAACAGTTAGAATTAAATCAACCAAAGAGCCACGACTTAGAGTTTCATATTTCAAGGTACTTGAAAAATGCAGAACTCGCACGTCGTCGTATGTCGACTCGGCATAAACTTGTAGAAGAATTTCGCAACTACGAGGAAAATGGTCACACACTAGAAGGAGCGATCAGCTACATCAAAGGCGGTGCTAATTATCTTCAAAAAGAAAGACAAGCACTGTTGATTGACGAAGTTAGATACGACAGTCCCCTTCGTAAAAAAATCCGATCCTACTGGATAGCGAAAGGGATCGCCGATAGTTTTATCGACCAACACGACTCAGGCAGAACATTGTCAGAAAAACAACTTAATTGTTTATGTACAATGATTGACGAGGCTCGTGGGAAAAACTCAAAAACTCCGAGCGTTGGTACTTTACCAAACATTGTTGGAGTCTACGAGGTATTCAACAGAAACACTGCTTTGAAATATCCTAAAATCTGGCTTAAATTACCAGACGGCACGGATATTAAGATTAGTCGTCTTGGCAGTCTTTCTAAATATGAAGGTCAACTTTCTATGGCGAATGGAACTTATGGTGACGGCATGTATTTTGGTCGCATCACTAAAGAAGGTGACATTCACTTACTGAAAGATGGCATTGATCGCAAGGACGAAATACTGACCTTGCTCAATGAATTAGCAGACAACCCAGAAGAAGTTGCTACGAAATATGGTCGCTTAACTGGTAATTGTTGTTTCTGTGTTCGTCAGTTATCAGACGAAAGAAGTTTAGAAGTGGGATATGGGGAAACCTGTGCTTCTCACTATAATCTTCCATGGGGTGAAAGTGTTTGAATACACTTTAATCCGTTTCATCGGTCGGCTGTGTGTTTACGCAGTCGGCTTCTTGTTTATCTTATTCATGTTTATATAAGGAGAATTATTATGAATGATAAAGAATACCCAACGTATGTTGTCCAGTACGAGTATGGGTTTGTAATTAAATTTGTTGACTACATCAACAAACTGGACTCAAACAACAGGATCACTTCTGTTGCCGAATGGCGTTTTCAAATCTGGTGTGACAATGCTCTGTTTTTTGACAGCTTCACATACACACGTGAAGATGAGCGAACCATTTTCACATACACTAGTGAAGATTTTATTGATGCTGAAAAAGGAAATTTTTTGCTGTCCTATCAACATGAACTGCAAATCGATAATCTGGTTTCAGAAGCACTCGCCGACGAAACATATGATCTTGGTGCGAAAACACACGACATCGATGGTTTTGCTCTTCATTACCCTGAAGGTGTAAACGAAAACCCATATGACATTACACACTACGATAATAAGCATAGCCCCACTCTGTATTGGGATGCTTCCTGCGAGTCGTGCAGTGGTTATGGAAAGATAGATACTGATCGTGGTGGTACATATGCTTGCATGTGTGTCGGAACCATGAAATTAGCCGATCAAAACAGGTCTATAAAAATCAATGAAGACGGTGGGATGTACCTTTCCAAAGAAGTAGAGGTGACATCATGACTGATTTAAATAAATCCATCATAGAGAAAGGTTTCGTACAATGGCTCAAGGACAAATACGAAAGACAAGCATACCATGGTGTCGCCTACAACGACAACGATGCTGGGATCGTGGATCTTGGGGTTCATTACGAAGAATGGGACGAAGTACCTTGGGAAATTCGCAGTGAAATCGACGATCGCATAGAGGATCTTCCTTTGGTTGATCTAGCCTTGATTTATGGCAATGAACTAAGGAAAGAATGTGACTATTGGAAAGAGCATTCCGTGCACAAGGAACTGTTTGGTCGGAAAGAAGAAGACAAGGGTGAATTGTTTAACAACATCATTCGCTGGGCATACGTCGAAGTTGCTATGGAATATCTAGACGAACTAGAAGAAGGCATTAAATTGCAAAGGAGGTTTCGATAATGAATAGTCTATATGTTTTGATACTTTTCATGAGTGTCCTCGGAGCGATTGGTACATGGTCTGCTTTCTTAACATTGCCTAATCATAACTTCTTTCTTAAAGTGGTTTCGATGTTCTTGTTTGTTCTTTGTTTAATGGTCAGTTGGGGATGCTTGTTATTACTCCTTTCATAATCCCCCAACCCATTAAGAAATGCCCCTTGAAAAAGGGGCATTTTTTTATGCCCAATGCACATGGACATCTTACGTGCGCAATTTAAGGTATTAAGTCCTTTACTTTAAAACGCATTTAGAACTATAATGAACTGGTCGTTAAGAAAGGAGAAAGAAATGAAAGACACACAAAGATCAAAATGCTACCGCTGGGAAAATAAACTCCGTGGGGCAAATATGGTTGAAAACGTGGTAATCTACCTTGTTCGTTACCTAGACTGGAAGGTTAGAAATATGCCTGCTAAAAACAGGGGTGCTGGCTACAACAGAAAATTCGTCGCATCAAACGGCACGGAACGATATTTTCAAAACCGTGTTTGTTTTATTAAAAAGGGCAGATCCGCCCACAGCTGGAGTCAAGGAATGATCGACGGCAAGGCAATCGTTAATATGATGTTGCCCACTTCTTGGGCACTTCAATATGCGGTCGTGTTGCACGAGTTTGCCCACAGCATTGAACCTTACGATAGCCATGGTCCTAATTGGATGTCTACCTTTTGTATCTTGCTTAATCGGTTTCACCCCGACCATCCTTCTTTAGAAAGTTTGGCTAGATCGCTTGACGCATCAGGTATTAAATATGTGCCCTTCAAGGACAATCCTTGGTATCGTGGATTTTGTCGCGTTAAGTTTAATGCGGATAAGGCACCTGCGTTCACTAAATTGATCGCCAAGGCTTGGGCGGACGGCAAGGAAATATACGGTAAAAAGCACAACGCCACTAACTGGAAATTGCGTGTAATGAACTTAATCAAAAGGCACAATCTTGACGTGGTTGATCAGGTCGGTTTTCATAATAGGTGGAACGACGGAATGTTAGAAGGTCAGTTCGGCGTCTATTTTGAAAACGGTGAATCTGTGTATTTTTATGCGGATGGCGAAGAAACCCCTGACGAAAAACAGGCTTTCTGGAAAGACGTTTACGAAGAATTAAATATCAATTATAAATAAGGAAAAACTATGAATAAAATAATAATCAAAAATATAGAGCAAATCTATAACGCTGGTAACCGTGGGGACGATCTATGGTTTGGTAGTACATACTCGTTGATGGACAACACCAACTACTATATTCTGCTGAATCATAAGTCAAACACATTTGACACTTATGGTAGCCTAGAGGATGCTATTAAAGACATCCCTGAAGAACTGGTTCAAGAATTGGTTGACTGGTATAACGAAAATTAAATAACCCCATCCCCCATAAAGACCCGTATTATTCAAATACGGGTCTTTTTTCGTTGTTATCCCTAAAAATGCCCACTCCAGATCGCCTGTAAATGGCGTTTGGCATAGGGCAAAGGGCTTAGTATACCCATATTATCTAAGTAAAGGTGTATAATCTCCTTTACTCGTGTTGTAAAGGGGTTGCCGTTGTACCCTGTACTCCTTTATTTCGCTCTGCAGATGGTTTCGCTCAATAAGTGGGGTTATGTATACCCCTGTGTTATTAAGGGTTATTGTCGCTATTAGTATGACTGGAAAAGAATGATGGTTCACTTTGTTAGAAAATGCATGTTTCAGCCAATAAGGGAATATCTTTTTCATGAAAGGTAAGTGTTGCTTAATGTGTGGATTATTGCCCATGGTTATTGGTTGGGTATTGGTTGAAGTTGGGTAATAAATGAGTAACGAAAGGGTAATGATGACGAGAAGAATGTAAATGGTGTATGGTGCTTGTAAGGTATATTCTGTGTAGTTGTTATATGGTTATTTGTACATGGTGCTTGTACTTGGTAAAAGGGACTCGGCACTCGCGATCTTTTTACAGCCCACGCACCACGCACCACGATCATGAAAGTAAAGGAGAAAGGGAATCGTCCTTGCTTCATTCACCAAGCACCTTGCACCAATCACAGCTGGCACCAAGCACCACTCACCAAGCACCATGGCGAAGGGTGCAAAGACCAAGGTCATTGTACCTTAATTTTAGGCTCTGGGATCGCTCCCCCCTCCCCCTTTATGGAGACGATGTGATAGCTTTGTCCTTGGCTAAGTTTTTGAGGCACATTCACGAAATTTCTTGCAGCAAGTTTTTTTGACTTTACTCCTTGGTTAAAAAACAGTTATCATTGGAGAAAATTTTTCGGAGAAAAAATTATGGCAATCGGACTAACGAATTGGTTCAAAAAGACTTTTCTCAGCTATGAGGAAGAAACTGTTCGCAACCGCACAAAGAAAGGAAGGTTCGTGGCAGACGATCCTAAGACTAAGGACATCAACGAAGCATACACCAAGACTTATAGAAAAAAGAAGTAATGTGGGCTTCCCATTTGAGATAATAACCATGCTCGGTTCTACCCTTTTGAGTAGTTTGTTAAGCATATGGTCGCAAAGTCGTAAAGCCAAGGCAGAAGAACAGAAGCTCTTGATCACAAGAGGCGAGTTTGAGATGAAAGCGAAGAAACAGTCGCTGGAACATGGCTTAAAAGACAAGGGTTTCGCTTGGACAAGGCGGATTATAGCCCTAACTGCTATATTTGCCATCGTTTTACTGCCAAAACTAGTCGCAGTCCTCTATCCACAGGTCGATGTAACAGTAGGGTACACCAATTGGATGCCTGGATTCTGGTTTTTTAAAGAAGGAAGGGAAGTTTTTGAATGGGTCACGTTTCAGGGGCTTGTTATTACGCAATTAGACACGAATTTAGTGTCTGCAATCATTGGAATGTACTTTGGAGGAAGTTTAGTAAAAAGATGAAACAATCAATTGACTTTTTAACCACTCAGATAGCCCGATTAGAAGAAAAAGGCTATGAAATACCCGATAAACAAGCCTATATAGACAATATTTTAGACTATATGGAAGTTGTGAGGGAAATTGAGTCCAGTAACGATAATACTCAAGTTAATGCTGAAAGTGGAGGAGCAGGATTTTATCAGTTTATAAAAGACAGCATTCCCACGGCTAAAAATAGAGCAAAACGAATGCATACAGCCGAAGACTATGTAGCCAACATTCCAGACAATGCGCTCGAATGGGACGACGATCAAGCTGGTCTAATGTTTTTAGCACATGCTTTTGGTGCTCCAATTAACGAAAAACGAACTTCCGTTGGTTCGGATGAGCTGTTTCACCGTATTGGCACTAATTTTGATCCACAGGCACAACAAGACTTGTATATGAACTATCATTATCGTGAAGCCCCTGACGACGCAACGGTCAATAGAGCAACTAGTGTAATTGGTGAATTTTACCTTGAAAATTACCCCGAAACCGCTAAAAATAGCGGTGGACCTATTACCAGTCCCCTATATTCTGATAAAAGGTACTTAATTTAATGTCTTTGAGACCTCTACAAGAAACAATCGACGAATCGCTGTCGAATCTTAGGAATCCCGATGGACTATCGCCTTTTGTAGAAACACCCGATGGACAAATCATGTCCTACGCCAGTGGAGAAGAAAAAGAATATCGACCGCTAGAAGAAATAGAGCCTAAATGGTGGCATCTTCGCGAACAGCTTCGTAAAGTGTTAATGAACTCGGGAGTTCCTCGTTATCGAGTTAGAGAATTGATTGGTAAGAACCCTGAAGAGTTTCAGCGAATGACTGAACTGCGACAAGAAGCTGGATTAGAGCCAATGGGCATGTTTGAAGGCATGACTCAGGGGTTAGGTACTTTAGACGCAGCATTAGGGATCACTTCCCTTCCAGCATTTACAAAAACAATGGGTTCAATGTCTTTGCCCTATGCAGCAATGGGAACAGAAGCGACAACAGCATTCACGGACAATTTAAAAGCAATACAAGAAGAACCAGAGAATCAGCCAAAAGATTTTGGTTATTATGCTCGAAGAGCAGGACTACCCCTTGCTGGAGCAGCAGGGCTAATGGGCTTTAGTCGTTTCGTACCTAAAACAGATGTGCCACCGACTTTGCCTAGCCAACAGACTCCAAAAATGGACCAAACTCGAAGAAATATACTTAAAACAGGTGCCATAGGGGCTGGGCTGGCAAGTCTACCTCGCCCACTCACCAGTACGATAAAATATGGAAGCAAAGCACCTGTAGCTCCTGCAGCAGCAGGAAAGTCCTTTATCGAAATGATGGGACCAAATTTAACCAAACCTAATATCAGAGACCAATTATCTAATTCGCTTGAAGGGTATCTAAACCCACCAGACAACGTAATGACCCCAGCAGCGATAAAAGAATATGAAGAGTCTATGCCACTTATTGATAAATTTGAGTATGACACTAAAACTTGGAGCTATAACAACCCAGAAAAAGTATTAATCGACGACGACTTTAACGTCACAAGTACGTTTAAAGATTTAAAGAAAGACGCTCGGAAACAGGCTTTTGGTCAAGAAACCATTCATCGACACCTAGCAGACCAAGCCAATATTATCGAGATAGAAGCCATAGGACATACGGGACAAAAACATTTTAAAGATTACGGTCTTAAACCTGAGGAAATTCACATTATTGGCGAATACGATTTCGATGGTTTTGTTCCACAAAAAGACTTCACCATAGGTTCTGGCACTCAATTTGAAGAATCGTATACAAAAGGCATTTCGATTTCTGACAGTGAATTACAAAACATCGATGATTTTGAAAGATATTATCTTAGTGAACACGGTCGAAAAATCAATAAAGAGGTAGATCCTGGAATTCCTTACGAAGCAGGAGACATGGGCTTTGTTGGCATTAACTATTATGAAATAGACGGTATACCAATAGCAGTAGGGAGATATACAGCTAGAGAAGGAGGACAGTTCACAGACGCAATTATTATACCTAATCAAAAAGGCATACAGAGAATCACAGGAATGAAAGAGGAAGAGGTCGCAAAACTGCTAAAAGTGGAAAATGAAGGGAAGTTTGAGATGGGGTATTCTGGAGAACCTAATTGGACAGTAGATGACTAAATTAAACGAAAGACAAGAAAAGTTTGCCCAGAATGTTGCTAAGGGGTTGTCCAAGACACAAGCAGCAATCGAAGCAGGGTATTCACCTAAAAACGCAGGTCGTGCAGGAATTATGATGAGTGGTAAGAACCATCCTAAAATACAAGCACGAATAGAAGAACTTCAAAAACGAGGTGCCGACAGGGCTTCGGTCAGTTTGGCTACACACTTAACCGATCTAAAAGATATTCGCGACCAAGCTCTACAAAATGGTTCATATTCTTCGGCAGTTTCTGCTGAGGTTGCAAGAGGTAAAGCAGCAGGGTTGTATGTAAATAAGTCGGAATTAGTCATTAATCAAGTCGAACAGATGAGTAAACAAGAGGTTATTGAACGACTGAACCAAATTTACCAAATGACTGGTGGAGCGTTGCCAGACAGTAAAATTATTGATATTCAATTAAAAAATGGCTCAAAAACTAACTAACCTCCCCGAAGAAACTCTAAAAGAGTATTTCGAGCTGAGCCAACGCTACCATGAGATTTCTGAAGTCGAAGGTGCTCAAAATGAATTTTTATCGTTTGTTAAGAGCCAGTGGCCAAGCTTCATCGAAGGTCACCATCATAAAATAGTCGCAGAAGCCTTTGACGATATAGCCACAGGCAAATTAAAGCGATTAATCATCAATATGCCTCCAAGACACACAAAAAGTGAGTTTGCGAGCTTTTTACTCCCAGCGTACCTAATAGGGCGCAATCCTGCACTTAAAATCATACAAGCAACTCACACCTCTGACCTTGCAGTTCGTTTTGGTCGTAAAGTAAGGGATTTAATTCAGTCTGAAGTGTATAAACGTATTTTTCCCAACACAATGCTAAACCCAGACTCAAAAGCAGCAGGAAAGTGGGAAACGATGAAAGAGAACGAACCGACAGTGCGAGGGGAGTATTATGCGGTGGGTACAGGAGGTGCGATCGCTGGACGTGGTGCCGATCTGTTTATTATTGATGATCCACACTCAGAGCAAGACGCTATGTCAAAAACTGCTCTGGATGAAGCGTATGAGTGGTACACCTCTGGACCAAGGCAAAGGCTACAGCCTGGAGGAGCTATAGTCGTGGTTATGACTCGTTGGTCAGTTAAAGACTTAACAGGTAGATTAGTCAAAGACATGTCTAAAGGTTCTAAAAACGATCAATGGAAAGTAATTGAGCTACCAGCCATACTGCCTAGTGGAGAAGCAGTTTGGCCAGAATATTGGAAAATAGAAGAACTCGAGTCAATTAAAGCAGCACTGGGTAATGGACCGAAATGGTTTGCTCAATATATGCAAACACCGACTTCTGAAGAAGGTGCGTTAATTAAACGAGATTGGTGGAAAACTTGGGCAGAGAAAAAGCCACCCGAGTGTGAGTACATCATACAAAGCTACGACACGGCATTTTTAAAGTCAGAAACTGCCGACTATTCGGCAATCACGACTTGGGGTGTTTTTTACCCTCACGGAAGGATCGGAGAGCATCTTTATTCGGGAGAAGTAGCGCATTTAATTCTTTTAGATTCCGTGAAAGATCGTCTAGAGTTCCCTGATTTAAAACGCAAAGCATTAGAACTTTACGAGCATTGGGACCCAGACACCGTTATTATTGAGGCTAAAGGAAGTGGAACACCTTTGACACAAGAACTTAGGCGGATTGGTGTTCCTGTGCAGAACTTTACACCGAGCAAAGGATCAGATAAGGTTGCTCGAGTAAATGCATGTACACCTCTTTTTGAGTCAGGTATGGTTTGGAAACCTGATCTCGCTTGGGCGACGGAAGTTGTAGAAGAGTGTGCTTCTTTTCCAAACGGAGACCATGATGACTTAGTTGACTCCATGACTCAAGCAGTTTTACGATTTCGCCAAGGTGGCTTTGTCCAGTTGGCTTCCGACTACGAGGAAACATTTGATGGGTATAGACATAAACGAATGGTTTATTACTAGGAGTTCATTAAATGAAGAAATTAACTGTAGGTATGGCTACCTATGATGATTTTGACGGAGTTTACTTTACAATACAGGCTATAAAACTGTATCACCCAGAAACAATAAACGACATAGAGTTTCTTGTAATCGATAATAACCCTTCAGAAGTAAGTGGTCAAGCAGTTAAGGCATATCTCGATAAATCTGTCCCTAACGGTCGATACATACCCTTCACTAAATATAAAAGCAATTTCGTTAAAGATCTAGTGTTTACTGAAGCGCAAACAGAGTATGTTTTATGTTTAGACTGCCATGTTCTTTTACCTCCAGGAGTTTTACAGAAACTTCTTGATTACTATTCTTTATTTCCAAACACCAAAGATTTACTTCAAGGACCATTAATGCACGACGACGGGATAAACTACTCCACACATTTTGATCCGAGATGGAGCAATAACATGTTTGGTCAATGGGGCTTTGCAAAAGAATTGTTTGAAACAGGAGCTCCTTTTGAAATCCCTATGCAGGGTGGTGGTTTGTTTTCTTGTAAAAAAGAACATTGGGTTGGCTTCAACCCTAAATTTAGGGGATTCGGTGGAGAAGAGTGGTATCTTCAAGAGAAATTTAGAATAAATGGCGGTCGAGCACTGTGTTTGCCTTTTTTACAATGGACACATAGGTTTGGTCGACCTTTGGGACCAAAATTTCCTTTAAACATGTACGATAGAATTAGAAATTATTATGTTGGTTGGATGGAACTTTACGGGGATAAAAACCATCAAGGAATTCAAGAAATGTTAAAATACTTTAAAGAAGAGGGTCATGAAGAAACTATTGAACGAGTATTTTCTGATCTAAGCGATGGAAAATAAATATTTACTATTATTTTAATTAAATATAGAGTGATGCGTTATGGCAATTGACAAACAGGTTCAACCGCAACCGTTACCAACGGAAATTCCCACAGATGGACCAATAGAGATAGAACTAGAACTTCCAATGCAAGAAGGCGAAGAGTTCGCCGATGTTTTAGAAATGCCTCAAGGTGAAAATTTTAGTGAAAATTTAGCAGATGCTTTAGACCAAGATGTTTTAGGAATGCTTTCTACCGAACTTGTTCGTCTTTATGAAGAAGACAAAGAGTCTAGAAAGGATTGGTACGATGCTTTTAGTAAGGGACTAGATTTATTAGGAATTAAAAGTCAAGAACGAACGCAACCTTTTCAAGGAGCAAGTGGTGTTGACCACCCTATACTTGCAGAAGCAGTAACTCAATTTCAAGCTCAAGCCTATAAAGAACTTCTACCTCCAGGTGGACCAGTACAAGTGCAAGTTGTTGGTGATCAAAACCCTGAGATCTCTACACAGTCGACTCGCGTTAAAGAATTCATGAACTATCAAATCAGCCACGTTATGGAAGAATACGATCCAGAGATGGATTCAATGCTTTTTTACCTACCGCTTTCTGGCAGTGCGTTTAAAAAGATTTATTTCGATACGATGTTAGACCGTGCGGTCAGTCAGTTTGTTAAAGCTGAAGACTTAGTTGTTAGTTACTCTACAACTGATTTATCTACTTCACCACGTGTGACTCACGTTATGAGCATGACTAAAAATGATTTGCTTAAAATGCAGTTAAATGGCACGTATAGCGATGTTGATTTAATGCAGAATCCTGGATCAGTGGTTCCGAACGAAGTTCAAGAAAAAATCGAAGAACTTGAAGGGCTAACTGGAACGTACACAGAAAATAACGAACTCTACACGATACTAGAAATGCATGTTGATTTAAGATTAACGGAAATAGAAGACCATGGTTTCGCTTGTCCGTATATTGTAACAGTTTGTGAAGACATGAATCAAATATTGGCTATCCGACGTAACTGGGAGGAGGGCGATACTCTTTATAAAAAAGTAGATTACTTCGTTCAGTATAAGTTCCTGCCAGGATTAGGGTTCTACGGTTTCGGACTTATCCACATGATCGGTGGTCTAACTAAATCAGTAACAGCAATATTAAGGCAACTTATCGATGCTGGTACTTTAGCTAATCTCCCTGCAGGGTTTAAGGCTCGTGGGATGCGAATACAAGGCGAAGACGAGCCACTGCAACCTGGAGAATTTAGAGACGTTGATGTAGCAGGAGCTACAATTAAAGATTCGTTATTACCCCTACCCTATAAAGAACCATCAGCGGTGTTGTCTCAATTGTTGGGTCTTTTGGTTGATTCGGGCAGAAGGTTTGCTTCTATTGCAGATATGCAGATCGGAGATGTCGGAAGCCAACAGATGCCAGTCGGTACGACAATAGCAATGTTAGAGCGTGGAACTAAGGTCATGTCGGCTATACATAAACGCTTACATTTTGCACAGAAAAAAGAATTTAGACTTTTAGCTAAAATATATTCTAAATATCTACCACCAGAATATCCATACATGACTGAGGGTGGACAACAGGTTGTTATGGCAAAAGATTTTGACGATCGTATAGATGTTTTACCAGTTAGCGATCCAAATATTTTCTCAATGGCTCAAAGGGTGTTGATTGCACAGCAGCAACTACAGATGGCACAAGCTGCACCAGAAATACACAACCTACAAGAAGCATATCGTCGAGTTTACGAAGCACTTGAGATAAAAAACCCACAAACACTATTTAAACAAGAACAACAAGTTCCACCAAGAGACCCAATCAGTGAAGAACAAGCAGCCATGATGGGGCAACCGATTAAAGCATTCGAATGGCAAGACCATGAAGCATATATTGCTGCACACTCTTCTTTTATGCAAAACCCAATGTCGCAGCAAAACCCAATGGTTGGGCAAACACTTAGTGCTAATATACAAGAACATCAATCAATGTTGTATAAACTTCAAATCGAAGAATCGATGGGACAACCACTGCCACCGTTAGACCAGTTACAGCAAATGCCACCTGAGCAATCACAACAAATAATGAATGAAATTGCTCAAGCAGCAACTAAAGCTACAGCAGAAGTAACGGGCAAGGCTCAAGCATTGGCTAAAGCTGAAGAACTACAAAGACTTGACCCAGTTATCGAGCTTCAAAAAGCCGAAATAAAACAGAAAGCAGAAGCCTCTGATCAAAAAACGGAAACTGAAAGACAAAGAATTGAATCTCAAGAAGCTATAGCAGAAATGAAAATTGCAGCAGACAGAGAGAAAAACGTACAGAGCTCTATACTCGAAGCAGATAGAACTTATGCAGATATTTTAAATACTGTCCGAGAAGCGGACGAAAGAACTAGAGGAGAATAAAATGGACAAGAAGTCTAAACTATACCCTGGACCACAGAAAAACCCAGTCAAGCTGAACACAGAAGGCGATGGAGAAATAAAAGCGGTAAAAGGGAAAGTTAAAGGTGGCGGTGCTGCTACTAAAGGACTTAGTTTTATCCAATGGGTTAAAGAATAACTTATGGATTGGCTAACTGCGACTGAATTTTTATTAAAACAGTCTCGTAAACGACAAGAAGAGTTAAAAACTACTCTCGTTAATGGTGGTGCTGCAGACTACACACAATACCAACATTTAATAGGTGAGATAAAAGGTTTGAATTTTATAGAAAATGAAATAATTGGATTACACAAAAGAATGGAGACAGCAGATGAAGAATGAAGCGCAAAAACCTAAGAAAGTTAAGAGAGAAATACCTCCTTTCGTTTCTAATTTTGGGTCTGAAGAACCCGAAGAAAAACCAACAAGTTTTACACCAGATGACCTAAAGAAAGACAGTACGCTGTCTCAAAAACTTCCTCGACCAACAGGTTATCGCATGCTAATTTTACCTTTTGCCCCTTCTCAGACGACAAAAGGTGGAATCTATCTGGCTAAACAAACTGTAGACCGAGAGCGTCTAACTACAGTAGTGGGTTATGTTGTAGCCCTCGGACCAGATGCTTACGGAGACTCAAATAAATTCCCAGAAGGCGCTTGGTGCCAAGCGGGAGATTGGGTTATTTTTGGACGCTACGCAGGTGCCCGAATCCAAATTGATGGTGGTGACTTGCGTCTTTTAAACGACGATGAAATTTTAGCATTGATAGATGACCCCGAAGATATACTCGGGGGATAATTCTTTACTCTTGCAAAAATTCACGCTAAACTCAAAAACATTACATGGAGGAGACCATGCCAGAAGAAACTGAAAACTTAGAAAAAGAAATAGAGATCCCTAACGAGGAAGAAACTGAAGAAATTGAAGTTGAAGCATCCGCCGAAGCCTCAGGGGAACATGAAGAAGAAATAGATAAGTATAGCGACAAGGTTCAAAAACGAATCGATAAACTTACCTATAATCAACGAGAAGCCGAAAGACAAAGAGACGAAGCTCTCCGAGTTGCTCAAACACTACAAGGTAAAGTTAGAGAATATGAAGCGAAAGCTGAAGAAAACAGCCAAGCCTTGTTTAAAGAGTACAACGGAAGAGTTAATTCGGAGTTAGAAAAAGCTAAAGACGATTATCGGAAAGCTGTTGAAGGAGGAGACGTTGATACTCAAGTAAGTCTTCAACAGGACATAGCAAAGTTGGCGGTAGAGCAAGAAACTTTATCTCGACGAGAACAACCAAAAACTAGGATTGAAAAATCTAACGGTGCCGATGTTCCACCTCCAGTGGATCCACGGGCAACAGCTTGGGCACAAAAAGAAGAAAATTCTTGGTTTGGAAGAGATCGAGTAATGACTTCTGCTGCTTTTGAAATAGATAAAGAAATGCAGGAACAAGGAATAAACCCTACTGCTGCTGATTACTACCAGCAGTTAGATGGGCGGATTAAAGAAGCGTTTCCACACAAATTTGAACAAGAGGAAGTTAAAGCTCCTCCTGTGCAAGCAGTTGGACGAACTAGCGCTGGGGCTAACCCAAACACTAGGAAATCCAGAAAAGTAAAACTCACAACAAGCCAACAAGCAATTGCTAAGAAGCTTGGTGTGCCATTAGAAGAGTACGCAAAGTATGTCTAAATATAGGAGTATAATATGACAGATCGAAACTCCCGTTCTGCTGAAGTTCGAGAAAAAACTACTCGCAGAAAACCTTGGCAACCACCATCCAGTTTGGATGCGCCACAACCCCCTCCAGGATATAAATATCGCTGGATCCGTGAAAGCATTCTCGGGCAAGATGATAAAACGAATATGTCTAAACGTATTCGGGAAGGATTCGAGCCAGTTCGGGCAGAAGCTCATCCTGAGTTTCAAGGTCCAACAATTGAGGACGGCAAACACGCAGGTGTTATTGGAGTTGGTGGTTTAATTTTAGCCAAGATTGATGAGTCGATAGTAGATGAACGTAAGGAATATTTTCAAGATATGACCGATGCGTCCATGCAAGCTGTTGATTCTGAACTAATGAGGGAAAGTAATCCTATTATGCCTATCGAAAAACCGACTCGTCAAACGAGAACGGAGTTTGGTAGCAGAAAAGATCTTTCTAAAGACTAACCTTTAACTAAATGGGTAATTAAACTATGGCAAATACTAATGACCCCAATGGGTTTACACCAGCATATCACATGACTGGTGGAACTATTAGACCTGCTCAAATGAGAATCGCTAGTGCGACAAATGCTTCTATCTTTAGTGGCGACGTTGTCAATCTATCAAGTGGTTATATCATTCAAGGCACGGCTACTGGTGCTCCTGTTGGCGTTTTTGCTGGCGTTTATTATGAGGCAAGTGATGGCACTCCGACGTTTTCAAAACATTGGACTGCTGACACTGCTACATTAGGAAGTGCAGATGCTAAGGCTTATATTTATAACGATCCAGATATCGTTTACGAAGCTCAATTTACTGCTGGTACACCAGCTGTAAGTTTTATTGGCAATAAATACACTCTTTCAACGACTGCTGGTAGTACATCTACTGGTCGTTCTGCGGAAGGTGTGACTGCTACTACATCTTCTGGTGTTGCTCTTTGTGTTGGCTTTGTGGATACACCAAGCAACTCAATTGGAGCTAGTGCCAGAGCATTCTTCCGTTTCCCTGCTAATCCGTTTGAATAGGAGTTAAGAAATGGCAATTAATCGAGCACAACTCGTTAAAGAACTTGTTCCAGGACTTAATGCTTTATTCGGACTGGAGTACTCACGATATGCTGATGAACACACCATGATTTTCGACACAGAAAATTCTGACCGTGCTTATGAGGAAGAAGTGATGCTCTCTGGATTCGGAGAAGCAGCAGTAAAAGGCGAAGGCGCTGCAGTTAAGTATGACACTGCCCAAGAAACTTGGACAGCACGTTATACACACGATACTGTGGCATTAGCTTTCTCCTTGACTGAAGAAGCGATGGAAGATAATCTGTATGATACCCTA
>TARA_R110001592_G_scaffold52511_7_pt1 | contig 25791 bp, 22 predicted proteins | sample TARA_R110001592 | Tara Oceans TARA_R110001592 (sample SAMEA4398387) | marine metagenome | biome: Polar Biome; feature: [SRF] surface water layer (ENVO:00010504); material: water (ENVO:00002006), including particulate matter (ENVO:01000060) such as... | depth 5 m | reverse complement strand
GTTGACGGCGTCTTGATGTTTCCAGAAGATGCCGTGACAAAATATCTAGAGATTACCAAGCGCCTTAAGTAAGTAAACGATTAATTTGCTAGCGGCCCCTGTGCTTGTCGAGGGGGCCTTTCAAATTAAACGTCAATCAAATGCGCTTCCAAGCTCTGTTTAATCGCTTCCGGTAGTTGTTTCTTCTTCTGAGTATCATGATCAAAATGAACCATCACAGCAGAGCCTTCAGCCACTTTGGAATTTTCTTGCCAGGCTTCATGATGCACCACAAATGAACTATTACCTATAGACTGGATAAAGGTCTTAACTTCGACGTCCGTTCCATAAAAAATTTGCTTTAAAAAGCTTACATCTATCTTTGCGAGAATCAATTCCCACTTATCAATAGCCAAGCTAGGCGTAAAAATTTTGAAAATAGGTGTTCGTGCTTGTTCAAACCAAGCCGGAAGCACCGTATTATTGATATGGCCTAATGCGTCTGTTTCGACAAATCTTGGCTCTATAGTCATTGAAAACATGGCTTACCTTACTTTAGGTTAATTACTTAAAGAGTTATAAATGAAAGGTTCATAAATGATTTATATCGTTATAATTTTTGTCGCGGCTATAATCCTACTTCCGGGAATATGGGTCAAGAAGACCATCAATAAGTATACAAAAGAGATTCCTGACTTACCCGGTACAGGCGGTCAATTTGCTGAACACTTACTAGCTAAATTTTCTATCACTGACATAAAAGTAGAACAAGGTCAGCCTAATGGCGATCATTATTCCCCAAATGAAAAGCGCATCCGCTTAAGCCCGATAATCTACACCGGCAAATCGATTAGCGCGATGGCCATTGCAGCTCATGAAGTCGGCCATGCCATACAATATCATCGGAAAGAGTCCATCACCCTACTTCGAGAAAAATTAACGCCTGTCGCTTTTATTGCAGAAAAAATATCCCTTGGATTATTAACGCTAAGCCCGATTCTAATTCTTATATTTAAAGTCCCGCATATAGGCATATTTGCCATATTGGCTTCACTTATTTCATTAGCACTATCTGTTCTTGTGCAATTTATTATTTTACCCATGGAATGGGATGCCAGCTTCAATAAAGCCCTGCCGATTATTATTGAAGGTGAGTATCTTTCTGAATCGGAAATACCTGCTGCCAGAAAAATTTTGCGCGCTGCTGCCATGACTTATGTCGCAGCTACCTTATCTAGTATTTTAAGTATTTGGCGCTGGTTACTTCTTCTGCGAAGATAAGATTCAAAGCCGAAGTTGAAAATTTCTTAAACCGGTATCGCAATTTTAATTGCCTAAGATTATCATCCTATCTACTTGAATATATGCAGACCGAAAAAAAAGAGTATCTATGCAAGCAGTGAACGTCGACGATCAAGGTTTCTTGCTTGATTTAAATGATTGGAATAAATCTTTAGCCGAAGAAATTGCACGCTCTGAAGGTATAAATTTAACTGCCGCTCACTGGGAAGTTATTTTCTTGTTAAGAGAGTTTTATCATGAATTTGATATTTCTCCTGCCATGCGAATTTTAGTAAAACAAACCAAGTTAAAACTCGGCGAAGACAAAGGTAATAGCCACTACCTTCTTAGTCTATTCCCAGGAAGTCCTGCAAAAATAGCCAGTAAGATTGCAGGTTTACCCAAGCCCACAAATTGCTTATGACACTCTATTCACATTTTAGAAGTAACCACTATGACAGACATTAATATCCTACAAGCCGACCCTGAACATCCTTTTGCACAGTATGTGAGAATCTTAGGTAAAGGCAAAAAAGGTAGCCGTTCGTTAACTGAAGCAGAAGCCTTTGATGCGATGAGCATGATCCTTCAAAACAAAGTAGAAAATGTGCAACTAGGCGCTTTTTTAATGCTTTTGAGAGTTAAAGAAGAATCACCCGAAGAATTAAGTGGTTTTGTAAAAGCCGTTCAAGCACATATCACTGTACCGAATAGCATTAAAGTTGACCTTGACTGGTCATCTTATGCAGGAAAACGAAGACACCTTCCCTGGTTTATTTTCAGCATACTGTTGCTTAATCAAGCCGGTTATAAAGTGTTTATCCATGGCGCAAGTGGTCATACGCATAATCGACTTTATACCGAACAAGTACTTCAAGAGCTAGGATTTGAAACGGCCACTAATTGGGAACAAGCGAGTAATTTAATTGAAAAGAATGGCTTCGCTTATATGGCATTAAGCCATATCTCCCCTCTTTTGGCAGAAATGATAAATCTTAGACATATCTTAGGTTTGCGCTCGCCGGTGCATTCTTTATCGCGATTAATTAATCCTTTAAATGCCGATGTGGTGCTTCAAGGCATATTTCATCCAGCCTACAGCGAGCTCCATCAGGAAGCGGGTAAATTACTTAATTATAAAACGCTTGCCGTTATTAAAGGTGAAGGCGGAGAAATAGAACGAAATCCTGATACCGCTACTGTCGTTAAATGGACGTCTAACGATGAAATGGGCGAAGAAGAATGGCCTGCATACTTCCCGCGAAGACATGTTAAACCTCAGGAATTATCAATTGAACACATGAAGGCTGTTTGGGGTAATACGGCAGAGGATGAATACGCAGTGGGTGCAATCCAATGCACCTGCGCTTTTGCGCTGAAACATCTTAATCCAGAATTAACACAAGAAGCTGCCATCGAAAAAGCAATTATGCTTTGGAATAATAGAAGCCTTAACTATTTTGTTTAAGGCTCGAAGATACTCCCTGAGCTTGTCGAAGGGGGTTCCAGGTTCCACGAACTCAAGCTTCTTGCACGTTTCGACAAGCTCAACGAGCGTTATAATTATTACTTAAGACTTCAATAAGCGGCTGCAATTGCTTTTCATAAGGTGCTGATGCTTTAAGTGCATCCTTATAAATTGGCTGCCGAACTTGGCTAACACTCGCTGTACGAACAGCCCGTTTATTCTTATGGAATTCAAAACAAGCGGCTTCAGCCTCTAAGCTACAAAAAGCCAGCAAATTACTTATTTCTGTTTCAGAATCAGCCACCATGCTTTCGTAATTCGCTTCGTAAATTTGCTCACCAAATAAATTTTCCCAATGCGCCATCATCTTCTGATACTCGCAATAATATTGCCCAAGCTCTTTAAGTTCATTGGTGTAAGCATGGCTGCCACTAAAGTTTTGTTTATATACCGAAAAACAGGTTTCTAGTGGATCGCGAGTGCAATGAATAATCTTAGCATTGGGCAAAGCCATCGCAATCAAACCTACCAGCATAAAATTGTAAGGCATTTTATCGGTAAAGAAGCTTGCAGACTGCCTGGATCTCACACTATCAATATACCCATTAGCGACAGTAAGACATTTTTCAAGCTTCTCAGAAAGGGGAATCTGATCGGATAAGATATCAGCATGTTTCTCAAAATTAGCTTTAAGATCCGTAATTTCACCTTCAGCATCAACAAGACTATGACTTGATAGAATTTGTTCTATCAAGGTTGTCCCGGAGCGAGGCATGCCAAGAATAAAGATAGCTGATTTATCGTCTAGCCCTTTATCTTTAAATTCAGCCTTTAAGGTTTCTGAAAACGTGTCAATTAATACCTGAAACTGCCTGCACGTTTGTTCATGAGAATATTGATAACTTGATCGGTTAATATCATTACCTAACTTCAGATAATGAAACGATTTAGAGGTGTTTTTGATTTTTTCAAAATACATAGACAGCACGTAAGCCACATTCATTTTTACAGCTGGCGTAAGACCCTGAGTCATTAATTGTTTTTCTAATTGAGGAATCAATTTATCGACTAAAGGCTCTTTTTTTCCTTTGCCATAAACAAGTAAATTTTTAATCACAGCTAACTGACCAGGATTCAGCTTTAGCGCTTTTTGAAAAGATTTATAGCCCTTTTCAACATCACCCAATCGGCTTAGCGCCAAACCTTTCAAGTTATAGGCATTAGCGCTATTGGGCGCCTGTTTAATCAGCGTTTTACTTAACTCTAAGGCTTTTTTCTCTTGATGATTGCTAATTAATACCCCGCAAAGCTGTTCTTTCAGAACTAGCTCATTAGGCTTTAGTTGAATTAATTTAGTCAGCCACTTTTCTGAAAAGTTATTCTCTGCAAGCGAAGTCGCAATAGCGACTCCCTGGTTTAATAAATCGGGATTATCTGGCAAAGCATCTAAGGCACTTGCTATATATTTAAGCCCTTCATGGGCTCTTTGCGTCTGACTCAACAATAAAGCCAAACGAGAATTAATTAAGGGGTTCTTGGGTTCAGTTTTTTGCAACTGACGATATAAGCTTTCAGCTTCTGAGAATTCTCCTTGCTGATGAAAGGTTATAGCTTGATTAAGAATTTCCTGCATTATCTGCCTTATTTTTTTATTTGAAGCTTAGTATTTTTGGATTTGTAAACTTCAAGCCGATTCACACAGGAATGGATACCTGTTTAACGAAAAATGCTGGATCGGTGTACATCTAGATCTCTAACATTTGAAGACATATGGCTTCGCGTTTCCTGCAAAAATGTTTTGTAGGCATCATACTTTCTTGTACTGATAATTTCATCCAAAAAGCCGATTAAGCGTTTAAGAATATCTGGTAAGCCTTTTAAAATCAGATCTACATCACGGGCTACCGCGCAGGCATTTTCTTTTGCTTCATCGGTTAGTTCTGCAAATAGCCTAGGATCAAAAATTCCGGTATCAGTCGATAAGGAAGCAAGTCTTCGAACCCATGAACGCAATACATGAATCTTTGGTTCATAATCATGAGGCAGTAGCTGAGCACTTAATAATAAAAGTGAGCCATGCATTTTTTCCAAATTTACTATTTTTTCTTTGGTTTCACTCAACAAAATATCCGTAGCAATATGCTTATTTAAATTTGGCAAGTAAGGCTCAAACAATTTCACCCAATGTGAGTGAGCTTTAGGAAAGTAAAGAAAGCCATTTAATCTAAGGTTTGGCATTGCGTGCTGTAGCTGATTATGGCCGCCTAAACAATCTAAACGATCACTTATTTCATTGGCGATAATAAGAATTTGATTATCAAGCTCTAACTGAGACTCACTAATATGAATCGGAAAGCCTGTGCCATCGACCTTAGCGTGATGCGTTAATATTAATTCAGACAAACCTTCTAACTCGGGCAAATTATTTTCAACAAAATTGGCACTAATTAAGGCATGTATATCTTGCCCTTTTTGATCAAAAATTTTTGCGATAAAAGGACTGCTGGCCTTACAATTTAAAACTTGTTCTGGCTCAATCGTTTCATACTTACCAATATCTTGTAACAAACCAGCAAAAAATAATAAACGTTGATTTTTAACAGGTAAACGTAAGGACTTCGCAACTAGCAAACTGCACCAAGCACAAAATAAGGCTCGTTCAAAATCCATTTGAGAATTAATATGTAGCCGGGTAATGGAGCGCATGACATTTGGAAACTTTTCTAACTCTTCACAGTACCCTACCATTTTTGGCCATACTGTATTTGCAGTATTCATCTTAAATAAGCTTGGGTGCGCGTCAATAAAGCACCGAAACTCAAGGAGTAGGCTTGCTGCACTGATATAATAATTACCATTTAGGCAATCAAAACTACTATCACTCATAAGGCTTATTATTCTCTATTTTCTATAGACTAAAAAAAGAGTGACTCCCTTCGCCACGTCAATCGTTTAAACTCTATTAAAGATAGGCGACAACACGGCTATATTCAAAGATCAAAGCGTGATAATTTGTATGTTTTTTAGAGAATAATGTGCCTATCCAACTTTTAAGCTTTATCTGTTATAGCTAAAGCATCCAAAACCAAAATTAGTGAACGAGCCAAAACTATGCATGATGATGTCAAAGAATATTATGGAAATGTACTTCAGCAATCAGAAGACCTTAAAACGAATGCCTGCTGTACATCTTCAAGCCACCCCAAACACGTTAAGCAAGCGCTCTCTAAAGTTCATGACGAGGTCCTGAGCAAATATTACGGTTGCGGCCTTATTGCACCCGATCTATTAAAAGGCATGCATGTTCTCGACTTAGGTTGTGGTTCAGGCAGAGACTGTTATGTACTGTCTCAATGGGTTGGTGAGCAAGGGCGTATTGTTGGGGTCGATATGACCGAAGAACAATTAAATGTCGCGCTAAAGCATGAGCAATATCATGCAGACCTATTTGGTTTTAAAACTAAGAATACCGAATTTAAGTTAGGTTATATTGAAAAACTAGATGAATTAAACCTTCCTGATAACAGTTTCGATATTATCGTTTCAAACTGCGTGATCAATTTATCTCCAGATAAAGAGGCTGTATTACGTGAAGCCTATCGTTTATTAAAGCCCGGCGGCGAATTATATTTCTCAGATATTTATTCAAATAAACGTGTACCAGCTGAATTGGTAAACGACCCAGTACTTTACGGTGAATGTTTAAGTGGCGCTTTATATTGGAACGATTTCGAAAACCTAGCTAAGAGAGCGGGCTTCTTTGACCCCAGGCTGGTTGAAGACGATATCATCACCATAGAAAATGCAGCAGTGGAAGCAAAGATCGGCCATATTGAATTTTATTCTGCCGCCTATCGCCTATTCAAAATAGAAGGCCTAGAACCAAGCTGTGAAGATTTTGGCCAAGCTGTTATTTATAAGGGTGGTATTGGTCATTCAGACAATAGTTTTATGTTAGACAAGCATCATTTTATTCAGAAAGGTAAAGTATTCCCGGTGTGTGGAAATACTTATAGAATGCTCTATGAAACTCGCTTTAAGGAATACTTCGAGTTTATCGGCACCTGGGACACTCACTATGGGATTTTTGAAGGCTGCGGCAGTAGCATTCCATTCGAGCCGGCAATTATGATTAATGATAATAGTGGTGGCGGTTGCTGCTAGTTTCGATGTTTTTGAAGCCTCTAATTTATTTTTGGTTAAAAATCAAAAGTAAATTAGAGGCTTTTCATCAACTGCTATAAAACAATAGAAAGCTTTCGTTTAATCAATAATCTCAGTTGCTTTTCTGACTCAAGAATAATAAAAAGTATGACACCAACAATTCCGATAACAAACAATTCTTCTAATTTAAGTGCCGATGTTCCAAATATTGTCTGAAATATGGGTAGGTAGATAACAGCAATTTGCGCACCTAAAACTAAGGATATGGTTAACCAAAGTATGCTAGAACCTTTCAAAAAGCTGAAGGTAAACGTGTCATTGAATATATTTCTGATAAACAATAAATGAAATATTTCAAGCGTCACTAAAGTATGTAGAGCTAAGGTTTGTGAATGGCTAGCGGTATGCGACTGATTAATAGAATAATTAGATATACCAAACACAGCGACAACGAACAAAAATGAAACCAGAACAATATGCCAAAGAAGATGAGCGTTTATTAAGGGCGCATTGGCCTTTCTGGGTTTTCTTTGCATCACGCCACTTTCTGAAGGGTCGAAGGCTAAAGCGAAGCCTAAGGTAACTGTAGTTATCAAGTTAATCCATAAAATTTGGATTGGGGTAATGGGTAGCAACAAACCAAACAAAAGCGCCACGGTAATAACCATGGCTTCGCCTGTACTGGTTGGAAGTGACCAACTCACTACTTTTTGAATATTATCGTAAACTGTTCTGCCTTCTTTCACGGCAGCTACAATTGAGGCAAAATTGTCATCAGCCAACACTAAATCGGATGCTTCTTTGGCGGCTTCACTGCCTTTCAAGCCCATAGCAATACCGATATCTGCCCGTTTTAATGCAGGAGCATCATTAACGCCATCACCTGTCATCGCAACAATTTCACTTTGAGATTGCAAGGCCATCACTAAACGTAATTTATGCTCTGGGCTGGTACGCGCAAATACGTCCGTTTCTAATACTGTTTTTTGTAATGCCTGATCATCTAAAAGATCAATATCTTTACCTGTTAGTACAGACTGAACATTGGTAAGTCCGATTTTTTTTGCGATGGCTAACGCAGTTCCTGCATGATCACCCGTGATCATTTTTACGCTTATACCGGCAGAGTGACATTCTGCAACAGCCTTGATCGCCTCTTCTCTAGGTGGATCAATCATCCCCAGCATACCCAATAACTGAACATTGCCATCAATATCTTCTCTGGATAAAATAGAGTGATGTGGTTCTACGGGTATATAGCCAAATGCTAAAACACGTTGTCCTGCCGATGCGATTGAATCTGCTTGTTGCTGCCAATATTCTAAATCAAGTGATGACGGCTCTGACTGAGATGAAACTTGCTTAGCGCACATTGCCAAGATACGTTCAGGCGCACCTTTGATAAAAACAACAGATTCCCCATCTTGCTTATTATTCAAGGTGGCCATATAACGATGATCAGCATCAAATGGAATCACATTAGTTCGTGACCAGGTTTTATTTTCTTGATCAGACTGAAGCCCCACTTTTCCCGAAAAAGCCAACAAAGCGCCTTCCATTGGGTCACCCACTACTTGCCAAACATCTCCTGAAAGATTGATGCTGGCGTCATTACACAATAAAGCAGCGCGAGCAATTTTATCCAGAAGATGATGCTCACTCGGGTCTATCACTTCCTCATTCAAGGTGATTTTGCCCGAAGGTGAATAACCTTCCCCCTCTAAACTAAAAATATGCTTGTCTGTTAGTACAGAGGTCACGATCATTTCATTTCGGGTCAAGGTGCCTGTTTTATCTGTGCAGATCACAGACACAGCACCCACCGTTTCAATCGATGGTAAACGCCTAACTATTGCATTTCGCTTGGCCATTGTTTTTACACCAATCGCCAAGGTAATTGTTAAGATTGCGGGTAGGCCTTCGGGGATTGCAGCCACTGAAAGACTGACAACGGCCATAAAAATATGATTAAAGGAATAATCCTGAACAAACAAACCATACACCAGCAAAAATGCCGCCACGGACAAAATGAAGAAAGTTAGCCATTTTGCAAAAATAGCCATTTGTTTTACTAAAGGCGTTTCCAACGTTTCAACCTTGGAAAGCATATGATTTATTCGGCCTATTTCAGCTTGCTCTCCAGTCGCAACAACTAATGCAGTTCCTTGACCTGCTCTGACAATTGTTCCTGAATACACCATACAGAGTCGATCACCCAATGCAGAGTTTTGCTCAGACGCTTGTATATTTTTTTCACTGGGAACGGATTCGCCCGTTAATATTGCTTCATCAACAAACATGCCGAAACATGCTAATAATCGACAGTCAGCCGGAACTTTGTCACCGGGCTCTAAATAGACGATATCACCTGGCACTAATTCTTCAGCAGGAATATAAGAACGAGTACCATTTCTAAGAACATTAGCTTTTGGTGCTAACATATGACGAATAGAAGCTAAGGCATTTTCTGCCTTACCTTCTTGAATAAAACCGATCACAGCGTTGGCAATAACCACTGTTAAAATAACAGCGGTATCAAAAAAATGCCCTAAAAGTGCGGTGATGACAGAAGAACCGATTAAGACGTAAATCAGAATATTATTGAATTGAGCAAAGAAACGTTTCAGCTTACTCGCTACTTGAACTTCAGATAAACGATTTAAACCAAAACGCTGCTGTCTTTCTAAAACGTTTGCGGCACTTAGCCCCTCTTCTGAAGAACTTAGTTGATCAAAGATAGCTTGCTTGGATAATGAATGCCATGCAGATGAATTATTTTCATTAACAGGTGTTTTCTTATCCAAACTATTTTTTCCTCTAAACGCATTAGAAAAAGCTATGGCGATAATTGATATCCTTAGTACGTTTTAATCACAGCAGTTCTTTTTAACTAGCTTCTCTTCTTCAATAAATTTTTGAACATCGGCGGCATAACGTTCTTCAACTGGGACAAAGCATTTCTGATCTTCATCATAAGCTTTCACGTCACCTTTGCCTATATCATAGGTCCAGGCATGGAGTTGAACCTTACCGGTTGCATGTTTTGCAGCCACATATGGATGGGTTTTAAGATGCCGTAATTGAAGCAAGACATTTTCTTCAACTAGCATTTCAAATTGCTCTTCCGGTGATGCATCAGAGGCTTTTTCAAGGACAATTTGATGTGCGGCTTTAACAAAACTTAGCCATTGAGTAACATGAGGAAGGTGAGCAATTGACTCAGGATTCAATACGCCTTGAAGTGCACCACACATAGAGTGTCCACAAATTATAATATGCTTCACACCTAGAACTGCAACGGCATATTCAATTGTGGCCGTTGTACCACCAGTAATATTGGTATGTGGTGGGACTATATTTCCTGCATTCCGAAGAATAAATAACTCTCCGGGCTCTGTTTGTACAAGTAAATTGGGGTCTATTCTGGAGTCTGAACAGGTTATAAATAGTGCTTCAGGATGCTGGCCTTTTGCTAGTTGATCAAATAACTCTTTGCGCTGAGGGTATACTTCTGTTTTAAATCTTACGATTCCACGAGTAATTTTTGGCATAACTAACTACGACTCTCTATTGATTTAAAAAGAATAATAGCGAGATGTAACTAGCTATGGAAGCAGCATTTTTTGAAAACGTTTAAATACTGATTTATATCAAAATGTTAAACAAATTTTAAAGGAGTTTGAATGCCGAATCATCGTAAAACCTTAAAGGCAAACAGTCACTTTTATTATTGATCACCATTGAAACGTCTACTCTTGTACCTGCACCCGCATAAATGCCAGAGGCAGAGAATGTACAAATTTGCACAAAATGATTGTCTATTTTAGGTAATGGAAATAACTCTTGATATATTATATTTTGCTCTGAAAATTGCCCTTGTGTCTGTTCTACAATATTGTCATTTTTATCAATTAAAGAAATATTTGCACCACATCGGCCAACGATTGGTTTTTGGACGTAACCAGTAGACTTCAAATCATCAGTCAGCTCGAAAGCGCTATTTAATAATAAAGGGTGATTAGGAAATAGAGACCATAAGACAGGTAAAATAGCTTTATTACTCGGTATCAAAGTCCATAGCGGCTCAAATACCATGACATTTTCACGAAATAGTACATCTGACAACCTTAAAGGTTTTCCAAGTTTCCAGCGTGGTTCATACACAGCCCTTTGTTCATTATCTTCATCACATTCAGTACGGATTTGATCTAAAGCCGTTTCCCATGACCAGGTTTTCCAAACCCACTCTACTTTATTGCCATCATCATCAGTAATATCGCCAGCTTGACCCCATGACAAACCGTCTAAACCGACAATAATTTTGGTATCTATACCTGCACGTTTAAGTGTCTGTGCCATAAAGAGCGCATGATATTTTTCTTCTGGCTCATCGTCTCTTAAAATATGCACTAAACCTTTCGCATTGCTTTTACGCCATGCGCGAGCAAGCTCTGCAAACAATTCATTGCCCGCATCTTCACCATCTTTTATATGAAAGTGATCAGCCCATTTACCTTGAACCTTGCCTGCTTCCATATAACACGATGCTGAGTCGCAGTTATATTCATAGACTTTCAAACCTTTCTCGCTCATCGAGAAATCGAAACGGCTTGTTATCAACTGATTCAAACGGTTTTCCCAAGACTGCCTTATTTTTGGAATAATAGAGGCCGGTAAATTGAATTTATCCAATAGATCTGGTTGAGAAAGAACATAATCGGTCGCATGCATGAATAAGCCATGCAACTCATTCGTGGCATATTCCAGATCATCTTGTGCAGATTTAGATAAGCCATAATAAAGATGCTGATCACCGGGCTTATCCGTTAAATAATGCCCACCCATCATATCGACAAATGCCGCTTCATCTTCATTTGCTATATTTAACCAGGTTTTTCTTTCCGATGATAAAGCCTCAGCCCGTAATGGTTTTACATTGGATAAATCTGCATCATGTGAAGGTATGGGTTCTGCATCCAAAATACAGTCAGTTTGTGTCATCCACCCTAAGATAGTGCCATCGCAGTATGAACATTCCATCCAAAAACCATTATCGTCTGTCACCTTAGATTTCAGTTCTCGAGCATAATCCCGCCCTTCACTCCAGGCCTGATGCCCTACATTCTGCTCAGCTATTCGAACATAGTTAGGCGTAACTTTGGTGATGACAGCAACATGGCCTGTATCTTCAAATTCCCCGCCTTCTTCCCAAATCAAAAGACTGCCTACTTCAGGATGGGTTCGGCTTCCATTAGTAAAGGCCTGAAAAGGCAATCGAGTATTTGCTTTAACATCACGTACTGAGCGCAATTCAAAAATATCAAACGCCATCGCGACATCATCAAAAATATAACCTGTATTGATATACATCCATCGTCTAGCAAACTCGACACACTGCCACTTATAGCCCATATAAATGCCATCAAGATATGAACGATATGAGCTACGATTAGGATGCTCTTCATCAGATGCGGTGTCGTAATCTGAAGAATAGGCAGCAACGCCACCTGGGCCATAACCTAACAACTTACCAAATACTAAAGCCTGTGAGTCTTTATTCGGCATACACTGCTCCAAGATAAAAGGAACTTAAAAAACAATAGGTATCTGAAAGTACATCAAACCATCAATTCGATAGAGTTAATCACAAATAACAGAATGAAATAGCCTATAGATATAGCGACGGAGGATATACAAATTCCAATAGTAATTAATACGCCGTCTCTCTCTAAAATACCTAAGGATATAAGAATGAGAGCAATACTAGGCGGCATATTACTAAAAGGTAAAGGCATTAAAGAGACTAAGGCTAGCAAAAATATCAAGCACCCTAACAAGCGCTGACCTATGGTATGAGCAAAAAACAACCAACGCGGCCTTATATATTTCTCAGTCCGAACTAGCCAAGGAATAACTTTATCAACGAAAGCTTCAAAACTTCGTTTATCCACTTTCTGCTGCATAATAAACTTTGGCAATATCGGTATCGTTACCCCTAAAAGCATTTGTAAACCGACTAACAAGATAATGATGCCTGCAATAAAGGACACAATAGGTAGCAAGGCTAAAATACTCAGTATTAATAACAGCCCACCAAATGAACGACCTTTAAACTGTTCAATCAGAAAGCCTAAATGAATTGTTTTCGACGCATTTCCAGAAGTGATTTTGGATAATAAAAATGAGGTCTTATCACTTAGCGGAGGATGAAGATCTATATTTTCTTTAGCGTTTTGTTCTGACACCAGAACTCCAATTTAATTAGATGATTGCCCAACATGGGCATAGATAAATAACTTTATAATCTTTTCTTTAACAAGCCCGATAAGCGAATGGATAAATCATCCGAAATGAGCACTTCACCATGGCTTGGAATAAGGGCAACAGGGTTATCTATCGCTATTCGTTTGATAAGCCATTTTTTAAAATCTTTTCGGTCATCCAAAATAAACCACTTCACAACTTGGCTCATTTTTAAGCCTGGTGCTGCGCCAAGTAATTTTTGCATAAAACGAGCAACTGGCTGATTCGAGACGCGATCATAATTCAAAAAACTGTCACATGTAATCCACAATGACGTTTTATTTTGATTATGTTTTATCAGCCAAATATCACCTGCCCTATGCCCTGCTGGCTCAGTAATATCCATATCATTTGGTAAAAGTAGTTTAAGGTCAGCGACAGAATGAATCGTAGCTTTATTAGAAAAAACCTTCTTTTTTATTAGTTGCTTAAGGGCAAGATCACTTGCATAAAGCTTGGTATTTGGAAATTGTTTTTGCCAAGCTTTGACTCCTAGATAATGATAGGCATTAGGCATCAAAATATGTAATTTTAAATCATCTGAGTTCACCAAGGGCCAAGACTCTAATAGACTTTTACCCGGGCTGTATAAGATGTATTCATTATCTGACAAGCGAATAGCTACGCTATTTGAAACAAAGTTAGGCACAACATACTGACCAACAAGAATGTCAGGATAATCTGTTATTGGATGCCAAATATTTCTCTGCATAATCTTAAGGTCTCGTGATGCCCTATTTAAAAATAGAGGGCGTTTAAGGCCTACTATAAACTATAAAAAATATATCTTCAGAGACTTAATGAATTCAAGAAATAAAAAAACCTTCTACATAGTCACTATAAAAAAATAGTCACTATGAAGAAGGTTAGAGTTTTTTCTATTCTTATAAGTTAAAGCTTAGCCAGGAAATAATTCGATAGGATAATTAATCGTCGCCGTATCCACACCCTGCTTTTGGCCAAAATTCACCAAACGTAGGCGCTTGCATATCTTATCTTCTAGTGTTGGTTCATTAAGTGTTGAATCGGTTGTTATACAGTTAGATACACTGCCACTTGGCTCAACAATCAACTGAGCAGTAAATGCACCTCGTAGAGAAGGCTTTTTCCGTAACTCGCGATTGTAAATACTGTTGATAGCTGCTTTATTGGCATCCATGGTTCTACGAATATCTTCGCGTGTTCTCTGTGCGACCATCCGCTTGGCTTCTAACTCAGCAACTTCTAACTCCATGGCGATTTCATCGGCTTTTTCTAACTGAGTCGTTTGTCTAGACGCTAAACTCAATTCCTGGGTATCTTGTGTTAAGTTCGCATCTCTCATGCCACCACTCTTTGTTGAAGTCGCACTTGCCGCTAACTTATCTTCAACTTTTCTGGCAATGGGTTTTGCTGTAATTGTTTTTGGCGTATCTAGGTTTACTTTATCGGCTAAAGCACTCAAGGCAGAAAGTTGATTACTCATTGCCAGTAAGCCTGAGTTTTTCGCTTTTTCTCTCGCGAGCTTTACGGCTTCTGGCTTTGGCTTAACTTTTTCCTGCTTAACGATACGTGGCTTTGGCTTTTCTACCACCTCCTTCGGCTTTGGTTTTTCCGCTACTTTAGGTTCTGGCTTAGGCTTTTCTATTTCAGGTTTTTTAACAACTATAGGTTCTGGTTTTGGCTTGTCTTTTTTAAGAATCACCTTAGCTAACTGAGGGGGTAATTTCTCTAATGTTTGGCGGTCTTGCTCTGGAAGCTGTATCCACGAAATATAAATAACCGAGATAAAGAAAACAGGTAATACCGCAGAAATAATTCTGACCAGTCTTTTGCGCTCACCATCTTCCTGATTCCAGGCTAAACCTTGATTATTAAAATTCACGCTTAAGCCTCCTGTCCTTTAGTTTGTTTATTCACAGCAAGCGATATACTCGCATAGCCAGAGTCAACACAGGTTGCCATTATCTTTTTAAGCAATTCATAAGGCAAAGACTGATCGGCCAAAATGATAATCGGTCGACCTTCCTGCGCAACGGGTGAGTTAGACTTAGACGCTTGATAATCGAGTTCTGCTTTTAATAAAGGTTCGACATCACCGGTAAAGGCATTCATTTGAGAGACTTTTAGAATGGAGCGGCCGCCAACAAGAATGTCATCATCTGTGACTGCCAGCGCAATCGCATCTTTCGGCATTTGATCAGCATTCGAAACAGGTAGCTTAATGGCATTATCCTGATTCAAGACCTGTACATCGGATGAGGAATTTACCATCAAGAAGAATACAAGAATGGTAAAAATATCCATTAAAGAAACCAGGTTAAGTTTACCTTGTTGCTTGCCACGACGCTGATGGCGTTGAATTCGTTTTGCTTTCGCTGAGGTTTTCATGATTTCACCTTCAACTGGTCTTGCGACAATTTCTGAGATAATTCTGGCTCTTTGTCATTTGAGTTATTCAAGACAACTGACTTCTCATCGACATTGATATTTTCTGGCGCATCGGCGATAGACACTTCAGGAAAAAGCTCTGCATGAACAACGCTACCCGCAACCACAGCTGGATAAGATCTCACTTTATCCATTACCGATACCAGTGTTTGATAAGAGGTCTTCTTCATCGCCATCACAGTAATATCTTTCTTTTCTGGAATCCGTGCTTTCAAATCTTGCATCACTAAACCAAGCATTTCAAAATCGTAAGCACCGTCTTTAGAATCAATTTGCTTAATGATGCCACCTTTGTTGTCTGCCACTAAAAGCTGTTCAGGAGTGATAATGACTTGTAACTGTACCAATTCATTTTCAAGAGCCTGATCATTGTTCTGTGTTGGAAAATTCAATTCCAACACAGAAGTAGAAGCAAAAATCATATTGATGAGCAGGATGGGCACCAACACAATCATTAGATTCATAAACGCCGTGATATCCAGATCAGCTTCTTGCCTTAAGCGTCGATGTTTACGTTTCATGTGCAGACTCCAAAAGTGACTTAGTTAAAGATTAATCAGCTTACCTATTTCAGTTTAAACCGCGGGTGCGGCCTGCATGCCTGGAGCGGGTCTTCTGCCTGTATCTTCTTTAGCACTTTTTGTTGCGATAGGAGCTTGTTCGACACTTGAACGATCACTTAATAGGTTCATCACTTTAATACCGGCCATTTCAAAGCTATCAACAATTTCGTTGGTTTTAGTTTGGAGAATGGAATGAATCAGTAATAAGGGAATCGCCGCAATCAAACCAAAGGCTGTGGTATTCATCGCCACTGAAATACTTTGTGATAGTAAGCTTGCCTTCTGAGCAGGGTCAGCCGACGCAACCGCTGTAAATGCTGCGATCAAACCAATAATGGTACCCAAAAGACCTAACAATGTAGACACATTCGCTAAAGTAGCTAAATATTGTGTACGCTTTTCCAATCGAGGCATAGTTTCTAATAAGCCTTCTTCCATCGCATATTCAATTTCTTCACGAGGTTGGCGTCGTCCTAAGCGTACCAAACCAGCACCAATCATATTCGCCATGGCACTTTTTGATTCAGACGCAAACTTTAATGCTGTTTTAAATTCCTTCCCACTAATCATACGATGTAGTTTATTGAAGTCTTGTCTGTTGCTGTGCTTTGCTAGCGATAAATAAACATAACGTTCAACCGCAATAATGAAACCAATCACCAAAATAATGGAAATTGGATACATAAAAAAACCGCCTTCTTGAAAAAAACGAATGATAGTTTCGATCATACCTGCTTACTCCTGACAGATGCTGAGACAGCTCAGCTAACTTAAGTTTGATTGTGTTTTATAGAAACTGTTTGCAGATAATAAGAAACACCGCAAACGTCAACAATTGTGAAAAGTGTAGTGGGTCGAGGAGGAAAAAGCGGTTAGATTATGCAATGAATTGTTTAGAAATGTGACAGTGCCTATCCATGCACAGAATTAGTGTGACGAAGGTCTAGTTTTTGTTTGATACTTTAACAATCCAAAATATTTTTAGTCAAACACCTTAAAAATACCGAACAAATTTGAGCTTGATTGTTAATTTTTAAAACGACCATTTATCTTAAATTATGAGCCCATTATAAAAAATCCCCACCTGAAAAGGCGAGGACTTTGTTAGTAGTCTGAAGCCACTATTTAGTGACTAATTTATTTAGGCTCTGCTCATAGCAAGCGAAAGGTTCGCCTTTTACAAGACTTTAGCGCCAACAAGTGCCTGACGGATTGGCCGTGCCGGCTTTGTTAGCCGAGGCCTTTCTGCCGGTATGGTCTAAAGTAATCGTCCAGCAATCTGCATCACTCGCTTGTGGGCCACCTGCCACAGGCGTCGCTGAGAGAAAGAAACAACTTATCCCGCAAGCCGTGGTGGTACTAACGGAGATGGTATAATAACCTTCATCCGACGTAGCGCCCCCTATATCCGCAATTGTAGTCGTATAGCCATTATTTTGGGTATACTCGCGCTCTTGTAAGGTGGCTGCTCTGGATAGCGTAATTTGCGCATCTGAGCGTTTGGTTTTTTTCACCGAGTTGGCATAACTCGGGTAAACAATCGCCGCAAGAATACCTATAATCGCAACCACAATCATCAGTTCTATCAGAGTAAAACCACTTTCCGCTTTTCTGTTCATGTGCATCTCCTATTAAAAGTCAGACATATCGATTTGACGCCATGACTGACGACCATAACCTGGATTGCCAACAGCAATATTCGTTCCTTCGATGGCACCGGTAGATAAATTGGTAATTGCAATCAGGTTACCCCCTGTACCTTGATGATAAACCACTTTCGAAGCCTGACCTTTACCAATAGATTGCTTAGGCGCTGAGGCAATTTCTGCATTATTTTGCGGGGTGTCGGTATCATTCCCCAAGGGCGCAAACTGACCTGAAATACCTGCTTCATAAGCTAATTCCCACAAAAAACTTTCACCATCAATTTCGCAGACACCACCTGGTGGCATATATTCGGTAAAGGACATAAAGCCTCTATTAGCCGGGTCTAAGGTTGCCTGATTCGTCACCCTGCCAGACGGATTAGTCCCATCAGTCTCTAACCTGACGTACCAACCATTATAATTATCGGCAATTTCATTCTTCATCTGGGTCATGGTATCAATCGTAGTACCACCAATAGCGTACGTGCCGCCTGAAGTGGTTGTAATTGAGCCGTCGGCAAAAATCCTGACATTGGTGGTATCTTCCAAGTTACTTCCGCCGGTACTTACAAGGCCAGTATAAGCATAAGTATTATCACTTGCTTTCGGCTCGTAGAGACTAAAGAAAAACTGCTGCTGAGAAATAGCATTATCATTGGCCACATGGAGTCGGCCAGTACCTGCCATGACCCAGCGCTTATTATCAGCGCCGAGTGCTGTCAGTGGCGCAGCCACAATGGGACGTGTAACGTTAGCTATGGTATTCACAGTACTCGAGGCAAAGTCTGATGATTTCAATTTAACCCGCTTTAGTTTACCTGTATGCGATGAAGCGCCAGAATCCCAGCCTGCAGTACCAAAATAAATCACGTCATCTACCAAGTCACGATCCCAGTCAGCGGTATGCAAATCACCCACCGAAGCAAGCGTTTCGCCTGTCGAGATAGTTGAAACAGCAATCGCGCCAGTCGTGCCTAAGGTTTTCAGGTTGAGCATTTTAATGATGGCAGTCTGGTCACTTTTACCTTTTGATAAGGCTTCACTACCATGTGGCCCGCTACCAAAGGCTAAAAACCATTCATTGCTCGCGGGATTTGCCCAATCTTCGGTACCAGCGCCAATATTGAGAGTTGGCAGCCGACTTTTCACCAGCGTGGGCATACTCGTGGTATAACCCAAATCGGACGATTGTATCTCTGCCAGTACTTTAGGTGGGTTCTCAGGGTTGGTTATATCAAAGATAACGTAGGCAGAACGGGTGATAGCATCATCAGAAGCTTCGCCATAAATTCCATCGCCATCCAGGTCAAGGGGATAATCACCACCACCAAAGTTCATGCCTACGACCATCACCGTTCCCCAGCCATTAGGATGATCGACATCGGCTGTAAATATATTGGCATCAAATACTAAAGGCGCACCATCGACAAAATACACATGGGGGTAGTTGGGTTCAGCAAGCCATTTAAGGTGGGGCAATAAATTTTGAGGCACATAAGCCCAGACTTCCGATCCTAGCGGATGCTCTACCGCTGCAGTATCATCGGGTTTTTTACCTACTGTTGAAAATTCTGAAGTACTCGGGTTCCAGAAACCGCCATTAAAAGCATGCAACATGCCATCATTAGCACCTACATACACCATCTGCCGACGAGACTCATAACGATCAAAAAATGCCGCATAGGTATCATCTGCATGCGTGGTATCGTAGGTTGAGTCAGGTGAAGCAACTACTGCTGGTGTGGAATGAATAATATCGCCCAAACGCCAAACATCATTAGCATTAATGGCGCCATCACCATTCAGATCTTTATCTAAGGCTCTGTTTCGAAGACCTGTAGTCGATGAGTCATCATAGCCCCTGACATAATCGACTAAGGCTGTAGCAACCGCCGAGTTGGGGACATCTAACCATCGATAAAGATCACTAGACGCAAATGACGTAGGTAAAAAATCGACGGTTTCACTGCTACCAATCTCACCATTACGGCTTGCGGAAGCAGTGCTTTCAAGCCAGGTCAGAATATGCCGACCGCCTGCAGAACAATTAGTTTCATGGGCCTTGGTGGCGAAAGCACGTTGGGTTTTAGTACTGGCATTGGGAAAGCAAGCTAGCGACTCAACTGCAGACCACATAGGTTTTAGTTCTGATACTTCGACAGAGCTACCAGAAGCAGTGCTCGTTTTTGAAACGCTATTGTAGGTATAACGTTGGAGCATAGTTCTTTCTAGGGTCTCTTCGTAACTTAAAGTAATGATAAAATCAGTCGAATAATCATCCAGCTGACCATTACGGTTCGAGTCTTCTCTGAAAAAACCATTGCCATCAATAAAAATGGCTTGCAAAGTACCCACCCAAGAAGCACTGCTACTACCAGCTCTTACCAAGGGCTGATATAAAGCCTGGTAAATTGCACCCACACCAGAGCTACTATTTGACACCACGGCAGCATTGGTACCTGATGCCGTACGTGCCACCAATGTATCAAATACACGCTGTAGTTGCGTTCTTAGTAAAGAAGGGTTACTGGCTAAAAAGTAATTATCCGGTACGCCATCTGCACCGGCTGCACCGGTACGGTTATTGGTATTGTCCCATTCTTTTGTACTGCTACTATCCGCATCAATACTTGGTTTATTATTACCATCAGTATCGGTAAAACCACCGTATTTAGCTGCATACCAAAGCGGTCTTTCCAGACTTTTCGCAGTTGAACTACCATAACGATATACATGACTCTCTGGAGGATGTCTGTTTGGATAGGTAGTACTTGATTCCCCTCCCCAAAAATTCTGATTACCCGTCTTCTCCATCCAATTACTTTCCAAGCCATCTGTCGTACTGCCATTTACGGAATAACTAACTTTCAGATTGTTTCCGGCTTGAAGATAGGCAATACCACTGGTTATTCTGACCTGTTCACTGTTAACTACTGGGTCATCCCAGGTCGCTATGGCTGCGGTATCCGCATTATCACAGTAAGCACCGGCACACACCCAGACTAGCTGGGAGATGTCGATATCATAATCGTTACCCCATGAAGAGTCCTCCCAATGAAAAATAAATCTCGCCTTTCCTACTATCACGTTGCCTTCGGCGTCTAAAGTTGTAACAAGCTCAAGCACTTCTACATCAAATAGCGAACAAGGTAACCAATCTTCGCTACCTTTTTGTGATTCACAAGTGGGCGTAAAATCAATCGACTTAGCCGCAGAAATACCCACCGAGAATTTTGGAAGAGCTTCAGATAGCTCTACCGCAAAGGTACCGACTGTCTGATCGTCAGTCATACCGGAATCAGTTCGCATATCGGCTATTTTTGCATGATAAGCCAAGCCTGCAACGTTATAACCCCCTTCCAGTTTTGGTACTTCCGGGCAAATGCCTGTGACGTCGGATAAATTAACAATTGTTTTTGAACTACAGTAGCCATCCGAGGTACCAGAAGGGTTATCGTTATTATCACTGATCACATAACTCCCTGTAATTTCTTCTAACGCAGCCACAGCATTGGTCATGGCACGTACATCACTTGCGCCGCTCAAGCCGGGAATACCACTTGCGTTGCTCAGCTCGTCCGAATCAAAGGAATTGGCACCAGAGGAAAGCATAATAATTGAACAATCGGCACAAAAGTTATTGGTATTTAAAGGATTCGCTGAAATAGATGCAGGCCAAGTCGCTGATGCGCCTAAATTATCTGAAGAGGAAACCGCAAAAGCCGCTGAAGTTCTTCCTGCAAAAAAGCGCAGTGCTTCCAGATAAATTTCAGTCACCGGATTTCCCCAATTACTGCAATCACGGTTTGAAGAAGTAGAGGTTTTAAAGGTATTAATTGGAATACTGTAGGTATCGCAATCTGAGTATTTCGAACCATTCCAATCGGCAATTTGTATAGCATCTATGGTCTGAATAATACCTGCCGACCCCGTAAATAAGCCAGTATCGGTATTTATTTCATCGGTAATTAATGAAATCGTTTTACGTAGCGCACCGCCACTGATATTTTTCTCATAACTGCCTGAAATTAAGCCAAAACGAAGATCTCCATTTTCACCATATTCCTGCAACAAGCCGGTGGGACGTTTGTAAGTTATGCCAGAAGCATCCGTATATTGGCGGCAAGCGCTTGAATTTTCATCTTTTGCTGTCACACACTTTGCTACCCGCACCATTGCTTGTGCTTCTGAAGACGAAGTGGTTGCTGTACCATCGGGTTTTCTGCGATTAGCTGTTGGTGGCGAGTTAGCTTTTGTATCAAAACCACACTGCAAAGACTCATTAACAGACCAACGTCGATATTCTCCATCTGCAATCCTGAAAATTGGTGGATTTGAGGTACTCGTCGATAAATTACAAATAGTAAAGGCGCTGCTAAAAGGCGTGAGATCCGCAACATTGGTTTTAATGACCTTGGCAAAGGCATGGTTATCGTTGGGGATATACGCACGTTCCAAGACAGCACCCGCACCTGCTACCGTGACAGCGCTGGTTCGTTTACCGCCATAAAGAACTCCTCGAAGGATATCCAAACGGGTCATTGTAGCCCAATTCAGTAAGTTACCACTCCATTCATTCGAGCCTGAACAGGTATGGGTTTTGGCAAGTGCTGAACCAGCATTTGCCAAATTTGAAGGTTTAAATACTTCATCCGAAGAAGCGTACTCGTAACACCAGGCTGAATCGAAATAACCGAAATAATCAAAACTATCTTCATAGTCGATATTCAGATTTCCATCTCCGGTGATATCAGCATAATCAGAATAAGCCTTGTAAGACAGCTGGTGATCGACCGATAAGCCAAGCATAACCAAAGGCGTTTCTGTCCGCACTAAGACCGGCGGTTTAAGCGTATAATCACTCGACGTAGGTGCCGCTGCATGTACCGGTGCGGCACTAATAATTATTGGTATGGCTACCAACAACACATTTGCTATCAGCCTCATTGCATTACGCATGTTAGCTACCTCTCTATTTTTTAAAGCACTGGTCATAGTCACTTAAAAATCCAACTTTTTATAGGTTGATTGGAGCATGACTCTGGAATCATTGGTACCGCCGTTAGCTAGCGCGGTAATTCGGAACAATAATGCCCACTGAGCCAATATAGCCGGATCAGCCGAAGCATTAGTGTCATCTCTTACGGTAAAACAACGAAACTCTATAATATATTTTGCCTCAGTAGAGTTGTTTGTCAGTGCATCCGCTTCAGCAACCTGACCCGCAGTAGACCAACGAGTCATGGTTTTCCAAGGCTGACTAGCATCCAGGACACAAGAATTAACCGGTTCACTAGATACTGTAAAGGTGCCGGTAAAACACAAACCACCGCTAGTACCATTGACGGAACCACCGGAACAATCTGCTTTAAAGCAATTGGTCGTCGAGCATGCAGGACTTGTATAAAAGTCATTGGTCGTCAGGTCGGTACTCTCAATAAAATTTTCTGCCTCAACCAATGCCGCTTCTGCGGCCTGAAAAGCCATTTCATGGTCGCGATAGTTACCGGACATTCGCTCCTCGAGACTCGTCATATTCATTCCGGTGACACCCACCATAGTCAAGAGCAGTAACATCACCAGGCTAATAATCAAGGCACTACCTTGCTGAAAATGGCGCATTAAGCTTCTCCTCTGTTTCTAATTTTCACGGTTGCGGTGAAGGTTTTGGTTAAAGGCTGACCCCCTACAAGAGTCAAACTACTACTAGTAAGTATGAGGCGAACTGACTTTACCTCAGGCCATTGAGCTGCTGCCACCAAACCGGCTTTCCGATATTGAATATTGGCACCCGAGGCGACACCATAATAAATTTCAAGATTATCGATACCCTCTACGAGCTCTTCCGAATTGTCATCCATATCGAGACGGTACAAACTGTTAATTGTTGGGTCTAAAGATGACTCACCAATATAATAGGCGAAAGACTCGATACTAAATACCGAAGATCCTGGAGAATAGGCGACTGATTGCGCTCCTGACATATCATCGCAGTCAAAATTACCTTTTAAAGCTTTGGTACAATTTTTATACGAAAAACCGGATAAATTTCCAGTATTATGTACCGCAATAGTCGCTGAATTACCTCCATTAGTTGGCCCGGTATAAGCGAAAATAGCCATATTTGAGCAATTCGCATCAACCATCAGCAGTATGTCTCCTTTTTGAATACTATGTGGCGTAGATAGTGAAATTTTTGCAGAGCTAGGTTGATGCCCCGTTACACTTAACTCACCACTAGTATCAACGGTATGCACAATAATAGCATCGGTATTGGGCTGTGCATTGGCTTTCAGCGTAGGTGGAAATGTTGAATTTGTCGCATCGCCTTCATAGCCCCTTAAACCAATACTAAATTCATCTGCTAGACCGGAATAACTTTCCAAGGCATTCGCGACACTAATGGCATCCGAACAACCACCATAACCCACCATTCTAATTTCACGGGTCATCATTTCCAGAGCGAAGCGGGCATTTTCCTGCAACTGAGAGGTCGCATCCTGATTAACATAACCCTGTTTTGCTGAAAGAAAAATTGAAACGACGCCTGACATTAGCAACAAGCCTAAAACCATGGCAATCATCAGCTCTATCAATGATAAGCCACGCTGAAAAAAGGGCATTTTTTGAATATCTTGGCGCATAATTAAATTCTCGTTCTGTATTCAAGGGTTACTGCTGTTGGGGAGCTTGAGCCGGTGTCGGAAGATACGCTGTCATAGCGAATCTGGATGACATATTCACGCCAAGTCTTCGCAGTACCTATTGCATCCGGTGTCACAGCACCTTTACCATTCGGCAAAGCACTGGCGATATTTGCCCGCCACTGAGTGAAATCATAGACCGCTATATTGCCAGCACTGCAAGGATTGGTTTCGCATAAGGTGGCAGAAGCCTGAGGGGCATCGTTGAAGGTGAATTTGTAGCTATTAGAACCAATCGCTTGCGCTCTATTAGTTCTCATTCTATCGGCAATATCGTTTGCTAAAACGGTTGCCTGGGTTCGAAAATAGGCTTCATGGTTAAAGCGAATACTTTGTGCCTGTAGCCCAGCTACCCCTAATAAACCAATGGACAATACCAGCATCGCTACCAGCACCTCGATTAGTCCAAAACCTTTTTGTTTATGATTCAAGTTCATTATTGTCATCTCCATAAACTAACTCGCTTTTCTGGAACGGCCGGTTGAGGACAATGTTACCGTCCGATCATAAGCTGTATCAGCACTACTATGACTAAAAGAAAATGTGCCACTGGTATCCGACGCTTTTCCCAAGCCATCAAAGGTCACAAAATCTCCGCCATCAAAACTCACACTCATATCTCGCTTCAAGGCGTCTTGAACTCTTAAAATTGTTTCACCTGAAAGCGCGCCGTTGCCATTAGTATCTTCAAATACAATCCAGCCATCATTCCACGCAGCTGATGTATCACAAGTGCTAAGATTAATTGACTTACAGATACTGATTGTTTGACCTCGCTTGATGGCTTCAGTTCGAGCATAGATCAGGCTATTAAATAAGGTGTCTCGATCTCCGTTCACAGAATACTTAAGTATCATATGATTAAAACTCGGTACGCCGACAGCAATGAGTATCGACATAACGACCATCGTGACCAAGAGCTCTATTAAAGTAAAACCACTATTTTTCATATTTGACCTCTAAAATATCCTGATTTCAAAGTACTACATTCGATGAGTCGATTCGCTCTAATTCTGACAAACGGTCAATTCAAGCGATAACCGGTTTATATCAAGCGTTTTGTCACCCCGCTTAGCTCTTGAAATAGATTTTCTGACTATCAATACAGGAACGACCAGAGCCTTTGACTTCTTTGAAGTGTGGACAAGATTCCATTAAAGTCAACGCAGGCTCTCAGGTATTTCTATAAGCTTGATGATATAAATAAGGCTGAGGCATGAGTCGCTAGGGTTTCTGAAAATTTAGCTTAACAA
>TARA_R110001592_G_scaffold330921_3_pt1 | contig 25827 bp, 9 predicted proteins | sample TARA_R110001592 | Tara Oceans TARA_R110001592 (sample SAMEA4398387) | marine metagenome | biome: Polar Biome; feature: [SRF] surface water layer (ENVO:00010504); material: water (ENVO:00002006), including particulate matter (ENVO:01000060) such as... | depth 5 m | reverse complement strand
ATAGAATGAGTCCGAGAGCAGAAGTCTCCGCATCTCCGTACAATCAATGGTATGCACCCAACGGAGATTTCAATCAAATCAAGATGTTGCCGTCAACAACTAAATTTATGACAATCAAAAATCCGGCCGGAACAAATGAATATGGAGTTGTTCCTGCATATTTGGATGCAGACGGAGATGCATTTGTCGCAATATCCGATGGACAAGACCACGATTGGGGAACAACGACCATTGGTAGAATTATGAGAAATTATGATAGAAATTATCATGCGGTACTAGATTCTAAAATCATCGTTTCTCCAAAAATTCTAGTTATTACGGAAGAAGGTAAAACTGGAAACGGACAAACTAGAATGGGACAGACTTTCCGTTCTATCGAAAGAATGAAGTTTTATCATACGCCAGATTCTCAAGACAATGACCTATATACATATAGGTTAGAAACAGTCCAAGAATACAACGTGATGACTTCTATTGCACACGAAAGCGCGATGTTGAAATATATGAAAAGTGGTGTCGCTGCAACAGGAGGAGTTTCCGCATTTCCTTCTACGATTAACGACTTGAATGCATTGGCGGAGAATTAATCTCCAAACTCTTAATCAGAGGAATAAAAAGATTATAAATATAAGAAATAATTTATAACTCAAAAGGTATAATAAATGGCTGCGATAATCACAAACAAACTACGAATTTTTAATGCTCAACAATTCATAGAATCTTTAGCAGAACAAGCTGCGCTTTGGGCACCCAGTAATTCATATTCGGAAGGCGATGTGGTATTGAATGGGACTAATCTTTATGTCTGTGCCGAAACAGGTGTCAGTAATTCATCAGGAGATGGCCCAACTCATGTTACTGGAGTATCTGCCGATGGAACTGCGACTTGGGCGTTCTATAATGTGTCTTTGTATAACAATCTATTCATGGGAATTGGTAAACATACCGCATGGGCAGATGATGCAAACCCACCGACACCAATAGATTCTGTGAAGTCAAACAACACTGTCAAGGACGATTTAACCGCAATCAAAAAAGTTGATGCGACTAAAGTTTCTTTGGCAATACCTAGAATTGATTGGACTTCTGGAAGGACTTATACAATGTATGAGGACATTCTTGCAGAAGCAATCATTCCAAACAACTACATCATTACTCAGGGAACTAATCAGTACAACGTATATAAGTGCATTAGTAACCAAGTGTGGACAGATGTAAGTACTGGAGTGCAGACTGCCAGTTCGACAGTACAACCGACAGGAACTTCTACTAATACGCTAGAAGAAACTGCCGATGGTTACGTCTGGAAATTTATGTATAAGATTGAACTTACTGACGCGCTGAAGTTTTTGACAAAGGATTATCTCCCAGTTAAAAACTTATATAGTGCGCCTGCGGTTTCACATCAAGACTACGCACAATGGCAAGTAAGAAATAGTGCAAATACAAATTCTGGTGCAATACAGAATATTAAAATCATTGACGATGATACCAACTCTGGACACTCTGGTGGTTCTGGCTATAACCAAAACTTAGTATTGTCCAATGTTGCTGTCGCCACTAGTACTACGGCGATTTCAATCACAACTGGTTCTTCTCTTGCAAATAATGATTTTGCAGGGTACTCTTTAATTGTAACTCCAAGTGGTGGTTCAAATCAATTCCAAAGAAAGATTACAGCATCCACATATTCTGGTGGTGCATTGAGTCTTACTATTGCAAGTGGGTTTGATGCTGCGGAGGCGGGTGCTGGTTCAACTATCATCGTCGCACCTACAGTAGAAGTTACTTCTACAACAGGTAGTGGGTTTACAGGTTACGGTCTCACTCAGGGAGACCAAATTAAGAAAGTTGTTATTACTGACGGAGGTACTAACTACAATACCGCCACCGCATTAGTTGTCGCGAATGACGTTCCAGTAAGTATAACTTCATGTAAAATTACTCCAATCATCTCTCCAGAAAAAGGTCATGGTTATAATCCAGTAGAAGAACTTGGTGGATACTATGCAATGATTGCAATGAAACTTGAGTATAGTGAACAAGATACTAGGTCTTTAGATGCTGGTAGTGGAACTGCGACTGAGGACGTATTCCCAGTAAGTCTCGCAGAAGGTGTGTTTAGACAAATTATTATCTTGACAGACCCTATAGATAAAAGTACATCAAAACTTGCCATGAATGGGACGTATAAAGGGCCCCAACACCCAACATATAATACGTCAAACAGAAGTAAATTTGATATTGTCTCTGGTACTGGTAAGGTGCTGTATGTCGAGAACAGACAACCAGTTGCTCGCGCTGTTGACCAAATCGAGGATATCAAGGTAGTTTTTGAATTCTAAATAGTAGTAGAAAGAGATGATTACCGAATACAAATAATATAGAGAGTTAACATGGCGACCAATTTCAATGTAGCACCATACTACGATGATTATGATATCAACGATGGTTATTTAAGAATTCTGTTTAAGCCAGGCGTTTCTGTGCAAGCAAGAGAATTGACGCAGTTACAATCAATTCTCCAACAGCAAGTTACAAATTTGTCTGACCACTTCTTCAAAGAGGGTGCGATGATAGTGCCTGGCCAGTCTGCGGCAGATTTAAAGGCAACATTCGTTAAAATAACCATCAATACTACCAACTCTTATATTAATCCTTCGGATTTTGTTGGTAGAGAACTGACAGGCGGTACTAGTGGAATAAAGGCAATTGTTATACACGCTGTTACTAAAACTGGTACAGATGCAACCGATGACCCAGATACCATATATGTAAAGTATCTCGCTGGTGCTACTGGTAGTGGAACAAATAATTCATCTGCATATACTGAAGGTGATAGTTTAGCATTTTTTGCAGATGAAGTTCTTTCTACGACAGCTGTTGTTGGCAAGAGTGACTACTCATGTAAGGTCAGACCACAAAATGAAACGCCTACTGGTATTGGTTCCATTGCATACATTGAAACTGGAATTTACTTCATCCAAGGACATTTGGTACAGGTAAAGACTCAAAAGATAGAACTTGACAAGTATTCTAATACGCCGTCTTATAAGATTGGTCTTCAAGTAAATGAGACTCTGGTATCTAGTAACGACAAGACTTCCCTGTTAGACAACGCACAAGGAACTCCGAATTACAATGCGCCCGGCGCCGACAGATATAAACAAACATTAATACTTGCAAAACGTGGAGTAGATGAGACTAATACCAGTAATTTTATTTCACTGATTAGTATTAGAAATGGTCAGATTGAATCTGCCGTAAGGTCTACAGAATACTCTGTACTGGAAGATAACCTTGCAAGAAGAACATATGACGAATCTGGCGACTACACAGTCCGACCATACAAATTAGATGTTCGCGAATTGTTCCAAGAGAGTAGTAATCGTGGTGTAAGAAGTATGCCAGATTTTGAGTATGACACTGAAGTCCAAGCGATGACTTCTGCTCTCAAAAACTTTTTCGACAGTGAAAATATGGTTGACAGTATTACAGGAAACGGCCTTGCACACACAATCTCTCCAACTGACAGGTCAACCTATCCAACTCAAACTCTCGACACGACAGGTACAAAATATTATCCTGGCAAGACACATCTTGATTTAGTAAATGCCCTTCGGGCCCGAATTGGTTTGGGTGTTGAGGCAGGAAAGTCGTATGTACGAGGTTATGAGGTAGAAAATCTCTCCACTAATTTTGTAAATTACTTAAAGGCGAGAGATGACCAACAGAAAAACAATGAATATTTGACTTCTAGACTTGGAAATTACATATATGTTTCTGATATTCATGGTATCCCGACTCCAAATTCCGACATAGAGTTATTGAATATTCATGTCAATGGATTAGAATATAAGACACAAGCATTCAACTTAGCCTCTTCAACATATGCACACGACCCATCTGGCATATTTACAGATGCTGGAAATACTCATGGTGCGGATGTTATTGGTACTGCCAAAGTAAAATATGTAGAATTTTATGGCGATACTGGATTTGGTCAAGAGATGGATTTCAACCAAGCCGGCGCAACTAAGTTTGCGCCCGTAAGTGCTTCTGGTAACGCCGCAGTCTACAAAGTATATTTGTATGATGTTTTGATGGCGGATAACCCATTAAACAATAGAAAATATTTAATTTCAGACATGCGAGCAATACAGTCTGCCGCACATATTAATGGCACTACACTTTCAAAGTTCAATGCAAACCTATTAATAGAATATCAATTGACTGATGTTGTAAAGTCATTCTTAAATAACAACTTGATATTCTCCGAATTCCAAGACCAAAAAGTTCGTGGAATGGTGTATTACAATGATACTATTAGTAAAAAAATACTAGTCAAGCCTTTGGGTGGAGGAAATTTCTCTCCAATCGCTAGTGCGCCTGAACTCACACCAAGATTATTTGAACTGAATGAGGTAGTTCGTGAAGTAACTTTTTCTGCTTCGCCCACAACAGCATTTGCTGGTGGAACTTACAACATCGAGAATCAAAATGCTAGGGTTATAAAACGCACTGTAATGTTTGAACAAGGTGGTGCAAGTATAGTAGATACTCAAACCGAATTTGTCAAGACGGTTAGATTCGTAGACGAAGACAGTGGCAATGTTTCTGTTGATACATCTTATACTGTGCAGAGAGTACTTGAACCTACTACTGTTACAGGTTCTGGTGGCCCAGAAGTAGTAATCTCTCTAGGTGCGTCTGGGAGTGAGAAGTTTCAACCCTTCACTTCGGGTCATTACTTCGCGTATATGCCCGCAGAGAACGCCTCTACCCCTGCTGAAACAGTGCCCTGCACGAGCTCTACTGTGTCGATTTCTGCCGACCAACTTACTTGCACAATCACAGGATTTTCTGCAATCAATAAGTCTGCAATTGTATTTGTTCCTATAATCAAACAACAGTCTACCGAAAAGAATAAGTCATTAAATGAACGTGTTCTTTTTCCATATCTTGGTAAAAACCAAGCTGGTGCGCTCGCTGCAACTCAACCAACAAACTTTTCAGTAGATAATTCTACTGGTTGGGCTGGTGGGAGTGGAGATATCCTTGGTGAGTCTGCAATTTCTGATGTGAATCCTTTAGCGGGATTCACGGACACTTCTGGTGCGACCATTAAGTTTGACGAATTCCAATTACAACATTCGGACATTTACAAACTTAAAAATGTATATGATACAGTATTAGTTAGTAATGTTGCATACCAAGTAGATGTTCTAGGAACTATTAAATTTTATCACGAAATGGATGCTGCAGATTTTACATTTGCGTTAAAGGCATGGGAATACAAACAAAGAACCCAATCTTCTCCATATATTGCCACAACTACTGGTGCGCCGTTTATTACTGAAATCGCTGCAGCTGGTGGTGTAAGTAACTGTGTAACTGGTTCCAACCAACCAACACAAATTGCCGAGGTCACATCAAAATATGAATTGGATGATGGACAACGACCCGGCATGTACGACATTGGTAGTATTAGTTTGCTGCCTGGCGAAACTGCAATAACTGGTCGCCCAACAATCATATATTCACAGTTCACTCATGGAACTGGAGACTATTGTTCTGTCGATTCTTATACAAATTCTGGAGTGACTTACGAGAATCTTCCAGAATATAGAAGGAGAAGACTTTCGGATGTTCTGGACTTCAGACCAACAACCGTATGGACACAGAATACCAACTCGTTACTTGGAGATGGAACTCTGTCGCAAACTGGCGAATATGTTTTAGACAATTCAAATATTATTACAGATTTCAGACATTATCTTCCAAGAAAAGATTTGTTGTATATCAATAAAGTAGGAAAGTTTTTTGTCAAGTACGGCGCTTCGTCCGATGACCCCAAGTATCCAGAAGCTCCAGATGACGGCATGGTCATTTACCAACTGTCCGTAAACCCATACACATTAACTCTGAACGATGTTAACGCGAGTATGTTGGATAACAAACGATACACAATGAGGGATATTGGTAAACTTGAAGATAGAATCAAGAATATTGAATATTACACAAGTCTATCTATGTTGGAAAAAGAAACATCCGACATGGAAATTCTTGACGAAAATGGACTAAACAGATTCAAGAATGGATTTATCGTAGAACCTTTCACCGGCAGTAGTATTGCAGATGTATTTGACATCGATTATAATGCAGGAATCGATTCGGAGTTGGGTGAATTAAGACCAAAACATTACGAAAAAAATGTTCCTATGAAATTTTGGAGTGCTGGTTCAAATGCATTCCAAAACGCAGATGGTCAATTGTTTTTACCATACACCAATGTAAGTCTGATTGACCAACCAAAGTCTTCAAAGACTATTAACGTCAACCCATTTGCAATCTTTACCTTTAGGGGTTCTATGCAACTGTTCCCAGAATCAGATGAATGGAGAGATGTAGATTCTAGACCCGACTTGGTAATTAACAGAGAAGGTCAGTTTGACAACATGGTTGCCCTAGCGGAAGAATCTGGAATTCTAGGCACTGAATGGAATAACTGGCAGACCACATGGGCGGGTTCTGCGGTAACTGGTACATCAAACTTTTCTGAGGTACAGAGAAGGTCTAACTGGTTCGACCCAAATGGCCCCAACGGTCTAATCCGAAGAGTGAGTGGTGTAAACGAAACTGTAACTACAACATTCAATACAAGTAGAACTGGTATTAGAACCGAAATTGTTCCCAGAGTTGTAACTGAGAACATGGGTGAAAGAGTATTAAACACAGAAATTATTCCGTTCATTCGCCCAAGAGATGTATATTTCAAAGTAGCTGGTCTAAAACCTTCTACCAGATTGTATCCATTCTTTGATAATGTGGATGTCGCTGGTCATGTGTTCTTGGCAGAGGAAGTTGTTGTCAATCAAATGACCCAAGGTGCTGCAGCATTCATTCAAGGCGCGACTAATATACTTAATTCAGAACGAGGTCAGATATTCCTTCGTGGTAGTGATAGTGGTCATGTTGTTCGCGTATTTGATATTGAATATTTAGACACCAATAGTGTGAAATTTTATGTACTTTCAAATGTCGATAATCTCACATGGAGTGCAACAGAAACTATGTTCTTCATGCCGCCTGATGTGCAGGGACAACGAGTTGGTAATTACCTGTCACAAACAAACCAGAACAATGTTACTACTATTGTATCAAGTGCAAATGGTACAGTTCGTGGAATATTTGCGCTGCCAAATACTGAAAGTCTTAAATTCAGAACTGGTACAAGAACATTTAAACTTCACGACCAGAAACTTGCAACTGCAACAGACAATGATACAGAGTCGGAAGCCGATTATACTGCAAAAGGTATTCTGGAAACAAGACAACAGACCATTATTAACACTAGGGTTGCAGACATTGTAAGAACTAATGTTAGTGAGAATGGTGCCCAGAGAACGTCATCGACTACTACACGAAGAGTTACTACACAAGGTGGTTGGTACGACCCACTTGCAGAAACTATCATGATTGAACAAGATGGTGGTGCGTTTATTAGTGCGGTTGATTTATTCTTTAGTACCAGACCAGAAAAAATGGTAGGTGGTGTTATGGTCGGTGACGAAAACGGTACGCCTGTAACACTTCAAATCAGAAACACTGTAAACGGATATCCTGGCCAGAAGATTCTTGCAAAGAAAACTTTAACCCCTAATAACGTAAATGTTTCAGAAGATGGTTCTGCCGCTACTGGATTTACTCTTGATTATCCAATCTATGTTATGGAAGATACAGAATATTGTATCGTAATTCTTTCGGATTGTCAAGATTACCGCGCCCACATCGCCAGATTGGGTGAAGAGGCTGCTGATGGTAGCGGACTTATTTCAAAACAAGCATACTCTGGTGTCTTCTTTAAATCTCAGAATGCGTCCACATGGACAGCAGACCAAATGGAAGATTTGAAATTTAAAGTATATCGATGTCAGTTTGATATTGCAAAAGAATCTACTTTATATTTCTACAATGACGCAGTAGATAAGACAGGAAAACGTGTTGATGCAAGGTCATTAGTGGGTAACTGTATTGGTACAACTGCCAGTTCAAGTATTGTCACATTTAAGTGCAAGAACCACGATTTGATTGGGTCTGCGAATCACGCATCTAATTATTGGGTTACTATTACTGGGTTGAAAACCTCTACTCTTTATGGTGGAGTGGCAGGGTCATCATTCTCTGGAGTTGATTTGAATGGTACGCACAAAGTAGTAAACACTACTCTTGACACATTCAGTATCGATATGACAAATCAGAAATTTGTAGATACGCTGGGTGTCGGAGTTAGTCTGCCAGTTCCATCGGTTCCATCCGCAGTGAATGGTATATCTAAACAACCAACTTCAACAGGTTACTGGCCTGCTGAGGGGGATATTCCCGCTGATGGTAGATACGACAACAAATTGGATGGTAGTGGATGGAGATATCCTCAAGTTATATGTAACCAGAAATTTGACGTTGCAATGACAGATATCCAGAATGTCCAATTACCAGATACTGAAATCAAATATTCAATGAAAACTACTAGTGGAACTTCGCAACACTCAGACTTAATGCCTGGCGTTAAGGATGTGACTTGGGGGAGTTTTGTGAATGGAGAAAATCTTACGTTTAATACACCCAAGTCTGTTATGTCTAGATATAACGAATATTCATTTGGATTGGGAACAAACGATTTTGACAAAAGGTCTTTCACATTCAAAATAAATCTTTCATCAACTAAAGATAATCTATCTCCATTTATTGATACTAGAAAGATGAGTACTAAACTGATATCAAATAGAACAAATAGTCCTCAGTGGACATCCACGGCCGATGCCAGTGGTAATATTACTGACGCTGGTGTAAATAGTGCAAGTAGCGGATACATGTATAGTGGGTTTGTTTCAGAAATGAATGCAAAGGGTGGTTCGTGCGATTCGAAGTATATTACTAGAGAAATCAAATTATCACAACCATCAACTTCTATGAAGATTGTATTGACTGCACATAGACCCCCAGACGCAGACATCGATGTTTACTATAAAATTAAGACGGACGATTCTCAGGAATATAGAAAACTTACATACACATTAGTCGCAAGACCATCTGCGTATTCAGTCCCTGCATCCAACCCCTCAGAGTTTAGGGAGTGGGAATATGAAGTTAATGGTCTGGAAGAATTCAGTTCGTTTGGTGTAAAAATCGTAATGAGGACTAAAAATTCAGCAACACCTGCAAAAGTTAAAGATTTGCGGATAGTTGCTCTCGCAAACTAATATAAATAAGTATATGGAAACAGAAAAAAAATATCTTGTAGTTGACAGTAATCCGAATTTGGTTAGGGATGTACACTCAAAGGCGATTGTCAACATAAACGAGACTGCGTATGAAAAGTATATGAAACAGAGTAGTAAAATGAATACGCAAAAACGAGAAATCGAAAAATTAAATTCTGAGGTAGGTGAGTTGCGAAATATGTTAAAACAACTTTTAGAGAGAAAATAAAATGGCCAATTACCCAACACTGATACAAGTAGAATTAACAGATACGTTTGACACATGGCGTGGAAAAACTAATACTGCTATCAGACACACCGATTATGTAGCGTCTATTATAGGCGACTTAGACCAACTCGACACCACCAGTAAAAAGGTGCAAGGTGCCGTGAATGAGTTGCATACGGAAACTACTGCAAATACAACTAATATTGGTCTTCTTGCTGACATCAATACACCTTATAATAAATCGACAATTGTTGCCTCTCTCAACAGTGCGTATGATACATTAAAGGCGTACACAGATAGTGAAATTGCAGACGAAGAAGTTGCAAGAATTAGTGGAGATAATACATTACAACTCGCCATTAATCAAGTAGAGGCCTCAGCGGGTCTTACTAGTAGTGGTGGATACATCCAACAAACAGCAGCGAATTATATTAATGGTGCAACATCTCTTGCAACTGCCGATAACGCACTTGACATTCAAGCAAAATCTCTCCAAACTGAACTTGATTTTACTCAACAGACATTAGGGACTAATGCAGTTGGTGCAAAAACTTTTTCTGGGTCTTACATTGCAAACAAAAATTATGCTAATGCGATTGAGTCTTTAGACACACAAACAAAATTAAACACAGATTCTAGTGCGTCAAACCAAGGTCAAATCAGTGCGAACCTTGCGACAGAAACCACCCACTACAATAGTATGGTCAGTGTGGCAAATAATTTGGCCACAGAGGCGGGAAATCTTCAACTCGCTACAGGTGCCGATAGTTCGGGTAATATATCAATACAAAGTACCAATTATATAAATGGATTGACCGTAAAGGCCGCTCTTGTCAAGTTGGATGAGACTTCAAAAAGTCATCAAAATTCTCTTGCTGTTGCTTCTGTCGCTCGAAGCACATTGCAGGGAGAAATCAACACTACTCAGGGAGGTGCTGGTTTATCTGCCGCTGGTACATACATACCACACTACTCAGGTTATTCAACTAGTTCTGCACTTTCTCTTCACGCCGCCGACATAATGTTGGACGCTGCAATTTACCAAAACGTAATTGCAATTCAGGCGTTATCGAACACCACAGATGGTCTAACTAGTAGTATCGGAGGAACAATTAGTCTTAGCAGTCTGAGTGCAGATAATACACACATTTTATATAGTGCCGCTTCTGGTAGATTTACACACAATACTATTACAAATGCATCAGTATCTACAGCGGGAACAACAATAGTTCGCTCAATTACTACTGATACTGCTGGACATGTAACAAACACCACAACTGGAACTTTGGGAAATCAATCCCAATATAATCAAACCATCAGTTCTGCAAACCCTAGTGGTGGCTCAAATGGTGATGTTTGGTATAAAATTTAATTAGGGATTTACCATGCCGTTATATGTAAAGGATGGAAGTCGAACAGAGACACTTAGTTCATTCAGAATTCCTCTGAGTATTTTTTGGAATTACTTTCAAAATCAAAACAAAAGAACTTCTGTTGGACTTCGAAAATCAGAATCTAATCAGGCCGCTGTAAATAAATACGGTAGTGGAAATGTGTCTCTTCCTACTGTAGACCAGACGGCGTATCCAGAGCAGATTTTTACTCCACCTTTCACGTTCAAAAATACTGGAAACTCTTCATTACTTTTTGGACTTAACTACCCTTCGGGTGGAGGAGATAAAGAAAGAATTGTAACAATTCAAGGTTCGAATAGTCTCAACCCTGCCAATTGGAAAGAGGTTGCATTCTTTAACGGTCAAGACAAGATAACCCAAAGTTTTACCCAACAAGTTTTGAATATGGACATTCAAAATAAAAGATGGGGCGGTGATAGACTGCGACCAAGTACTGTTCCAAATAAATTCCTTGGGTATTATTTCTTTGATTATCACAATCAGACAACACGAACAACAACCTTCGATTTAACTTCTATGGACGAACTTAATTTCCAAGTTGTGTCTGGCCAGGCTGGTCAAATGATGGGAGTGCCGGGCACCGCATCTGCTGATGCAAGTTCTATTATGGTTAATGATGAGTCGGGAAAAGGATTGCAATGTTTTCTGATGAAAATGGAAGGCGCTCAGCCCGCAGATACCGACCCAATAATTTGGTCTAGAAGCATTTTGACTGAGGGTGGTCGTAATGAGTTCATCAAAAAGGTTATTGATGTCTCGGCAATTGCCGGAAACGGTTATCTGATTTTTCACAAACAAACAGACTCGTTATTTGAAACAAGACATATTGTTACAGCAATACAAGGACTGAAACATCGTACCGCAAAATTCTTAGAAAGTCAGGATGTAACTTTAAATTTTAATGCACAAGGACACCTATCAAGGATTGGTGCAAAAGTAGAAGGATATAGACCATATCTCGCAAATACTTCTCTTGCGAATGGGTATCGGTGGTATAGAATTGGTGTTCAAGGCCCAACTTCAAGTAATATAGACAGTAGTGGTAGTATTATTGAATTCAAGTCAGAAGTTGCTGCTGGACTAGATTTTGACATGTCTGGAATAGATAACTGGTGGAGTCCAAAAAGTATTGCAATTAAGGTGGGTTCTTGGAGAAACGTCCAAAAAGTATTTACAAAATACAATAATGGATGGATAAATACTTGGCCTCCTGTTGGTGGCGCCGCCGTTCCACTTCCTCCTGCACAAGAAGGTGCGGCAGATTTTAACCCGCCGGAACCAGATGCCCCTGTCACTGATGCTGGATATTCAGAATTTGATGATTACGAAAATGGATTATATGGTAGAAGATATAGAGGGTATTTTGCCGACAACTCTGCTCATTTCGTGCCAAGAAATGTTGGGACAGAAACTAACATATCTTCTATCTGGAAAGACTTCTCCAGTAATGCTGAACGTTATAGTTGGGAATGGAAGGGATATATTTTCGTTGAGGCCTCTGGTGTTTACACATTCAGAGATTACAGCGACGATGCATCGTATTTCTGGCTTGGTGATGAGGCATTAAGAAGACACCCAAGAACGACTAATTCTTTAATCAATCATGGCGGCAAACATGCCCCAGAACATTCTGGTGTCGTGACCAAATATCTTACCAAGGATGTATATTACCCAGTAAGAATTCAGTGGGGAGAAAATACCGGCGCAGACATATACTCTCTTCAGTACAAAATTCCAAATAATAGTGCTTGGTATTATTCTCACAGCACAGTCAAATGGACTCATGTCGCTGACGGATATAGAACTAGGACTGCAAATACTTCCGACCCCCAAGCTGGGTTTGAAAGTACACTTATATCCACAGATACTAAATATCCGTTGCCACATGTCAGTGAGGCGGGGGGGAGTCCAAACCACGAAGGATTTCTTCATGTTAACAACACTGCCTATTGGACTCATTATAAAACTGGTACTGTTGCATATCCAAATGTTACCTCTCAATTGAAAATCCAACCGTTGATGGTAAATTGGAGAAGTAGTGAATCTTTCGTAGCAGCAGATACGACAGTAGTAGGCCCCGATGCAACAAGTATGATTAGAGAATGCTCTTTTGCTGGAACTGGGGTTACGGATGCAACATTAGATAGTATTGGACTAGATTCCACTTCAATTGATAGAGTAGTGGGGAATATTAAGGTCAGATTTAGTATAAGACCGAAATATGGTTATGCAGTCGGGTATATTAAATTCAAACAGTCGGAGATTAATTCCCAAAGCACGACCCCATATATGTGGCCAACAAGCACCTCTTATGTTGAGGACAGGACTTTCGTTCTTGCTTCGGGAACTGCTTCATTCTTGCCCATAGAAAGATGGAACGGAGTGATTGGCAATCCATTTGGAGGTACTCATATTATAAATCATGGTGGTTCCTACGCCGATGAGTGGAATTTCTGGAATATCGATGTTGCAGAAGGTCATGCAGGAGACAATTCATACCTTCAGTATTACCCGAATGCATCCAACACATATAATTGGCTTAGAGAACTAGTTGTTAAAGATGTTGTGTTTCCAGCACCATTAGCAGATGAAATCTTAATTCCATTTGTTTCGCATCATCCAACTTATGTCGGTTCTCAGGCTATACCCGCCAGTGCCGCTGGTGGTAACAATATAGACCGAATAAAGATTACTGCCGATTATAATGGATATAATGTTGTTTCTGGGAATGATAGTTCAGATTTGCCAAGAATGACTCCAATCCACTTCTTAGATAGTACGGTTCCAGTGTTTGTTCCACCACCTGTTCGTCCAAACTATCCAAGAAATGACAATGACCGCGACAATGATGAACAGTGGCAAACTGCGTTGGACAATGCGGCCGCGAATCGTGCCGCAGCAGTAGACTTGCCCGGCAACGTGGTTACAAGAGCGTTAGGAATTTCATACGATGCGGATAACGATGGAGATACTACCGACCACGGTGACGGTTGTGTTGTTGCGACACACGGTATGAGTACTGGTGGGTTTAGTTTGATGGAAAAGACTAAAGCAGAAATTTGGTGTGTTAAAACATATCACGGAAAATGGTACGGAGAATCTTTCAGAAGAGGTTATCGTAATGCTGGAATCAGAACACTTAAACGTCATGTTGAACGTGCCGAAACAACTGGTATTGATATGTCGGAATTACCAGTGTATCAAGAATTTAAAGATTTTGTTTCGTATGGTAGAGGTGTCAAAAAGGGATGGAAGTTAGGTCTCAGATATTGGTACAGGACAATTACGTTTATTATTCATGGTATGTTTCTCAGGTGATTTTTTTCAGTATAAATATAAGAATGAACGAAACAAAGGGAACTTAAATGGCTTTTCTTGATGTAGCTGCAGCAGACTTTAAAAATTATGGGATGTCTCGCGGAAGAAGTTCCTTTACCAAAATTACTGGTAACGGCGGTTTCTCTGCAAGTACGGGAATCCCTTACGGTGGATTATTGATGGCACTTGTCAATGACATTACTACCGCATGGCAAATGTATAATGGAGACCCAGTAACAGGAAATGAAATTAGAAATGCGAGCGATTTGTCCAATATAACAAAGGCATTTTACTCGCAGACCGCACTTTCTGGTACTGGAACCAATTACAACGGTTCAGCCAACTATGGTGTTATTGTTCCTACATACAGACCCGCCGCACTCCAACATGTGGTTCTATTGGACAGTACAGATGCTATTCATCCAAATCGTGGAATAGTATCCAGAGGTGTAGACCAAAGTCATCGTATCAGACTTGAATTTGACGAAAGGACTCGACTATACGGAACTGACCCAGAATTTACTAGAGAATTATACCAGTTAAATGTCAAATGTAGAGAGTTGGGTAGGTCTGAGTATAATGGCGGAAACACGATTAACGAAACACTCATCGAAGAACATCTCTTCGACGCCACTAAAAATGGGGCAAGTGCAGACAATGCACATCCCGGCTATATTACAACCGGCCCAATTGGTCTTAACCCAAATGGCCAATGGGAAGGTACGCAAGGTATACCCAATCCAATGTATGGTTGGTTGAAAGTTAATATTGCAACTAAAAACCAATTGTTGAATAGTGGAGATGTTAGTGCCCCACTCGCATCTTCCGATGGTCTCATAACCCTTGAAAACGGAATGACTGTAAATAATTCTGTTATAAGAAATCCTGGCGAGTGTATTGACGTATACTTCGAAGATTCTATCGTGCCTGCTCAGACAAAAACTATAACTCTAGTGACCCACAACACAGCGTTCGAAAATGCTGGTGTAATTACTGGCACAACGTCTGGTGCGATTGGTACTATAGATGTTGCAACTTCTGGCAATCCCAACATCAGGTATGTTACAAACAATACTAGAGCATTCACAGTTGGCGAAACTGTAACACATTCTACCGCTGGTACTGGTGTTGTTGCAACCCATCTAGGTAATGATTTCAATAGAGCTCGCAGATATAGGAACAAAAGAAAAGGAAGAGGTTGGTTCAAAAGATATCCGAAAGTATCTGATACTGTCGGGCCATCGTATCCAATGTCCTATAGAATTACCATGACCGAAAGAGGAATGATGGTATATCTATATGATGATGCTGCAGCAGACCAATCTGATGACTATGCATGGTTCTGTGCCCAAAGAACTGTCGATAACCAAACTGGAATCACTAGAACAGACGAAGCTTCACGTTTTCCACAACATGTACTATATTCGTGTTCTAGAGAAAGTGTATATGCAAGAGATTTTGGAGTATATTTCTCTGAACAGGCAGCAAACCTTCAGACTGTAGAAAATACATTGAATACCATATACGATGCAGCAGGAACATCCTACAGCGTCAATTCGATAGGAAGTGATGCATTCTATATCATTAATACTTATGACAGAGAAGACCCATTGGCGGACGAATTTACTGCAAAATTAATTTGGAGATTTGTTGCAAGAGAGTTTGACATCTTGAAACCTTGGGATGTTCATAAACTTGCAACCGCACACCAGACAGATAGTAATGCGGTGTTAAATCCACTAGAACAACTTGCGATTACGGACGATAACAGATTTGTAATTACATTCCCTACAGGATTAACTACACAAAGATTCATGTATCCGAAAGAAGAAATGGATATGTTGTGTTTTTCTTCTGCTGAAGTTGTTGCGGAGGCAAGTAATGTTCCGATGACAACATATAAACCAGACGGAACGACATCAGACGCAAGAAGATACACTGGACTGAGAGCAACTCTTGCAAACGGTAATGGAATGAGAATATTGGCATTGGTGAATGGACAGAATATTTTGAACAGTGATATCAATCTTGATTAACAAGATTGTGCAAAGGATATTTATTATAAATAGTTCCAAACAACAGAATAACATATGAAGATTTTTTTGTATAAATAATCTAAGTATAAAATATTTAATTAAATAGGAGAACCAGACATGCCAGTGGCAAGCGGGTACAGTATACAAAGAAACGAAATTATTGATGTGGATCACCGTAAGCAAACGGAGACACATACAGGCGGTGGCAGTGCCAAAACAGTGTTCTTCCTACGGTCTTTACCAGATTATACCGACAGATTATGGAAATGGGATATCCGTGTTGGTTCTATTGCATATAATATCGACAGAAAACAAGGCGTAAATTCACAAGACGGTGTTAACACCGCTCAAACAGACGCCGCCATCTTCGAAGAAGATCAAACCCTAATCTATCAAGAAGGTTCTACGGTTGCTGGAAAAGGAACCGTCAAGTATGTACAAAATATTGGAACTTATGGCTCGTTGGTATTCGAAGACACCGTTGCCCCACCAGATGGAACAAGAATACAAATCACATATAGAGAACACAAAACTCAGTGGACTGGCCTTAGAGGCGGTCTTATGTACCAACTCGCAAGAGACATGGTTGTACACCCATTCGCACAACCAGAGTTATTCAAAGCGTCTACTGCCACGCCATTAAATGCAGCAGATGCTGCTGTTACACTGTCCGATTCAATTAAAGTTCGTAATGGTACTTCTATAAAATATAATGATGATTACATAGAAACTGGACAACCAGCAACACAAAGAGTTGCATCAAGAGCATGGAAAGTAGTACGAGAACATAAAATATCTCTTAATGCAGTCGATATTTCATTCGGTCTTGACGGCGCCACCGATATCAGTCCTGCAAACCCATATCAGATATGCAGGAATGATGGTGTTAATGCTGCAGCCCAACCTCCATTCCCACTGACAAAGAGGGATTTGGGTGGTGGTGAATTTAGAGTTTCTATTGATGGTAAGGTAATAAAACAGAATGAATTTATTGCAAAATCTCATGCCACTGAACGCAAAACCGAAATATCACTTACCGTCCCTGTATCGACTTTTAATTGGGTTGCCAACACCGCTAGTGTAAATATTATTGTAAGTTACCATTGGGCACCAAGTCTAGATGTTCCTTATGGTGCATTGGTGGGTGCTAATGGACAAGGCCCTCAACAGGGTACTAATTTTGGATATCAGTCCACAGGTAGTAATATTTCATTCACTTGGAATGCTGCAAACACTGCAACAGGAAATGCAACTATAGATCTATTGAAATCTACAGGTACTGCCACAGCGGATGCATACACACTCAATGGAGTTGGAGTTCACAATAACGGTGCGCCTTCCTCTGGTGATTTAAATTTTCTGGAACATAATGATTTGATGTTGGTTCAATTTGACGATGATGCAAATTTTGAAAATGCATTCAAATTGATATATCCTACTCCAGTAAGTGATTCTGCTACCGATGTATTAAACGCATTAGATGATATTACAGATGGTTTCTTAGTACAATCTGCTGGTGGAGTTGATTTAAACTCCGATGAAAATTTGGTAGTTGTTGACTATAACCCATCATCAAATAAGGTTGCACCACAAAGATTTAGAGTAAGATTTGAATTCTTAGGTCAGACTTCAGAATTGAAAGTCAATGTTGCAACAGAATACCAATTGAAAGATGACATGACCGTCACTAAGGGACTATCAAGAGATGGAATTAAATATCCAATCTATAGAGAACCTGGCGAGTTATGTGACGTATATGAAGCCCCTGCTATTGGTAGAGGTGCCACATATAGAATGAGTAAAGCAAAATCGCATTGGTTTAGAAGGGCACAGAAGAGAGATGACAATGTATCTCAGTCATATCCTATGTCTTATAGGTTGACAACCACCGACCACGGTTTTGGTCTTTTCTTATTCGACCAAGCGTCTGTAGACCAAGAAGATGATTATGCATGGTTTATCGTACAAAGACACGTTGACCAGACAACAGGACAACCAGAATTTACTGGAAAATCTCCTGTGCATTGTGTATATTCTCCATACAAACGTCCAATAGAACTTGCAGACCTTAATAAATTTTATGCGTCTTCTGATATAAATGATACCACAAAATCAGCAAATATCTATAACACATTTGGCGAAGAACTAGAAGCAGAAGCACCAACATTCTATGTAAATCCAACAGAGGCCTTGTTTGATGGTAAAGTCAATTCAATCGACTTCACTGGTGATGGTTACAGAACCATAGATGCCGCAAACGATTTAGATGTTGGATTTATTGGTGGCAGTTCTGCAACAGCAATTCAAATGGAAGATTATTTCACAGGTGGTGACAAGGCAAATAACCATTCTATAAAAGTTCCAGAGTTGCTTATAACTGGATTTGACCAACTTCCAAGGGATGCACATCTTGCAACAACTTCAGCAGTTGGTAATAATTTAGCAGCTAGTGGTTCTTGGTTAAGTCCAGCACAACCACAACTTGCAACCAATACATCTGGAAATCACGTTTTCCAATCACTAAGACTTCCAAGAGTTTCTAGTTTTGTGGGTGCGAGTGCAAATGCTGGTTATGCCGTTGGTTCTACATCTTCTACTAGTGCAACGATTGCCGCAACACTTGCAGATTGGTCAGACCCATCTTATGCACTTCTTGATATCTTGTATCACGAAATTGCAGACAACAAAGATAAAGTAATGGAGTCTTTAGTTGTCGCTCTTGATGGGTTACAGGTTCCAATGTCTCAGAATGCATATATATTGGGATATGATGAATGGGTCAGAGAAGGAGACCCCACAACTGCAAGAAGATTCTTTGACATGTTAGATTTTGGTGGTGTCACTGAATTTGGCCCTAAGTTCAAACTTCCAGTTGCCAGTAACACTGGTCTTACTGGTACTACAGCATCTGATACAATTACTGCATTAACAATCTCTGCTGCAACAAACCCTCATCTTGTTGGTACTTCCGTGGATGAGATTCAACGTCTTGTGGTAGGTGAATTGAACGAAGTATCTAACGTAGAATACGGATTTGGTGCGAACTCAAATGCCGGTGTATACGCCGCACCGGCTGCATACAGTAATACAACTCCTGCCTATGCGCCACCAGCACTTGGGACGATTATCACTAACAAGGATGCGTTGCTAGTGGGTGATGTGTTTGTTCAGTCTTCTAATAAGTCTGCACTGGCTGGGAAGTTGCCTGGAGATGTAATCTGGAACTCTATAGACAACAGACAAGAATTTATATACGATTACTTCAACCAGACATTATTTTTTAAGAACCCACCAAGGGCAAGTTCTGGTATGACTGTTAAGTTGATTAACTACAATCAGGGGAATCCTTCTGCACAGGTCTATATTCCTACAGTTCCTACTGATAGAGACTTCCCAGAAAGAAATCTGAATACAGAAAAGACTATTAACCGATTTATAGTTAGAGAGTCCGATGTATTTAAACCTTGGGACTATCATATGTCTGCGACTATGCACGAAATAGACTCTAATGCGATTATTAATCCGCACGAACAGTTGTCTATCACGCAAAACAGAGACTTTGTGTTTAGTTTTCCAACACAATTAACCTCACAGAGATTTTATTATCCCAGAAGTGAATTGGACTTACTTGCAATTTCTTCTGCTGACTTCTCTACCCAATCAGGACACATTGAAATTGATAAGTACTCTGATTCGGATGCAAAGACTACATCTCTGTATGCGGTTGGTTCCACCAGTTTCAACCCAACAGCAGCCGGTGCCACATATGAATATGCTGGACACCTTGGGCCAGATAATGCAAAGTATTACTGGAAAAGAAATAAGAGAAAATATGAGGGTATGATGAGTACTCAACCAAATGGAAATGGAATGAGAACTTTCATCCAAGTAACAGGTTCGAGTGTTAGATACAGTGATGTAACCGATGGCTCTGCTCCATCTTAATTTTTATATAAATGAATAAAAGTATTGACTAAATAGTAGGAATAAGAATTTTGAGGAATCAACATGGCCACAACGATAGGTAAACCTTTTAAGTCTGCTGGGTATTCAGTAGAAAGAAACGAAATAATTAGTGTGTCGCAACCTTTGGTTGAAGACAAATTGATTAGTGACGGTTCAGCAACATCCTTTGCGATAACGAAATTTGCAGATACGCAGATGACGGACTTGCAGGCATTTCGGGTATTTATCCAAAATCCAAGCGGGGAAGAAAGTGAACTAAGACTTGATAACGTAGTTGGAGATAATTCTCCAAACTTATCAAATACCCTGCTATTTGCAAATGGCGGACAGTACTATTTCGACCCTAAAATGGAAATGGTACTCTCGACATTTGGAGCAGCTGACATAGCAACAGCCGGATACAATATTATTGGTTCGGTAACCGGCGCAACTGCAAGAGTCGAAGCTGGGTCAACTACCGCAAAACTTAAAGTGACTTCTTTGAATAATTTAGAATTTTCTAAGGGTGAAACTGTAACTTCTACTATAACAGGCAGTCCAGCTGGAGTAGTCGATACTACAACAGGAGTGTTTGGTAGAATATTTCTCAAAATCGCAGCGAAAGTTGGTTACTGGGTAAAGATTAATTACTTCACAGAATCTGTACAGCACAACCACTTAGAAGATGGGGTTCTCCATCAACTCGCAACTGATTTATGTCTGCACCCATATGGCAACGACTATAGTCAGAAGTATAGTAGTATTTCTCAGAAACAAAACACAATATCATTCTCATTCCCATCATCAGGAACTAACGGTGCTGGCGAAACACTATCTTCAGCAACTGGAGATGGTTCTGGTGTTGGTAATAAAGGTATGGCCACACTTGGAAATTCTGTTTTATTTGTTGCTGGTGACGTAGGAAATCGACTTAGAGAAATTAAAGGTAGTGGTATGTGGGATATCACCGGCCAAACCGCTGGTGTTGCCGATGTGACAGTTTTAGTTCCCCCTACTGGTACTGGATATAACAATGCAGTAGTAGATACTCCATCATACGCAGAAGGCGAATGGGGAATGATTATTCCTGCCGTTGAAGTTGAAACTCAACCATATAATTTAATATATCCTTGGGAAACTAATGAATCAACCAAACCTGTGCCCATTAGTAGTGTAAATGGACAACAGAATCAAACCTCCGTTATGAACGCGATAAGAAGAATTGGTAGTTCATTTGTCGTAGAATCAGAAAAAGGTACAGATATTTTATCCTCAATCGAAGATATTAACTCAGTTTCTGATAACTTGCCATTGTCATTCGCAAGTTCTACTGCAACTAAAGGAAAAAGAGGCCCACAAAAGTGGAGGATTAAATTTAGTTATGACATCATTACTGGATTTGTCAATGTTAACGCAGGGACAAACTTGCAAATTGGTAATGATGGTCAGATTTCCTCTCTGCAAGGACAGGATGGATTTACAGGGTCAATCATCAGAACGCCTGGCGAAATGGCCAACATCTATTACAAGTTCTCTAGAAAAAATAATAAATCAAAATCTGGATGGTTCCGCCGTTCAACGAAGTCAGGAACAGACATTCAAGGAACATATCCCTTGTCGTATAGACTTTCCTGTACAGACCACGGTACAGGGTTATTCTTATATGACCATGCATCTGTAGACCAAGACGATGATTACGCATGGTTTGTTATTCAAAGACATGCAAATAACATCTCAGGAAAGATTGCGATGGAAGAAGGCAAATCTCCTGTCCATTGTGTTTACTGCCCATCTAAAGTTCCATTAGAAACTGGTGATTATAACTTCGGTTATTACTCCAATTTCGTGCAAACAGCGGGTGCTGGTAATACCACCACAATTAATACTACTGGTCTTGAAGATATCTACACACAAGACGGTCAGTTGGTTAGTGCGGATGTTGCGACTGAAGTTGTTATCGTTACCGATAAAGATCCAGTTGTTAGTGCCAGTTATACTAGGTCTGCAACATATAAACAGAACCCCGGCACTTATGTACCAATAGTTGCTGGTAATGATAATAATCTACAACCAATCACTGGGTCTATTGCAAATGATGCATTTGGTTCAGTTGGATATGATGTTTCTCTGACCAATCAAGGTGTCGGTCTCACGAACTATGCTGCGGTTTTACCAGCGGCGTATGTAGATGCACTTGTAGAGGCTCAGGGTGGTGCTACCCAATCCCCTCATGTTATTGAGGGTATTAAGTCTGTTGACCAAAACGCACTAACAGCCCTTGCTGGTGGTGCTGGTTTCCCATTCAATAATGGTGATGCATTTTTGGGTGGAGTAAATACTTTTGCCTCGTACTTTAGTTCTGCAACTACTGCTACATATCATAATGCCAACTTAAAATCAGCAATTCTTGCTGGATTTGGTACTACTGGTGCAGCACCAATAATACCTACTTCTATCCCAGCGTCAAATACTAGATTCGATGCATCTAGACCAGAACAACCTTTCTACCCATATGATGAATTTCCTGGCGACAACTCAGTAAGTAACCCCAATTCAAATTACTGGATTGGAAAAATGTTACCTATGTTGAATAAATCAAAAGAAGAGAGATTGGGGCCAGTTGAATCGGGTCTTGCACCATATCAAGTTGGTGTTGCGCCAATTACTGGGAATGTTATTGGTTGGTCTGCCGTCAATCTTATAGAAAACATCGACTATATTATCAGAGCTCAAGGAGATTTTCATTTATTTGAATGGATATCTCCTATGCCGAGTTCCAAAGTGCAAAATTTACAGATAACCAAACTGTTTTCTGGAGATGCAACTCAAACTGCGTTTGTATTTGACCAAGAAGTCTGGGAAAACACAATGCCAGCGACTTTTGCAAGTGGCGATTTAACTCCTTGGGGTGCGGATGGTAAAGGATATCCTCCAGTTGTATTAAAGAATGGTTCTGTCGTGAATGTTGGTGTTGGTGCTAATGATTACTCAATCAACGTCAGTACCAAGACAGTTACATTTGTAACAGCGCCTGCGGTAGATGATAATATCACTATTAATGTTCCTATAAATCCAATGAATACTTCTATAACTATGGATTATGTGTGGGATGGTGCCGGTTTCAATGGTGTCTATAAAAACGTATACGGTTCTGTTTCGGATGTAATTCCTTCTCATAAAGGTCAAACTGCAAAACCAATGCAAAGTCTGAATAAACTTGATGTGTATCTTGGTGGTGAGTTGGATTCTGCATTGTTCCCAGAAGAGTACACTATTGATAATTTGGGTACAGTAGTATTTACAAACACTGCGAGACAAGGTGTTTATGTATATTCCATTCCCCAAGATAAAATATACTTAAATGGTGGTGGTGCGAATGGTGCTCAATTTAGATTCTCATATGAAAACTACGACACCAGTAGGTCTGATGGTGGAACAAGGTCATTCTTGATTAAACTTCCAACAGATAGAGAAATGCCATTAGCAACTAGTATTGAAGAATTGTCTAGACAGAAACCAATCTACAGATTCTGTGTGCGCGAGGCAGATGTTTATAAACCTTGGGATGTTCACGTTTCTGCAATTACTTCACAGACAGACAGTCCTGCCCTGTTTAATCCTAATGAACAAATTTCGATTACGCCAGACAAGACATTTATCTTCAACTTCCCTGGCCCCCTGTCTACACAGAGATATGTATATCCTAATAGTGAATTGGATATGATGTGTTTCTCTGGTGCGTCTTCAAGTGCTTTGGGTGGATATAGTTCTATCACTACAAAGTATGACTTGGATAACGGTACTATCAGTGGAGTAGGAATTTCTTCTGGAACGCCGAGTACCGCTAATGGTGGTATTTCCTCCAATTTAGATGTTCTCGACTTCAGAGATACATACGATTGGAGTACTGGGACTGATGCGACTTCTACTTCTCATGGTAGAACCTATATGGGTCTTGCATCAACACAACCATATGGTAATGGTATGAGAATGTTCTTGCATGTTCGCGGTGGAAGTATCAGACCGCAATATTCAGACTTTAACGTACTGTAATATTTGAGTTTGATGATTGACATGCAGACTTATAAATAGGGGTATAACCTTTGTTTGGAAGTCTGCATGTCCTACTCAATTTCTGAATTATTCATATTTCCCGATTACATCTACGGGCGAACTACGGCCACAGAAAATGATATTCATGTAAAATATCACCACATAGGAAATGTATCTGGTGATATAACTGCGACTGGCAGAGTCACTGGGTCTCAGTCCAAAGCAGTAGGCGACATAGATACGTCCTCCAGCACCAATTCCATATTATATTTTTCTTCAAGAAACTACGAATTATTTCGTGGTGGTGAAACTATCACTCACACAAATGGTGCGACTGCAACTGTTTTTTACAATTCTATTGTTGAATCTCCACCATTGACAGTTGGACAATTGCCAGAAGTACCATTTACCATTTCAACAAAAAGTACGCAAGGAACGTTTTCAGTCAATGGTGGAACATCCACATATTCTGCGGATGTTTACCCAAACGATATAGTTGTTTTAAATTTAACTTTTTGGGATGTAAATTCTCCAGTAACAATGGAACTTGGGTATTCTTATGGTGCTCAGTGGCAAACAGTTTATATCGATGTATTTAATGCATTGATTGCAAATGGAGAATTCACATCAACATACCAGATGTCATCTTTTCCATTGGATATGGGAAATAATGGTGATAGTGTTCATGTAAATGCAACACCAGAAAACTCATATGACCAAGAGGCCTTAGTTAGAAATGATGCGGTAGTGCCATTTGGAGTTAGTATACAATATCAAGGCATCGTTGAAAAAGAAGTAATAATATTTGATGTGAAGAATAGTGGGCAGGATATATACATAATCGAAACTTACGATGACCAAAGAAGATCAGAAGAAGACTTTACTCTGCCCGGCATCTACGACCAACAACAACCAGCTTATTGGCAGTATAACACAACATATTACGACCAACAACGACCAGCCTATTGGCAGTATAACACCACATATTACGACCAACAACGCAATGCAGAATGGCAAGTTAAGGTGAGACAAGTATATGAGGCATTTGTTGGCGGACACCGTGATTTTGGTATCTTTAAAGACACTAAAATATACGACCAACAACGCAGTGCAGAATGGCAGTATAACACAACGACAGTGGATGTGAGTACATAGATGGCATTACCTTTTGAGGGATTAGCTCGCTCCATTATAGCGAGGGTTGCAACCAAGTTTGAAGCTTCCAACAGACTTATTACTGAGCCGGTAGAGATATCAGAAGAGTCTCTGCGAAACATTACGGCAGCTGTCCAAGAAAAAGTAGAAATAAAACTACAAAATACATTATCCGAAATACTAACAGATGATGTAAAACTGAAAGAATTTACTGAAAGTTCGGAAGAATTAATCGTAGCGGCAATAGACTCCGCATTTGAAGAAGTAAAAGTTGATGTTCAATCATTACTGACCAGTGAAATTTCAGAACTAGATTCTCTTACCGATGCAGCAAAACTAGTCGAAACCATAGAGACTGTACTATCTGCGGCCGCAGCAATAAAAGAAACCACAGATTCAGAAACAACAACAGA
>TARA_R110001592_G_scaffold71140_1_pt1 | contig 25889 bp, 29 predicted proteins | sample TARA_R110001592 | Tara Oceans TARA_R110001592 (sample SAMEA4398387) | marine metagenome | biome: Polar Biome; feature: [SRF] surface water layer (ENVO:00010504); material: water (ENVO:00002006), including particulate matter (ENVO:01000060) such as... | depth 5 m | reverse complement strand
TCTTGGAAATCTTTTTTCCAAAATGCCCAAGGTGCAAATATACCTTCTGTAATACCTTCATCATTTTCATGTAAAACTTTAAATTCATTTACTTTACTTAGCAATTTACTTTCATCAAATTCTTCGGGTTCAATCCCACAATCCAATAATATTTTTTCTGGTCCTGGGGGGTGTAATGGTGGTTCAATTCTAGTAAGTGATACTATTGTTTTTTCTTTTAAGTGTTTTTCTATCGCATCTAAAGCGCCAGGGCACAAATACATATCAGCGTGCCAAATCATGCAGATATCGCTGGTAGCTGTTTCATTTACCAGTTTATCGTACAAAATTGTGTGGCCTAAACGAGTTGGTCCTTCATTTCTGATTGCTTTGAAGAGTGGATCTTCTCGCATCATCATTTCGCACCAATCCCAAGTCATATCTTTATCACTAAAGTCATCTGCTACACAGATTTCAACTTCATGGTTGCCTTGGTTTTTTCGAATTGATTTATAAGACCATTTAAGGTACTTAAGATTATTTCTGCTTGGTTGTATTAAACTTATTTTCATTAGTAGGTTTTTTTCATTGTTTCTAATAATTCTTGATAATTTTCTATGCTATGAGGATATGTTTTTGTTTTATCTAATACTGTTATAATTTTGCAGTTAGATAATTTTTTATAATAGCAATCTCCATTAAAATACCCATTTCTTGATTCTTTTCCTCTTGATAACCACATGATGTTTATTCCATCAAAATAACTACAAAGTATTCCTGAGCCACCAACATAACTTATAAATTTATCACAATTAGCATATATCATACATTGTATTTTATTATAACTTAAATCTGGGTTTTCTTTAACTATATCATCAAATAATATAACATCTTCAAAATATTCAGTTAATTTATGATCATTAATAACACCAATACCCTCAACATTTTCTTCAATATCTCTTAATGAATCAATTGTATTTTGTTCATTTTGATCTATAGTAGGTAAAGAAGAATTTCTAGGTCTACGATAAATCACTTTATATCCCTTTTCTGTTAGGTAGGAAAACATTTCATATAAACATTCAATACTAAAATACCTTGTAGGCATAGTACCTGCTTCTAAATTAAAAGAATTATTAATAACAACTATAGGTTTATCATAAACAAATCTATTATTTTTATATTTTTCATTTAAAGGAGGTGGAGTCCATTTACTATAATCTAAAGTCCCATTTGCTGTATTTTGTTCTTCCTCAGTACAACTGCCATAATCTTTTCCAAAAATTGATAGAGCATTATGATGTAACCAATCATTAGGTAAACTAGTTAATCCTCCTTTTGCGTTATCTATTGTGCGCATATTATATTTTTCAACTACATCATCACAAAAATAATAAAAAGGTTTCATATCTTTACTAGTATGAATAGCTTCTAATTCTCCTTGGGTGTGAAGCCAATATATGTAAGGTGTAGCTAAAACTAATTCTATTCCAAATTCTGGGTGGATATCAACTATCATTTTATATTACTTTTGATTCTTTTAAAAAATCATAAACTTCTTCATCAGGCATTAATGCATCTAAACTATTATATGATTTGGATTCTGTTGTTTGTATTTTACTAGTTATTAAGTAATTATCTCCTATATCTATAGTTTTCATCCATTCAATTTCTGATATCATAGCTTCATGGAGTTTCTCACCTGGTCTAACACCTACTTCTTTTAATGTTTGAGGTTTTTGTGAATTATTCCATTTAATTAAAGCTTTTGCTATTGAGGGAATACTAAAAGATTTTACTTTAGGAATACAAATACACCCATGTGTATCTTCTCTATTATATGCAAAATCAATTAAATCACATGCACGATCCAAGGTAAGTAAAAATCTAGTCATTCTCATATCAGTAATAGGCAAATATGAAATTTTTTCTTTAAGTAGTTTTTTAAAATAAGGTATAACTGAACCTGTTGATTCTAAAACATTACCATACCTTACTAAACACACTTTTATTTCTTTTTGTTGTTCAGCATAGTCAATGTATAATCTTTCTGAAATTGCTTTACACATCCCATAGACATTAATAGGAGCACATGCTTTATCCGTACTAATAAACATCAATGTCTCTATTCTATGATTACTACGTTTAACTGATTGGATTAAATTTTGGTGGCCTAATATGTTTACATTTACAGATTCGTAGGGATTATGTTCACAAATAGGAACATGTTTTAAAGCTGCGGTATTAATTACAATATGGGGTTTATAATCTTCAATTGCATCTCTAATACTATTAATATCTTTAACATCACCAATTCTAAAAGTTAATGTTAGAGTTTTACTATATTCTTTTTTTAAATTAACATGTTTATGTTCATCACGACTTAAAACCATAATTTGGTTATTATGCATATAACGTTTAATTAAGGTTTTACCTAATGCTCCAGTTCCACCTATAATTAATATTTTTTTATTCTTCATATTTTAAATTTATCTTCTAGATAGTATTCTTTATAACGTTGTTTTGCCATATAACTGCAATGAGCATAAAATTTTTCATCTTTATTGAGTAATATAATAAACTTTTTTGCATTTTCCAAATCTCCTAATTTTACAGTTAATTCATTGTGGCATTTTTCTTGAGTATCTAAACCTTCATACCCAATGCATGGTATTCCTAAATAAGCACAATTCAGTGCAAAGGTTCCAGCAGCATGTGTTCTCATTAAATGAACCCCAATTTTAAATTCATTTAGTTTGTGAATCCATTGTTTCCAATTCATATAAGGTAAATGAGTAACTAATTCTTCTTCTCCTGGTTGTTTTCTTCCCATGCTTGGGGCATAAATTATATCTGTTATTTCTTGGGCTACCATATATGAATCAAACCCACCATACCAATTAACAAAATTACCCCCTATAATAACTCCATTTCTATTAACTTCTTTTAGTTCACCAATTGCATCTTCTATCATTAATGAAGACATTACTCTAACATCGGGATGGTTAGTTAAGCCTTTATAATATGTTTGATCTGCTTTGTTATGAGCAAAAATAATATCTGCTTCAATTAAGGTATTATAATACCAAATTTGTTTGTTTAGAGGATAATCTTGGAAATACCAATGAGGACCTTCTTGCATTACAGCTATTTTTTTACAAACCTTTTTTAAATTATTAATGTCAAAATCAGGATTTTTTTTAGGTATAATTATAATACCTAAATCATACTGTTGGGTAGGAATAGAATTTACATTGTAATGATCTGCTTTTAAAGCAACCATCCAAGCAAACTCAACTCTCATATTTTCATGGGTTCTAGAAATTTTTCCTGTAAACCCCATTTCTGTAAAAAATGCTACTTCCATACGTCTTCCCAAGTAAAAGATTTATAATTAGGATTAAATATATTATAGCAATTTTGTTCGCTCATTTTATTTGCTTTAACATACCAATCATTACTTCTTCTTTTTGCATTCATAGTACCATCCTTACGTTCACCTTTTACATACATTCTTTTTTTAGGGTGATTTCTATTATGAACTAATAATATGTTTTTTATTATATATTGTGGTATATTTCCTAAAATTTTATTTGTCATTTGCATAAATGCTGTATCTTCATGAACAAAAAATACTGAATTAGGGATGTTAACTCCTGCTTTGATAACTTCAGAAGAAATAACTAACCCACAACCATTAAACTTATGTTGAGGGGCTACTAATACTTCTAATTCCTCGGTTTTATTATTTATTTTATTCATTTCATCTTTGGACATTGTATATTTTAATGACCACCAATTATCATAATCATTATCAATATGGGGTTTTTCAGTAAAATCAGGATGTTCTAGTATTTTCCAACTATTATCCCACATTTTACAAATTCCAAAAAACGCTAAATATTTTGGGTTTTTGTTTTGTAATGACATTTGATGTAAATTATCTAAAATTGTAAACATTTGTTTTGGCAAAATAGCATCAGACTCCCCCCAAACTAAAACATCTACTTCTTCACAATAATTCTCGTTAAATTCTCTACGGTAATCAGCAATTGTAACTAATTTATCTGTTATTTTTGTTTTAACGTCAAGAAAAACATTACATTTTTCATGACACCCCCATTCAACAATAGCAATATGTTCTTGAATTTTTTCAACTATTCTATCAATACTAACTTTATCTTCAATTTTTTCAAGGTCTTGATTAGTTACTATAGTAAAATCAATTTTTATAGTCCCATCATAATAATCTACAGCATCTCTAAGAGAATCAGTGTATTCTTTAATAACATCAACTTCATACCATTGTATTAAACAACCTATTGCAAATTTAGTTTTCATTATTTTTCTAATTTTTCTATTGCAATTCCACTTTCACCACCGTAAGAATATAGTAAGTATAAATCATTATCTTCTTTAAAAATACAAGGATCTCTTAATTCATTTACAAATCCTAAAGCCATCCCAAACTTTGAAGCAATTTTTGGTTGATTTGCTCCTTCCCATTTATATTTAGGTTCTTTAAATTTGTAGTTTGAAATTATTTCCCAATCTTTGATTACACAAACATACAAACTTTCAGGCGCTTCTCCAACTACAGTGTAAAAAATATATAGAATATTTTTATTTACATAAACAGCAGAATGACGAATATTATCAATTAAATTAAATTGAGGTATAAACTCATTATTATCTTTTTTGTAAATAATTCCATCAACATTTTTATTTTTTGCTAAAGCATAAGTTTCTCCTAAATAATTAAATACTCTAAAATAAAATAAACCTAAAATTTTATTATCAGTTTTAAAATTAATTCCATCATCTGATATGGCTTTAAAACTATATTGTCCTTCATTTGTATCTCCATGATAATACATTACTATTTTATTATTTTCAATATGGATGTCAGGGCTAGCTATATGGCTTTTACAAAAAGTATCCTTTAATTGTAAAGTTCCTGGTTGGTAGAGTGTCCAAGGGCCTTCTAAATTATTGGAATAAGCCATCCTAATACTTTTTCCTAAATGATTAGCAAAATAAAGGTAGTATTTGCCTAATTTATTTTCTATAAAATCAGGTACTTTAATTAAGGAAGGACCATTTATGTTGTTATCATTAATTACGTTTTTATCAATAATAGGTTTAGGTGTAGATAATTTAAAATCTTTACGATATTCAAATTCATAACCAAACAATTCTAAATCTTTTTTAAAATATTGTTCTATTATTTTAATAGATTCTTCATTATAATATTCTGAATAGTGGGTTTTATCTCTGAATCCAGATTTTTGAAAACCTAATTCTGGGGGGTCTATTCCTATTTTATTACAAATTATATTATAGTCTTGATTTAAGTTTTCATATTTTCCAATAAAATCTAATTCATTTTTCCCATTTACATAAATGTATCTCCATTGCTCATCTTGCCAAGAAGTACTATTATATGTTTTTACCCATTCATTAAACCCTTCTTTAGAAGTAGATTTATTACCTTTTCCTTTAATATCCCAATGATATCTAGAGACAGCAATATCAAATGGATTTCTTGTAAAAGCAAATTTAAAATAATTTTTCCATTTAACTCCACAATAATGTTTTACTTGATCTATAGGTGGGTGGGGATGATTTGTAAAAAATCTATCCATATTCCATCCTGCAGAATGGGTTTCATCCAATATTCCATTTTTTAAATTGCTTCCTGTAATTATGTCTTCTAATAAATTGCATGTTGTAGATAAGGCTACTTGAATAGAAGAACCAGCTGTTTTCCGTGTTTTTAAAAAAATAAAATTTTTAGACTTTGATATAATCATTCATATAAGTATTTATAAGTTTTTTCCATCCATTCTTCAGGTTTTCCTTGGTTTTGGGGTATTGCATTATAATGATAAACCCACCCTAAATTTGTAAAAGTTAACATATTATCTAAGATTTCTTTTCTAGCAAGATCTTGCATGTTAAATTCATAAGGTAAAAGTTTATAATCTATATTTTCCTTATTTAAAAAGAAATTAATAATAGGTTGGTCTGTACCTACTCCATATTGTTTTTGGATAGATTGAATTAATGTTGAATTTTGAAAATAAAAATTTATTATTTTTTTGTAAAATTCTTTATGAGACTCATTTAGTATTATAAACCCAGAATTAATGTATTTCCAAAAGGGAAAAGTATAGCCTTCAAATAAATGTTTTGAGTAATTTTCAATGCTCCTTAATACCCAATCATAACTTCCCTCATTATGTACTGCACAATATTTATGGTCTGTTAGATTAAAAAAATTAGGGCTATCAGGGTGAATTATAGTATCAGCATCTACTGTGAGGATTTGGTCATATTCTATTTTTTCATTATCTAATAATTCAAAAACAAATAATTTATGCCAATTACAATTCATAACACTATTATCATAAATTCTTTCAGTTAAGATAAATAACTCACAATTATTTTTTTTACACCAATTTTCCCAACTTTTAACTGATAAATGGTAAGGATTACTACGGTTAGATTCTCCTTCTATGTTTACTATAAAAACTATATTTTTTTTCATTGTACAAATCTTAACTTATTTGTAAGGATTTTTTCTTTTTGTTCTTTAGTAATTTCAGAATAACAAGAATGGGATTTTATGTGTTTAGGGTGGTTTATATCAAAAAATCTAATATAACGATGAGTAGACTCTATAGCATTTTCTCCCATTGAAGGTCTAACATCAATATCTAAATACTTATAGTCATAAATTTTTTCAACCCCATTTTGATATTGTTTCCAATACATTGGATGTCTATTTAATTGATCATGTCTTAAATTTTTATACTTTCCAGGCCTTAACCAAGAATAATGGTATGTTACAAGATCTGTAGGGAATAGCATAGGGTATTGTTGAGTCATTAATCCTTTTAAAACATGTTTATACCATTCCCAATCTCCAAATTTAATACATATTCTTCTGCTTCTTCCTTGGTCCTCCCAACCTGGGTCTTCAAGTAAAAAAGGTTTTAAAGTACGTTTTTCAGCATAATTTTGATTTTCAACAAAATCAATCCATTTAGATCTAAAACCTTGATTAGGTTGAAGTTGTTGCATATATCCTTCAATTTCATTTTTTGCTTCTTCATGATGAAAAACATCAGCTTCATATGGAAAAATATAATCACCTTTTTGAATTTTAATCCCAAATTGGCTAAAATTAGAACAGGCTTCATACCAACAATCTATTACATCTACCATCCCCTTAGGATATTCCATTTTATTTAGAATTATCTTAGTATTTGGGTATTTAATTTGAGCTTCATCTACAATTGTTTTTAATTCATTAAAGTCAAATCCTTGTTTTCCTCCTAAAGTATAGTCTAATAAAAATTTATCAGTTACATTAGTCCCATTTTCAGGACCAATTGGAAACATTCCTTCATTGTATATAATATAATCAGGATCTATTGTATCTATAATATTAGGAATCTGACATTTGATCATATGTGCCTCACAAAATGTGGGCATTATTACTATTTTTTTAGGAGCATTCATAATTTTCTTTATTTATAATTTTAACTTCTTGAGTAGGAACTATAAAATTAATTCCCCTATTTAGTAAATCTTTATTATTGTTTATTATTTCTTTATAAAAATTCCAAGCTAGAATTAAAATGTATTTAGTATCTTTTTTAATAGCATTTTCTTTTGAATATATAGGAATATTAACCTTAGGTACTATTTTATTATGTTTTAAAATATTATCATCAACAATACAACTTAATATTGAATTATCTATGTTAAAAGAATTTAATAGTGTGGTTGCTTTTGCTGGGGCTCCATAGCCAATAATTTTATGTCCTTCTTTTTTTATTTTATTTAAAGTTGTTAATAAACTTTTTTTTCTTTTAGATATATTCTTTGAAAAATTAAGGTATGTTTTTAATTTGTTCACCCCAAATTTTTCTTCTATTTCTAAAAATTCTTTTACACTGTAATGAGGTGTATGTTCTTTTCTTTTAACGTATACTCTAATAGAACCTCCATGAGTGTTAATATGTTCTATCTCATTTACTTTAAATCCTAACCTATTAAAAAAACTATTTATAGATGTTACACTCCAATAATTTACATGCTCATGATATATGTTATCAAAGGTTAAATCTTTTATAGTATCTAAAAGATACTGGACTTCTACTACAAAACATCCATCTTCTTTTAATACTTTAAATGCATTTTTAGTAATAGATTCTAAATCATCAGCATGGGCAAATACATTAGATGCTGTAATTAAATCGGCTTTTTGTTCAATTAAGTTTGTAGCTTTATCATCAAAATATCCACAATAAGTAGAAATCCCATTTTCAGTAGCAATTTTACAAATATTTGAGGCAGGTTCAATACCTAATACTTTTATATCTTTTTTAACTAAAGGTTTTAATGCTATACCATCATTACTTCCTATATCTATTACAAAAGAATCTTTATTTAAGTTAAATTTTTTTGTATATTTTTTAGCAGCTTTATTAAAATGTTCTCTAAATGATTTAGTTGTAGAAGAAACATATAAATATTTTTTAAACATCTTATTGGGAGGTACAACATAAGTAAGTTGACAATTAAAACAATCAAGACATAAATTTAAATTTAATGGATATAATATACATTCTCCTACTTTATCTAATAAATTGTTAGCTAAGGGAGAATTACCTAAAGATAAAATTTGTTTTAAATTATTAGAATGACAACCTCTACAAGTTTTCTTTATCATATTATTTCTTTTATCCAATTCATAGTTCTTTTTAATCCTTCTTCTAAAGTTATTTTAGCTTCAAAGTTTAATAATTTTTTCATTTTTGACATATCAGGACATCTTCTATTAACATCAAAATTTTTCTCATAAGCTTCTACTGGGGCATCTTGTAAAGTTAATTTAGATTTACTTTTTGTTATTTTAGTAATAAGTTTTCCTAAATCAATACTATTAATTTCAGGTTCTTCAATCCCAACATTAAAAGCTTCTCCTTTTTGATCTGAAAATAAGATTTCCATAAAAGCTACTACTCCATCTGTAATATATGTCCAAGTTCTTGTTGATAATCCATCCCCATAAATGGGTAAATCTTCATTTAATACTGCAGATTTAAGTATATTAATTAATCCTCTCCCATCATCTAATCTCATTCCAGGACCATATATGTTAAAAGGTCTTGCTATTTTTACATTTACTCCAAAAACATCTGCGTAAGTAACACAAAGAGTTTCTGCCATTCTTTTAGGTTCATCATAGTGTGCACGAGGACCAACACAAGATACATTACCATTATAATTTTCAGATGTTGGGACATTTTGAGATGGTGGAGAACCGTAAACTTCACTAGTACTAAAAAATAAAACACTTTTACTGTTTTTTTCTACTGCTAAATCTAAAATGTTAAAAGTTCCTTGTAAAGAAGAATGAATAGTTTCTAATTTATATCTTGAATAAAAAATAGGAGATGCTATTCCAGCTGCATGTAGTACATAATCTACATTTTGGGTGATTGAAAGGGGCTTAGAAATATCTTGTTTTAAGCATATTATATTATCATCCATTTCAAACTGATCTTCAAGTCCAGTAATATAATTATCTATAACAATAATTTTACATTTATTTTTTAAAGTTTTATTAAAGTTTTGAAGGGTCCAAACTATATTTTTTCCTAAAAATCCAGCTCCACCAGTAATTAAAAAGGTTTTACCTGAAATGGTATTTTTATAAGAAAAAAGTCTATTAGTGATTTCTGCTATATTGTTATCTAAAACCATTATATGTTAAGTTTATATTATTCTATAATTTTTTTGAATTGTTCGTCTAATTTATTTTTATTTACTGATCTATTTTCATTAGCTTTTCTTATTAGTTTATGGTTTTTTTTAAATTTTTCTAATGAAGGATTATCAGAATTTGCTTCTTCTAAATTTGCCCTATCTCCTTCTCCTGTAATAATATCACTTTTAATTAATTCTTCAAGTGTTTCTATTACATCATCAGGTTTATATGTTCTTTTTTCTGAGATATAGTCATATTTTTGAGTAGTCAATGTTTCATTCAATAAATTTGAAAGTCTAATTTTTATTTCCTTAATGACTATTGATTGATGTTGAGAATAAGAGTGTAACTTATCTTTTTTAAAAAAATAAAGTTTTATATTTTCAGAAATTAATCTATCAAACAGTGCTGATAGGGTATCTATATTTGTAATTCTTTTTTGATTATTCATAATTATTTTTTGTTAATTCCCAGGTTTGTTTCATTACCATATTTCTTTGGTCTTTAGGGATACCATTAAATATCCAATTATAACCATACTTTATAAAGAAGGGAGTTCTATCTTCATTTAATTGCCAATTATAACTAAACATTTCTTTTCTATGAAGGTGAGTTAATTTAAAAGCAACAGGTAAATCTAATTTAACTTCAATATTATTTATTTGTAACCAATAATTTAAAGGAGTTTGTTCTGTTCCTTTTTTTACTATATTATCTTGTAAGTTACAAAAAGTATCAATATTATCATAATATAATTGTTTAAAAGAATCAAAAAAATCTTTATGAGATTTATTAAATACTATAAATCCAGAACTAATATATTTAGATTGATCAAGTTGAAATCCTTTAAAAAATTCTTTATATCCTTGTATGCTATCATAAATCCACTTCATATTATCATTATCAATCCAACCAACAAATTTTCTATCTGTTAAATCAAAAAAATTAGGAGCATCCCATTTAATCATACAAGAACTATCAACTAAACATACTTGATCATAATTAATACCTTTTTTTTCTAATTCATCAAAGACAAAAATAGCTTTTTGCCAATTAACCCTAAATTTTAACATATCTGGTTCTACAGGGGAGTTAAATTCTACAAAAACACAATTATTTTTTTTACACCAATACTTCCAAGTATTCTTTGAATATTCAAAATACTCAAAATTGTTGTATTTTTTTGATAACCCAGGATTATTTATTCCTATCCAATATATAACATTTTGTTTCATGTGGTATGATAATAAAGCTATTTAATATTTCCAAATTGTTTTAACTCTATTAATTGAGATTTAATGTTTGGAGTTTTTATATCTCCATCTAATCTTCTATCTGTGCCTTTTTTGACTTTATTAATTTTAATATCTTTATTCCAGATTTTAGCAATTGTTTTTAATAAATTATATTTTGATATAGTTTCACCTTGTAATACTGTTTCTGTTTCAAACTTACTCCACTCTAACATTATATCATAACAATGTTTTGACCATTCTAATGTTGTGTTACCTGTCCAAATTGCTTTTGTCCAACCATCAACTTCTCCTTCTTGAGATAAAAACCATTCCAATAAACTAGCATTTCCTTGTAGTTCAGTTCCAAGTATTGAGGTTTTAATTATTTTTGTCTGATTTCCATTTTCAACAATATAATCTGTAGCTTTTCTTTTAGATATACCATAATCATCATTGTCATCACAATCTGTACCTGGATGTATTACTTTACAGGGGGCATTTTGGTCAAGCCATATAGGTAATTCATAATTTATGTTAAATATTGTTCTACGTTGTGGAATAGCACCTATACAATTAACTACAAAATCAGCATGAGTAGTTTTAATATACTCTTTCATTTCATCTGAAGGCCAGCGATGATTACATGCTTCAATTTCTACTCCTTGTGATTCAAGATAACGTCGTACCATATGGCCTAACATACCTTTATGACCTAATATTATTACTTTCATTTTAATTATTTTTATTATTATTTTTTATTATATCTAAACAATGTCATAACATAAAAGGTAGGATCTATAACCTCTTTATGAATTAACTCAAAATCTAAATTATATTTTTCAGTAATTTCCTTATGAGCCTTTGCTTGTGCTACTGAATATTCATCATGGAGGGTAGAATCATTCATTAAATATGCCCCCCAATCATCATATAATATGAGAGAACCATCACACAATAAATCATTTTGTATAATATATTCTAATACTTCAACAGTAGATGAATATATATCACAATCCATATGAATTAACCCAATTTTTTTATTATCAAATCGATTTAGTAATGATTCATTTAAAACATCAGAAAACCAACCCTCTACAAGATTAATTGAGGGGATTGATAATAAATCTTCACTAATATGTCCATTAGTAGAAAATTTTCCTGTTTTCCATGGGGAATTTTTATCTATTGTTTCTTCAGGTAATCCTTGAAATGAATCAAAACCATAAAAATCAGCTTTAATATTATTTAATTTATAAGCATTATAAAAATCAATTATAGATTCCCCAGTCATTACTCCAAACTCTAAATAAAGTTTATTATGTAAAAAACCTGGGTTTTGGGTTTGTACTTCAGATATAAGATTATTTCTAAATGATTGTTTTTTGTGTAAATATGGATCTATATTCATAATAGGGTTTTTATTTTTTGGTTTAATTTATCTATATCAACTTTCCAAGGTGAATTCATTCCACCTGAAATTGATAATGCGTTTTTACCTGTAATTATCTCATTTTTTCTACTTACAAATTCTGTATTATCAAACATGCAGAGTTTAGTATGGGTTAAAGCGTATTCTAATCTTTTATTTATCTTAAAAAATTCTGGGCTATTAATTGAGATTACATTAGTATTAGGTTTACAAAAAAGTATATTAGCCATTCCACCCCCAATAGGCCCAACAACTATTTCAGCTGATCTAAAGAGACCTATTTTTTCTTCCATGGAAAGATCTTCACAAAATATTTCTTCAAACCCATATCCTTTTAACATTTCAACAACCTCATCTTCATTTACACATCTTCTTTCATTTGTGTAATCTGTTCCTATATTATTAGATTTAGGACGTGTCCATGTTCTTCTAGATACATAAACTCTTTTTATATCACTAGAAATTCCTTTTATAGAATTAACTATAGAAAATACATTACTATGTGGAGGTTTTAATGACATTCTATTATGGGTAAGTGAAGAACCAATAATTAAAGTTTCATATTTTGTATTCTTATCAAGAAAAATCAAATCATCTTTTTTAATTCCTAATAAAGCTAAAGTTTCATACACAAACATATATAAATCATCTTTATTTTCGGGTACATTTATTAATAATTTTAATTCCTTGCATTTATTTTTTTCTTTAAAATAAGAATATAAATAAGGTATAGTATCATATATCCAATGAAAATAATTTGCACAATTATAAACAAAATAAAATACAGGTGTTGTTTCTACTTTATTAACATTTATATTTTTACATTCCCATTCCATTGTAGATTCATAAACAGTACCTCTATCTAATGACATAAATCTTTCTATAGTTGGGAGAAGTAATTCATTATCAGTTTTAATAAGAGGTTGAGGATAGTGAGTACTATGCCCTTCAACTATACAATTTTTAAAATATCCAATTTTTATGTCTCTTTCATTAGAGATCATATTAATTTTTCCATACTCTGATTTATCCCAATATTTAATTTTCATAATCTTTTAAATCTTTTGGTGTACCCCAACAATAATATTCATCAACATCAAATATTTTTACATCTAAATCAGTTATAGAATTAAAAATGTTATCAATATAAAATTCACCATTACTTGTAATATTATTTTTATATATTTGTTCTAATCCTTCTAGAAAATATTTAGCTTTTTTAAAGTAAAAAGTTCCTACAATTGCATGTTCATTATAGGAATTTTTAAATGTTTTTTGTTTAACATAAGTTTTTAATAAATTTCCAGAACTATCTACACTTAACCAACTATAAGAATTAGGATTAGATGAAAATGATTTATTGTGAATTGTAGACCAAACTATAATATCTGAGGTTAATTTATTGTAAAATTTATTATTCCATTTTAACCCATAATCACAACTACTTATTAATATTTCATCATCTATGTCAATGGTTGAATTTAATATCCCTATTTCAGCAGTACAAGCTTGTCCTTTTGTTGTTTTGTCTACTGTTACAATTTCTACATTAGGGTATTTATTTGATAGTATTTTTCCTAAATTATATTTTTTTATGTGGTCTGATTTGCAAACAAACACATATTTATCTGCTATAGGTAAACTATCAACGGCTCTAAAAATCATTGGTATCCCTTTTACTAAGATTAAGGGTTTAGGTAAATCAAACCCTTCTATAGAAAATCTAGCTCCATTGCCTGCTAATGTAATTAAATTTGTCATTTTAATAATTCTATATAATCAGAACATACTCCTAATACCTTTATTGGTTTCCAATTTTCTACATCTTCTTTACTTAGTAAAGGAATTATACATTTATTATCAATATTATTTAAATTATGTGCCCATATACACTTATTACTTATTATAGTATAATCTTCTTTTTCATGGTAAAATAATTTTAAATTAGTTTTTATTAGTTGAGTTAACGCCTGAAAGTTTTTACAATGAACCCACAAGTTGTCTTGTCTTTCTAATAACCAATCTAGGTTAGTATTTATTTCTGGGTAATCATGTCCTAACCAAAATTTGTCTTTTTTATACCAAACATCAATTTCAACATCATACCCTTTATCTATAGCCTCCTGAATGTAAATTTGAGTATTTTCTTTGGAGGTTATTTTACCATTTATGTTTCCTCTATGGGCTATTAATTTCATAACTCTTCAATTCTTTTTGCTTTATCATCAATTACTAAATCAAATTGGGGTTTTGGGTTAGGACAAGTTCCTGTTACTAAATCATGGAATTTACACCCCCAACTATTTAGTTGTTTTAAAGTATATTCTTTATAATCTTTTTTTGACATAGAACCTCTTCCTGTCCAATATATTATTTTCCAACCCTCATCATATAACTTATTTATTTTAGTTATGTTTTCATAATTAGGCTCAGATAAATCATATCTTCGTTTACCTGGGTAAAAGCATATAGTTTCATCTACATCAACTAAAGCAATTTGTTGGCCTTTTGAGTACTTACTTGCTTCGTGAAAGGTATTCTTTCCAATATTCATAACATTTAATTAAATTTTCTTTATTTTTTACTTGCTCACCTTTTAAAATTGTATTCCAAGCTTTATAGTTTTCTAATTCACTTGGAGTTCCAAATACTGTAACAAAATCAGTATCATATATTTTAACATCTAAATTATTTTGTATTAATAAATTGTATACTAATGTTACATAATATTCACCATTGGTATGCTTTATTTTTTTATCAATTGCCTCTTGAAAATATTTTTTTATATAAGAACCTTTACGAAAATAGTATGTTCCAGTTGAAGCATGTTCATTCCAATGATTATTAGTGTAGGGTTCTTTTTCTTTTATTTCAACCATACTGTCTCCTTCCATTTTACAATATGCCATATATGTAGATGCTAATCTATGAGGATGAAATCCAGTATGTGTTAATACACAACCATCAGTTTTAGTTTTTACAGCCCATTTTTTAAAATTATCGTAATCCCATAAATAAGGATTATCACAATAACAAACTATAACAGGTTCATCATCTTCAATTAAATCCATATATGGTATTATTGTAAATACAGGTCCTCGATTATGTTCTGGTACTGATACTACTGTTGATTTTTTATGCAATCTGTGTAGTCTATCATGCATGTCAGTTTCCTTTAGATGACGCTCATTACAAATAAAAATAATTTCATCATCTTTATCAAACATATTAACTATTTTACTAATAATAAAATCATTATCTACCCATATAAAGGGTTTTGGGTTTTTATAACCTACATCTACAAAACGTTGACCTAATCCAGCCATTGGTATTACAATCTTCATAATAATTTTCTGTGTTTTTCAAATTCTAAATTATCTAATATAGTTAAAAACTGTTTATCAATAATATTACACTCATAATGTTGTTTTATATGTGTATAATAATTTTTCATGTCTTTATACCAACTATTACTTTTATTTCTAAAAATATATTCATCAGGTGTTATATATCCATCTAATAAATTATTATTTGTTTCTTTATTTAATGTTAAATCTATTGTTAATGCTCGATTACAAATTTTTTCGTGTATTTTAAGTTCTTCCTCATTATCAGATGTTACTATTAATCCATGATTTTGTAAAAAATATACACTATAAACTTTATCTTGTTTTGCAATAAATTCATATAAATCTAATCCAGGCATTAATAAAGGTACAAAACAATAATCAATATCATCATATAAGGTTTTTATAAGAGATTCACTATCTTTATGACACAAAATAGGAATTAAATCGTTAGGGTGGGTATGAACTACATATTTTTTTAATATACTATGCATCCCACTCTCCATTGATGGTACTGTATTATTCTGCACTGATTCATTCAATATACAAAAATATTTTGAATTATCCAAATTATTAGCAAATGAAAAGTATTCAGTTAAATAGTTTATATCTAATTCACTCCATCCTGTAAAATAATCCACATCTTTAAGTTGAACACCACTTGATTTAATTAGCATATTATTTAAACATTTTACACTAACATTACCTGCGGGTCCTTGGATATGGGAATTATTATTTCCATATAATTTAGATAATTTTACTAAGGATGTTATTTCATTAAAATAATTTACTAAATCATTAATAATTCTATCAAACAATAAATTTTTATATTTATTTGAGTATTTAATTGATAATTTAATTTCTTCTTTTTGTAAATAAAATTTAACAATAAGATTTGCATCCTGTTTTTGGGATTCTATAAAATGTTCATCTTTTTTTCTTAATTCAATAGATTTTAATACTTCTGATTTTGATTTTTCTCTATATTTTATATCTCTTTGTATTTTCCAAAATGAAGTTAATTCATCATCTGTATCAACATATATTTTAAAATCTGATAATTGTTTCATTTTATTACTATAATAAGCATGAAGGCCTTCATTTATTATAAAGGGTTTTGGGGAAATTGATTTAGGAGGATCAAATCTTCCAGTAGAATGATTGTATATTGATCTGTGGATGGGTTTTTCTTTTAATAGATTTGAAACATGAAAATCCCCTAACTCAATATTATTAGCATCAGGATTGAAATGAGTAATTGTTTTCCAAGCTGGGTTATATCTATCATATTTATGTAAATCATCTGTACTTAATACTAAACATTTACCAGATCCAATACAATGAGATATTATATTTGAAATAGTAGTTTTCCCAACCCCAGACTTACCTGAAATACTAATAATAATAGGTTTCATGTTTATCTTTTTATTATCCAATTAGGTAATTGCATGGGTTCTAATTTTAATTTATAAGATATATCTTTTAAAAGTCCTCCCCAACGACCTTCTTTAATAAAGGGATATAAATAAACTTTAATGTTTTGTAATAAACTGTATTTTGCATCTACACTATAACAAAAAGATGCCCAAAATGAATCAACAAGATGTATTTCCTTAGCATGCATTAAAACTTTAACCATTGCAAAAGGATTATTATTAATCCCATTAAGGTTAACATATACTTCTTTTTCTTTACGTTCAAATGACATATCAGAATCCCCTAACATGTTATCATGGTATAATATATAATCAGAACCATATTCATTAATAAATTCATCATAAATTTGCAATTCTAATTCATAATCACGAGTAAATCTAAAATAATCTACTTTTGTGTTATAATCTATATTGTAGCATGTATACACTAACTTATTATAATGTTCTGGTATTGGGATTGGGATAGATGAAAATTCATTTTTATACTGGTCTATTCTATTACAATCGAACTTATCATGTAATAAATAATCATATTCATTTTTATTAAATTCACTTAAGTCAATTTTACTTCCCCCACAAATGTTATTACGGTATAATTTATTAATGTGGGGTTTATCTCGTAAATAAAATTCATATATAGGTTTTGCTTCGGTACGTAATATAACTGTTAAATCTTGGTATATTGTAGAATAATAATCAATTAATGGTAAACGATTAATTAAATCTGTCCAATCCTGATGAAATGATAATACTCCTTTTTTCATTTTTTTAATGGTCCGTGGTAATAATCAGGTCCATAATATCTCATATCCATAGTTCTAGATGAAAGCAAATCAAAATCTTCTAGAATTGAATGGTACACCGGTTGTAATGTAGAGTGTAAATTTTGATATGGACCTAAATCATTTAAGTTTGTTGTTTTTCCTAATAATTTCCCCCCATGAGTTAAGTGAATATATTGAAAAAATGGCATACATCCAAAATGTCCACAGTTTATATATGAATCAGCAGTAAATGTAAAAATACGATATTTTTTACAGAAATTTTGTACTTCTGGTTCTTCAATTTGTCTATATGAATATTGATTAAATTGTGTCATTATTTCTAAAAAACTTGAAACTTTCCATATAGAAGCATTTACATTATATCGATAAGAACCTTGAGAAGGTACTAAATGATAGCCATACTCATTTTTTACTTTAATTTCATTTTCAATAAATAAAGGATAATATTTAAGATCAATACGATCTAGTTCTTTATCTTTCATTACTGAATATAGTTTATTAAGTTCATCATTATTATATTTTACAATAACATCAATGTCATGTACAAATAATATATGTTCATCTTGTAATGCATTTAATTCACATAATCTTGATGCATAAGGTAATGTATCATCATAAAAAATTATACGATCATAATAAGGACTTATATCTGAAATATCTTTATCTGAGTGGTTAATTAATAGTACTTTATTATTATAGGTATTATTAATAGAAATTTGGGAGTTTAGATAATAAGTTTGTACTTTCAGTATATCTAAAAAGTCAGTATGTGAATAAACAACAAATGTTAACATAACTATTTTATTTAAATTTTATTAAACTCATATCAAATATAGTATCAACTATGTGAGTGTTAATGGAATTGTTACTATATATACATTTTTGTTGGGCGTATGATTTATCAAGAAATTGAGAACCATTTATAATTAAATATTTTGTGTTTCGTAACACCCATTGCTCTACCTTTTCCATTAAACTATACCAATTATTGGCATCATTGTCACCCCCTGAGGTAGCTGTTTTTGATTGTTGTCCAAATGTATCAAAAGCAGCAATTACATCTACCTTATATGGAAGATCATTTTTTATAATAGATTCCATACCACATTCATAAACATAAATACCATTATTTATTAAATGTTGATAGTTTTGAAATTTAGTAGCAACAATATCCGTTGTATAAACTATCCAATTTGATGATTTTGATAACTCATAAGCCTGATCAGCAGATCCTGCAAACAGTTCTAAATAAGTACCCGAGGGTTGTAAGTTACGTTTTATTAATTCTGACGGTGCCTTAAGCATATCCTCTGAAAGATTATTTGGGTTGGATCTCATAGTATGCCATGGACCACGAGGAAACCAAACAGTTTCATTATGTGATTCTAAACTAGTAAAGTGTTTGTGTAATAAATCCATTTAATTTAATATTTCAATTGTTTTGTTTTATAGCGTCGATGGTATGATCTTGAATGTACTGGGTTGTTTAAAAATGGTTCCCATATTGAACCAAAATCAATCATCCAGCATTTATCTCCTATTAAAGGGTATAATTCATCTACTATAACATTTGTAGCCATTGAAGCTGATAACCCAAATACTGGATTATCATATTTTTCACACATTTCTACTATTTCTTGTTTTATGCGTTCTTTATCTAAATAACAGTTAGTAGATGGAACTTCAATAAAGTCTGTATACTTCATCGGCAATTCACGTTTTGATGGTTCAGAAACAATTATAAAGTTCATTTGTTCTAACTGATTTATTAAAGGGGAAATTTCACCTGCCATAGCTGCTTCTTCCCAAACACTTGCATCTACCCATTCTGTAGGTGATGTGTTTTGTATTTGATCCCAAAATCTAAACATCATAGGTTCAGATTGAGGCCACGTTGCAAGAAGATATCCTTTTGGGTTATTAATAGCCTCATTTAACCCTCTTCCCATATCTGGAAAATATGTGTGTAAGTCACAATTATGTCCCTGATCTCCAAAAAAACAAAGCCATTCACCATCACCCCAACGAGTAAAAGAAAATTTTTGATTTGACTTTAGAAGATCTATATAGTGTTGTAAATTATTGTTTATTAAATTCATATTTTAAATTCTTTAATAGCTTTAATTATATATGAAATATCTTTTTGAGATAATCCTTGATGTAGTGGTATACATAAAGTATGCTGTGCAGCATAATCTGTATTTGGTAATTTAATATCTGATTTGTAATAATTTACCCAATGTAAAGGGTAATATCTAAATGTGGTATAAATTTCTCTATCACGTAAATATTTAGCAAGTTTATCTCTGTGTTGTTTGTTTTTAACTTGTACATGATACATATAATATGAACTAGTTATGTTGTGAGGTATAGGTAGAGGAACTTTTAACCAATCTAATTTATTTAATTCTTTAGAATAAGTATCATGTATTAATTTTCTTTTTGAAATAAACCCATCAATTTTTTTTAATTGTTCTATACCTATAGCTGCTTGTATATCATTAGTAATACACCTTCTAGATGGAGATGATATATCAAATTCCCACCATTTAGAATCTATGTTATTTGAAAACCCACTTTTAGATTCTAACCCCAAATAAGATAATTTTTCAATTTTTTTAATATCTTTTTTATTTTTCGAATATATCATACCCCCATCCCCTGTAACTAACATTTTCATTGAATCAAAAGACCAAAGCCCTATATCACCAAAAGTACCAGTACTAATACAATCTACACGAGAAAAAGGACTATTTGCATTGTCTTCAATTAACTTAATTCCTTTTTCTTTGCATAAATTTGATATGTTTTCTATATCACAAGGAACTCCTGCATAGTGTAAAACAATTATTGCTTTTGTTTTAGGGGTAATTTTTTCTTCTATATGTTTAACTGTGGGGTTTAAAGTATGTTTATCTATGTCACAAAATATAGGTTTAGCTTTTTTATAAGCAATGGCATTAGCAGCTCCTATAAAACTTATAGAGGGTAATATTACTTCATCTCCTTTTTTAATATTGTATAAATCCATTGATTGGAAAAGACCTTCAGTACAACAAGAAATTGTAGTAAGATTATCAGATGAAGGAGAAGAAAATACCATATTTTCAATATTATCAGTAACTATTTTATTTGAAAATTCTTCAATAAATTTTTTAGTTAATGGTCCTTTTCCTAACCAGTTAGATTTAAATACCTTTTCAATGGCTTTTAATTCTTCTTCACCTAAAGAGGGTTGATATATATTAATCATAATCTATAATATAATAATTTTTTTTTACAATTCCAATTCTTTTAAATAATCTTTTAACCAAGAATCAAAAGTATCAAGATTTTCTTGAGAAGATATTAATTCTTCATACACTATAGGTAACATTTGTCCTCCAAACTTAAACACATTTTCATTCCAAAAATCAACTGGAGCTGAACTCATATTTAAAATGTCTTCTGGGGATATGATTATTACATCTTTTCCAACAAAAGGAGGAACATATAAATGACTCCGAAAATCCCCTTCTGTAAAAAATATACAAACTTTAGCATTTTTTATTAGTGAAACTTGTTCATCAAAACTATCACAGGATATGGTAGTAAATTTATCATTATTAAACTGTGAAAAACTATCATCAGCTTTACCTGTATCAAAATCTAATAATACTATAGGCATTTTTAGTTTTTCTAAATGTTTAAAAATAGTATTATAATCAATTTTAACTTTTGATCTTTGCACATGAGTTCTCCATGCTGTTTGACACAAAATGTAAGAATCTTGTTTTTTGGAAGATAATGTTGAAGACAGATTTACAAATTCATTATTGTTTAAATCTAACTTATTATGAGAACAATCATAAATCCCATGACCTAAATACCCACTACCTACTTTTCCTAATTTAATGCTATCTAATACATTAGCATCACTACTAAATATCCATTTATAATCTTTATAAGGTAATTGGTTTTTAACGTTTTCTTTTATGTCTTTTTCTATTTTATAAGTACCATTCTCACAACATTTAATAACAAAATTTTGATTTTCATAACATTCTTTACAAATACTAGTATAAGCTCCTCCTACACTATTTGAATAAGACTCAATATTAGAAATATCTATATAATGATCAGAAAATTCATAAATGCTTTGTAATCCTTTTCTAGAACAAATAATTATTTTATCTTCTGGTTTTTTATAAAGTTTAGACCATTTTCTAATAGCAGCATTCCAATTAAAAAGTTCATAACCAAACTCACCTATATATGCAAATACATAATTCATACTAATAACTTGTTACTTTAAGATACAATTTTTCTCCATTTTTACACCTAATAAAGGCATTTGGGTATGGGTCTTGTAAAGCTCTTACTTTATTGTGTAATTCTTTAACTGTATAGTTTTCAAAATCTTCTATTTTTATCTCACTCATTTCAGGAGTACGTCTTTTAAAAAATGTTGATTTTGAATTATCTTGGGGAATGAGATTGATTTTACCAAATTTCCAAAATTCTAATATTATAAAAGCAATTGATAAATATGATACATTACAAATATTAGAGAAAATATCATTTAAATTTCCTTTTAAAGAAAAGGGGATTTGATGAATAATACTTCCGGTATCAATTCCTTCATCCATTAAAAAAAGACTAACTAAACTTTCTGTTTCTCCATTTATAATTTGATGTTGTATTGGGCTTCCTCCTCTATATTTTGGTAATGGGGAAGGATGTAAACATATACATTTATTATTATTTACAATATCTTTAGGTATAATTTCACTCCACCCAACAAAAAAAATTAAATCATAATCATTTAAATCTTTTTCTTTAAGTTCTTTAGTTGTTGATATATGAGAAAAGTTTAATAGAGAAAATTCAGTATAATGTTCTTCTTTAAGAAAATACTTTACATATGTTAATAATCTATCAGACCATTGCCTATATGAACAATATAATATATTTAATCCGTCCATCTTATAATTTGAAATGCTTCTGCGTATTTATGATTACTTTGTTGGCCTCTTAGTTGAGACATAGATTTTAATGTTTCTGGGCTTCTAAAACTTCTAACTTGGGTTGACATTAATTTATAAGCATGTATTTTACGTTTAATATCAATTGATACAAAATAGTTTGGTTTGATTCCTGAATTTATATCATGTGAATAATCCCACAAAAAAACATGGGGTTGTTCGTATACTAATACTTTTTTTACAAAGAAATTTACATCATGGGGTCTTAAAGCTGTTAATACTGCTTCATATACAGTTCTATGATCTTGATTGTATGAAGGATGTGGAATATAAATTTCTTCAGGTTGTAAAGTATTAATGTTGGTTTCAAATTCTGATAGCAAGTCTTGTAGTTTATAATGATTGACTTTATTATCTAATAATAAGAATTGATTTCCTAAATATTTAGATACTTTAATAGCTTCTTCTAACCTATCAGAGTATGATGGTCTATTAGGTATATGTCCTTCATCCATCCCACAATACAATACAAATGTATCAGAATCAATGATTCCACCACATCCTAATACATCATCATCAATATGAGGTGCTACAACTAATTTTTTCATTGTGTTATATCTAATATTTTTTGTTTAACTGATTTGTATGAATAAATTTTATTTAATTCATTATAAGCAGATTGCATAATTTGTTCCCTATATTTTTCATCTGTTATTATTTTTTCAACTTCTAACTCTAATTTTTTAATATCTAAGGTATTTGTTGATGGATATAAATAAGAATTTGCATCATTATTTCCACCTATATTAATAGTACCACAAGCAGCACAAAGTGTACTTTGTTGACCATAATTAAATGTAGGATCCATATTAACCATAAATAAACAATCACTCCATGCATTTATGTGTAATTTTAATTGATCAATTCCATGTATACGATGATCTGTGTATTTTTCAAAAATAGGAAGATTAAACTTATTTCCTAAACGAATTGCTATTTCTTTTGTGTTTGATGTTCTATGAGGTAGATGATGTTGATAGGAAAATATAGAAAGTGTTTTGCTATTATAATAATTATCTTGAAGATAATCAATATTAACAGGTTGGGGTACCCAATGTAATTTTCTATTTGTAAGAAGTTGAAATTCTTTATTAATTGGGTTTTCAGGACTTAAGGGTGTACAAATAGCATCTGCCTCTTTAAAAACATTTGTTCTAGTATCAGATACTAATAAACGACCACTTGATGACCACATTTCTTTAATAGCTGCTATTATAAAGGCGTTTGGAAATTGTTTTCTTAATGTTGCTACTGTAGCTTCTTTGATGTTATCATTAGCAAACATTATAATATCTAAATCTTTATCAACTTTATCTAAATCAGATATATTTAAATAATACCCATCAAATAAAAAAGGATAATTCCAAAAACCCATAAAAAGTTCATTACCTATACTATGATTATATTGGTAGGGTTGACCATCTAAAGTATAAGCTTTACCATCAGTAACTTTATAACTTTTAACTACAAATGCTTGACTTATTAATGCAAACTTCATTCTATTTCTACTGTGTTTAAACTTTCAAAAACTTTATATAAATGTAAAGCTAAATTTTCAGGAGTATAACTTTCAATAAATTTTTTCCTTGCGTTTTCTATAATATAATAATGACTTTCTACATTTCCTAATATTTTATCTATCTTTTCTTCTAAGTCACTAAAATTATGTTTACAAGCAATATATGTTTCTCCATCTATAAAAACATTAGGAGTTGTATCAATATAACTTGTATCAGGTTTAACTAATATAGCTCCAAACATAGCTGCTTCTAAATCTCTTGGAGCCATTTCTCCATATCCAAAAGGTGCAAATATTATTTTTGAATTAAAAACTCTATTATAGTATTCTTGAAGTGGTACTCTTTCTCCACCCTTTAATTTAGCTACTTTACAATTAAGATTATTAATAACTTCTACCCCTGGTTTTCTAAACTTATCATAGTGTACACTTTGGGGAAACCCATGTTCATAAACAGGAGTTAAACTTGGATATTGAAACATAGCTGATACATCATATTCTTTAGGTTTAGAATAGTCATACCATTGAACCTGAATTCCAGCATAATGAGTTCCTAACCAATTAGTTCCACTTAATACAATTCTATCAGAATATTGATCAAAGTCTTCTAACTTATAATCTCCTTCCCCCCAATAATGTCTTCCTAATTTAGATCCTTGTTTATACAATGATCGATCTTTTAATAGACTGTTTTTAAGCATTAGTAAGGCATTTGATTCTTTAAATACCTCATAAGTACCAATTAATGATGTTGAATCTTGACCATCAATAATCATATAATCTCCAGTAATTTTTGATAAAAACCCTAGCCCTTTTTCTATAGATTCATTTAGGGATTTTTTCTTATCAATTATACTAGCTTGAGCTACCCAAGCATAATCATAAGAATCTCCAGTGGTAAATTCTATACCTACATCCCGTAGTATGTTTTGAGCCCATAAATAAGGACGAAATGTGCATTCATTACGATGTATATCAGATTCATATAATTTTATTTTAATCATATTGTATCGTAAAACTCATTTTGTAGTTCTTGCCTTTTAATTTCTTTATGATGATATAAACAATATTCTTCATAAGGTGGAAATTGAGAAAAATGTTTATACCCTACTAATTGTTCATGTACTGGTTTAGTCCATTTTACATCAACATTATTTTTATAAATTCTCATTTGAGGATCTGGAAAATTGACCCAACCTTCATGGTTTACCTTCCACCCCCATTTTTTTATATGGTTTTCTGTAAGTCCTTTTACTGTGTTTATTCTAGGTACCCAATATGCTTCACATTCAGGATTTCCTTTTAATATAACAGGTAAAGAATTAATCAAAAACTTATGGGGCATTTCATC
>TARA_R110001592_G_scaffold15722_2_pt1 | contig 25933 bp, 30 predicted proteins | sample TARA_R110001592 | Tara Oceans TARA_R110001592 (sample SAMEA4398387) | marine metagenome | biome: Polar Biome; feature: [SRF] surface water layer (ENVO:00010504); material: water (ENVO:00002006), including particulate matter (ENVO:01000060) such as... | depth 5 m | reverse complement strand
TTCTTAACTCTAAGTATGTGTGATTTAGAACGAGCAGCTGCAAGTAACCCATAAGGCGAATCTTCTACTATCAAAGTTTCCTCTGGTAAACAACTCATCATTGATATAGCTTTCCAATACATTTCTGGATGAGGTTTTGAATTTTTAACATCTTCATTTGATATTATTAAATCCATATACTCCATTATACCCAATTTAGATATGACTGTTAATACAGTCTTTCTAATTGAGTTAGAACATACTGCAATCCTATAACCACATTCTACTAAATCACTCATCAATTCGATAAGAACATTATCAGTTTTTAAAGTTTTGAGTTTCTCTAAAGTTAGCTTCTGTTTAGTTTCCCAAATGATAGAATGTTCCTCAACAGGTAATCCTTTTCGTTCACTTAACATATCTAACTTTTGATTAGTCTTTAAACCATCATAAGTAGATAAATGTTCGTTCCAACTAATTGCATATTTTTTACCCAATGCTTCATTAAGAGCATCATAATGGATATTTTTAGCTTCCACTAATACACCATCTAAATCAAATATGACTAGTTTAATTTTACTCATTTAAGATACCCAATAATTCATGTTCTCTGAATAGTAAATATTTTTCATCATTTATGGTTACATCCTCTGAACCCATATCCTTTTTATACATTACCTTATCACCCACACTTACAATCATTGGAATTGATTCTCCAGTTTGGGTAAAGATACCTGTACCTACTGCTATTACTTCACCAAACACTTTTTTTCCTTTTAAGATACTATCCGTTAAGATGATTCCACCTTTTGATTTTGTTTCTTGCTTTTCTGTTGGTTTGATTAATACTCTATCACCTAGAGGTTTAAAATTTACATTCATATTATTATTTTTATTAATTTTCATGTTTACCTTCATCTTTGTGAGAGAATAATCCCTCACCATGCGCAACTTTATAAGTTTGTTGTGCCCACCATTTAGAAATGTTGCCTTCTAATGCTATACCTTCACCTGCGAATTGTTTAACTGTTTCCAAATAGAAATCCTTTTTATATAAACAAGGATTATTTGTCCAATTACCCCAACGAGATGTACTAATAAAATACTCACCATCTTTTTGAATCTTATCATCAAATTTTACAGATGGATTACACCAATGTACTGAATCTAATAAATGAGGTGAAGTTGCTTCTAACTCTTTATCATAATAATCCAATTCTCTACCTTGATATTGGAATGAAAAATGTGGATGACCAGGATTAGCTCTGTGTCTATATCTAATACAAGAGTATCCTTTATTTAACATATCAACTCCACTTTTCAATCTAACTCGAGTAGTTTCTTTATCTTCAATTAATTTCCAATCATGTTCTAATATTAAAACATTATCAGTTTTAGCTTGTTCTGTTAATTGTATAAATCCTTGTCCTATTCCTATATTATTATCTAATGCAATATATGGAATACCAAAATGTTCTGCGATTTGTTTATCTTGCTCTGATGCTTCTTGGAAAAGAATACATACATCGTTTACTTGATGTAAAAATTCTCTTTCAAAATAGCTATGTAGTGTGTTCACTAAAGTTTGCCCACTATCCCAAGCTAATATCCCTATACTTATTGGGAGTTTCTCCATTCTTTGTACTTTTCGATTATAAACTCAACTCTTTGTTTTTGTGTATGGTTATCAAGTACTTTGTTATAACCATTTTTTGCTATTCGTTTTCTCTCTACATCATCTTCAACGTATTTATTCATTTTATTAATACAATCAACTATATCATCATAATAAACAATATCTTCTCCATCCTCAAATAATTCATCTAATCGTTTAGATTCCGCTAATCTATCACATAGAACCATTTTACCACAAGCCATTCCTTCAAATATTCTACGAGTTACTTCACCCCATCTACTATGTTGAACTACCATTAATCCTTTGTTTAAGAATTCAGTATGTTGTGGTGCTTCAAATCCATTTTGATTTGCAACAGTACCACCTCCATGTTGAGTCAATGTATCCAAAAATTGTGAACCTCCGATTCCTCTACTTGTAACTGCAACATATTCTGCGTTCATATCATCTATTGGAAATTGAACTGCTGTATCTGCGAAGTGAGTAAACCAATGTGCATCTATATCTCTATTAATATATTCTTTGGTTGATTCAGCATCAGGGGAAAGTGTAATATGAAATCTTTCAGCTTTAGGAAAGTTTCTTTCAAAGTTCTGTGGGTCATCTCCACTTTCTTGTACCCAAAATGTTTCTGGTAAGTTTACTTTATTTAGTAGTTCGGAATCAAATCTACCCCAATCCATAAACAATACAATATCAGTAGTTGGTTTTTTCTCCAACCATTCATTGATTCCTTTTTCGTGATATTCACCTGTTGAATTAGAACCAATTGAAACCACATCACATTCCCAACCTTGATTCATAAATTCGTTAGCTAAAGCCATTGGTGTTGACCAATTCTCTTTTTCATAAGCATAAATAAATGTAATTTTAGATTGTGTCATAAAATTTGTTTTGAGTTTCTTGTCTATCTATTTCTTTATGGTGATACAAACTCCATTGTTCTTCTGCTGGGAAATTGGATACTGTATTATATCCCGTTATTCGTTCATGTACTTTATTCATCCAAGTTACATCTTCGGTATTTTTGTAGATACGAGTTTGATAATCAGGAAAATTTACCCATCCTTTATCATTTACATTCCATCCCCATTTTTTTATATGTTCATCGGTTAATCCCTCAACTGTATTTACTCTTGGTAAGAAAATAACATCGACTGGATTGGTATCTAATACTTGATTGATAACTTCTACCAATGATTCGTGTGGGATTTCATCTGCATCTATTTGAAAAATATAATCTCCACTACAATGTGATTTTAGATTATTTTTAAATGATGCGAAATCTTTGTTAAGAGGAAATCCTATCACTTTATGATTAGAATGCATCTTATCTATTAGCTTTAGATAATCTAAAACAGAATCAGTAACGCTTTTTTCATCGTACTGAATTACTATTTCATCTTCTTTTTTAATATTTGTTTGTAGGAAGTTAAGTAGAGTTGTTATCTCTTCTAATTCATTACAAACTGTTATTGCGTAACTAATCTTCATCTGCTAAATCTTCTCTAAATGTGTTTTGTACTTCATCATCAATAATATCCTGTCTTTCTCCCTTAGTCATTTTACCTTCTTGGAAAAGTTCTTTAAGAAAATCAGTTTCAAATCTAATCTCACTAACATACGATATCTTATCTACGATATACGTTCTATAGTTTCCTAATTTATATGAATAAATTGCTCCGTTATTTTTTATGTATCCAGTAAATATATTAGAACCATCTGCATCAAACTTTTTAAGTAAGTCACTAAGTCTTACACCATCTTTTATTTCTACATTTTTGTTCCTTAACTTTCTTATAAGTTTTGTAAATGCGTTTGGTAATACTTCTCCAATTTTTATACAATGGATTTTCTTACCAACCCTACCAAGAACAAATATGTATCTTGTATCAGAACCTCTTTTGGTTATTGCATCGTATGATGATATTCTGTAAATATTACCACCTTTTATATTTGCCTTACCAACTCTTGATTCAGGTTTTAAAAATGATTCGTATTGTTTAGTATAACTTGCCATTATAGTTTTTTGATTTCAGGTAATTTTAATGCTACAAATTCGGGTATGTTAACATACTTCTTTATAATATCAGCGAATTTACTATGCATAGAGTCTAAATCGAAGTTTTTCTTAGTATTTTGTACTAAACCTTTAGATTTACTCAAATATTTTTTATAATTCTTTTCAACATCATAAATTTTAGATGCTGCTTTTGAATAATCCACATTAAACCATTTGGCTTCTTTTAACAAAAAGTTATCAGCTGCTGATGGATGTATGTTTTTTAGCTCACCTTCTAAGAAAACTGTATTATCTTTTGGTAAGAAATCTACATGCCCACTCCAATTCGATACTATGATTGGTTTTCCTGTAAGTGTGAACTCACATAAAGGTCTACCATATCCCTCACCCTTAGTGAATGATATCATAGCTTTTACTTTTGGATGATGGTATAGAGAACTCATTTGTTCTTCTGTTAAATCACCGAATAGTAAATGGATAGGTGGACACTTATCACCGAATTTTTGTGTAATTTCACTTATCTTAGCAGTTATAGCTTCTCTATCTGTAACTGAGAAACCTGCCATAGATGTTTTTAAAATTAAACCTGGTTGATTCTTTTTAGGTACATCTTGGAAAATTGTACAAAAGGTTTGAATCATCATTCCAGTATCTTTTCTATCATGCCCTAAATCCCCCTTTAACCAATGCCCAACGAATAGATAATTTGAATCAGTATCAATGCCTTCTAATACATCAGGTGTTTTATTTGGTGGTGTTAAGTAGGTTGATAAATCAACACCCTCATGTAGAACTTCAATCGGAGTTGTTATTCTATGTTGTCTAATAACCTTATTTGTTCTCTTATCAGTTTCATCATATACAGTTGATAGTAGAACTTTCTTAGAAAATTCCGTAGGAACTATAACCAAATCCATACGATTACATCCATCAATCCATTCTTTTGGAGCGATAGTTGATTCGATACCAGCCGTAATTCCTATACTAAATTTAGCATTCTTTTGGAATTCATTAGGTACTGTCATTTGTACAAAAACATCTGGTTGTTTAGTTATCTGCTTACCTATTGTTGATATTAACTTCTTACCAAATTCAGTTGTTGGATTAAGTTGATTTTGTGGTGTATTACCCCATCTCTGTGGAATAGTAATCACATCAAACTTATCGTATTTAAATATTGATTTCAAGATATCTCTTGAATGGTCACCATAACCACTTCTAGTTGCTATTGGCGCCTGATATATTAATAATGGTTTATTCATTATGCTATTTTATATAATTTATATCTATCCTTCGGTTTGAAGTCTTTGATTGCATCTAAGATACCATCAGACATACATTTGTTTTGGTTATCGGTATTTAATCCCATTTCACCCATAAATGCTTCTCTACCTTTCTTACCAGCTTCTGCTCTTTCCTTTGGTGTTTTATCATACCAATATCTAATTGCATCTGCAACTTCATATACATCTACTTTATCATCAATGATATATGGTGTTGGAACTGAACCAGACATTGTCTGTACTCTACTCCAAACTGGTTTTACCCATTCTCCATGCGTTACCTTATCTTCCCAATCTCTATAATTGTGAAGTGAACCTATTTTTTTATAATCTTCTGCAGTAAATAGCTTACCATCTGATTTTTTTCTGAATCCACATTGGTCTTGCAATCCACCTGTAACATTTACTATAATTGGAGTTTCTGCCATTACTGATTCTGCAGTTGTTAATCCAAATCCTTCATTACCAGCAATATTAATAGTACAATCAGATATATTGTGTAACCAATTAAGTTTTTCAGTATCTATTCTTGCGGTTGAGAATCTAATATCATAATCAGGACATATTTCATCTTTAACTGCATATAGATTAGTACCATTTTGGTCTACTGGCGCAGTATGCATTAATAGACAACACTTATCTCTATCTTTTTTAGGTAACCCATCAACGAATTTACTATAAGCCCAAATTACATCAGATGGTTGTTTTCTTTTAATATTTCTATTAGTCCAAAATAGTACAAATTTATACTTATCCCATTTTTTACCTAATACAATTTCTTTCCATTTATCAGGAACATCTGATTTTTTGTATTTAATCGGATTAATACCATGTGGTACATATTTTATCTGATTATCCTTTAGTGGAATATTCGTTTTAGTTTTTAACTTACTAACTCTACTAACAATACCATATGTTTGTTTTGAAATACACCCAAGCCAATCACAACTTTCATAATAATCTCTGTTGTATTTGGGGTCTGGTAAATCATCCCATATATGATAAAATAGAATCGGAATGTTTTCTCTAACCTCTGCCTCCATTTCGTATAACCATCTCCAGTATCTTGGGTCTGTAAAGTGTAAGATTGCATCGGGTTGGTGTCTCATTATAAGTTGCCTTAAAATGTTAGCATCCCCATAACCATTCCAAGGAATGATTTTAAGCGATGCATCTTTAATTCCAGTTTGCTTTCTAACATCATCACCTAAGTCAATTTCTTTTCCGTGGTCTGGGTGTTTAACAGCTGCTCCTAACTGAATCCAATCAAACTTGTCCATTGAACCCATTACAAATTCATTAGATACTGTTGCTATACCAGATGTCATTCTTAAGTCATCTGATAATAAAAGAATCTTTTTCTTTTCTGCCATTTAATTTTTGATTTTTAAAATTGTGAACCACTCACTTCTAATTGAGTATATTCATTAATCTCACTTCTAAATTCAGAATCTTCGATGTATTTATCAACTGCTCTGTTTACCAATTTTTGAAGTGTAATGTCTGATTCAAAAGATAATCCTTTAAATTTTGAATAAACGTTTTTTAATAATTTAACCGTAGTTAATTTTGTTTCTACCATAATCTCTCCATTATTTATTTGTTTGTTATATATAAGTATATATAAATATAAAAAACAGAAAGAAATTTAACTCCATGCAGAACAAAGTCCCCTTTGCTTAAATTCACACCAATCGCATGGTTTACCTTTGTTTGTAAAGTAATTACCATCTAATATGTGCTTACCATCTTTATCGAACACAGATTCGATAAAATTCATAAACCCTCCCCAAGCTTTATTGATGGAAGGTTTACCATTTGCTGGTACAAATGATGATATACGAGGAATAGGAAATTCATAATCCTCATTTATTTTTCTTTTAAGTATTTGGAACTCTACTTTAATCTTATCCATAGGTACTCCGTACTTATCTGAATATATTTTTTTGTATAAGAGTATCTGAGCAGTTTTTATCTTATCATTCTTCTGATATTTATTCCAACCTCTAGTTGAGGTTTTTAAATCGATGATAATAATAGAGTTATCATGCAAATTCCGTAATACTACATCAACATAACCAATAAAATGTACATTAGGTTTTATTTCAGCATTTAACATTAACTCAATAGCTTCTAATTTCTGATTAGTTTTGGAATACCACTTTGCTAATTTAGATTTGAAGAACTTTAGAATTTGTCTACCATCTCCATAGAATTCTTCTAAATCTTTTTGAGTAGTAGGTAATCTATCTCCTTGCTTTTCTTTTTCTTTGGTAAATGATTCAATAAGTTTATCCTTTAACAGAATATCTAAATCAATTAGCATAGCTTGTTTCTTTGTTACATTGTACATTACATCCAAAAAGTGTTGAATGGTTTCGTGCATTGCCGTACCAAAGATTGTGTGAATGTTACCTGAACTTTCACCTAATTTATCAATATAGTTTAATTTGTATTGTTGTGGACAAGAACTCCACATATTGTACTGAGAAAAAGACACTCTACCCATAGTTTTAATTTTATATTACTAATATACGAAAAATATTTGATATATCCAAATTATTTTGGATTAAAATGAGAAAAACTTTTCAGCAGTTTTTGTAGAAGATAATACCTCTCCCCATTTCAATGCCCCATAGAAATCTTCCAATTTCTTTAAGAGTTCTCTTTCAAATATTTTATCATAATCAATGTAAGTTTCAATTAAATCTTTTATTTCTTTTGGGTCATTATAACCAGTGAATGCTACTGCATCTAATCCAAATGGATTTTGTTTTAAGTAAACCCATTTAATTTTATCACCACCTTTAAGTGGTTCAAATTTCATTTCTACTTTGAAATGGGATAGTAGTTGGTTATAAGCAGTTGCTGCTTTTACGTGCGCTGGTGTTCCTTTAATAAATCTAAACATAGCACTTTGCTTACCTTTTGGTTTATATTTATTTAAATTCTTAACTGCTCCAGCTTTTGCTATAGAAGTTACATCCATATTAACTAAATCCTTTTTGAATGCATGAACTTTATCTGTAAGTTGTTCTTCGGTATCCCCTCTTAGGATTTCTATAAGTACTTCACTCATAAACTTTCTAAATGCCGCTGGATACGATGACCTAACTACATCTAAGCCCTTTACATCCAATCTATCACATGGTACACCATTATCAGATACAATCCATTGTGCGTAACGTTTCTTTGCAATCCAAATACCTGATTTGGAAACATATTCTTTCTTAATTTCAAATCTATGTTTATCTCTATCTACATTAAATATTTTTTCAGATAAAATATCATAGAAGTTATTTAAGTAATCCTGCATCTCACCAGCTATATCATTTACATAACCAGCAATTGTATTTTGTTCTTCACCTTTCCAATTAGGATATCTCTTATCCATTAAAGGAACTGCTGAGAAAAATACAGAATCAGTATCGATGTATATATTAGAGTCACCATCAGGAGTATTAAGCTCCTTATTGTACTTGATGTTAGCCATATCAGCAGTTTTCTTAATAACCGTCTGTCCCGTTGTGGTAACAGCCGTAGCATTATCAACATCATAGAACCGAAAGGCAGGAAGACCAAGCACACCATATAAAGAGTTAAGTAAAATCTTCTGAACCAACTGACGTTTTTTATAGAATGCGTATTTTTCTTTGTCTCCACTATCTCCATATTTCTTTTCTAATTTTCTGAACTCTACCCTTTGCTTAAACCAAGTATCTAATATATCAGGTATACATCCAACTTTATCTTGCGTATATAATACACCATTTGATGCAACTGAGAATTTAGATTGTTCTAAATATTTTTTTAGATTATCATTGGTGATTTTATCTTCACCAATATACCAACACTCAGCTTCACCATTTAGATATTTCTGTGCATCCCAATCTTTAATCTTACCAATCTTAGTTTCGGGTGAGATGTTGATACTCATAATAATAGAAGGATATAGAGATGTTAAATCTAAATCATATATCCAATCATACTTACCAACGATTGGTGCTTTTACATAAGCCCCTATAAACTTTTCTTGGTTGTTATCACGAATCTCCTGCATTCTTTCTTGTCTATCAGCAGGTTTATTAGGTGCTACGATGTTTCTTCGTTTTAGGTAAGTTAACATTGCTCCTTCTAAATACTTTGATGAGTAAACAAAATCCTCATATGGTACATGTCCAGCGTGACAGATACCTCTTGCGGTATCAATGAATTGTAACTTTGTATCCATATCAACAACTAACTCAACATCCACTAAGTTATACTCAATGAATTTATCAATATCTGTTGCGAATAACTGGTCTAAGTTTCCTTCGTATTCTATCTTACCTCTACCCAATTCTTTTTGTGCAATTGAATCTAATCGATAATTATCTAATTCCGAATAGGTGAAGTTTTTATAAAGTGCTAAGTAATCTAAATAAGATACACCAGCCATAAAGTATCTCTTACGATAAGGTGACCAGAAACATTTACCAATTGGTGATAATCTGTTTGCTTGTCTTTCACCTAATAATCGTTTGATTCTGTTATATAACATCGGTGTATCAAAGTAATCGATATTCCAACCAGTAACAATAGAAGGGTTTATGTATTCATAAAGTTCTAAATACTTTTCCAACATATCTCTCTCATCTCTGAATGGTAATACGATACACTTATCAGTAGTTTTTTCTACCATCTCCCCCTTCTTATCCATTACCAATACCCAAGCTTGTTTGGTAGCAGAATCATGTAATGCAATAGAAGTTAATTCGTTTTTAGCTTCTTCGGGATTTGGTAAACCACTTTCCATCTCACACTCAATATCATATGTAAGGATAACATGTCCCTCTGATGGGTCATCTGATTTAGTATATGTATCTACCAAAACTCTAGTCGTTTCGGGTACATCGGATTCAAATAAATCCGGGTCATCTTTTGAGTACTTATAAATTTTGGTTAATCTATCTCCAAATAGTGAAATTGCTTCACCTCTTTCAGCTTTTTCATAAGCATAACGAGTATAAGGAAAGGAACGATATCCTTGCTTATCATCCCATAGGTGTACTAAATTCTTTTCTCTTTGATAATATACGTTTTGATACAAATTATTTAAGTTTTTTGTTTAATTTAACAATCATTTTATCTTCGTTATCTGATAACTCCTTAGCTCTTTCAATACTTCTAAATTCCTGTGCGAATCTGAATATATCATCATCTAACATTTTATCTAAGTAATCAAAGAATTCTGTTTTCATTTTAAAAAACATTCCATTTGGGTCTATTTCTCTATAACAATCAGATTCTTGCCATATCATAGGAGTACCATTCATTAAACAATCAGTACCACTAACACTCCACCCATAATTGGTTTGCCTCATCTGTACACCAACTTTACATTGTTGTAACCTTTGATAATATTCATGTTTAGGTGATTTGGAATTATCAACCCAAGTCTCAGGTGATTTACCAGCTAATTGCGGCACCCAAACAGTGAAATCATCTCTTCTCTTTCTATATTCTCTCATCAATTCTATGAATCGAGGGTAACCTTTGTATGCAGCTGCCCTATGATTGAATACAATTATATTTCTTTTTTCAGATGATGGTTTATCAATTATTAATTTCTTAGGTAATCCTAAATTCCAAACAGTAAGAATATTATCTAACTTCTGTACGAAATCATCATTGAATATATCTTTGGCTTGTTCTAAGATTCTACTCTTCTGGTCTTGCGTATTAACATAGCAAGTATCCATCTGAGATACACCTAATAATTCTATTGGTAACCATAACCATTTAGCTTTACCTGGTCTTCTATCAATACCATTAGCGGTTTTGGATTCCCACCAATGACAATAACCTATGATTTTAGTATCAATAGAATTTTTATACCTACCAGTCTGAACCCAATCAGGTAAATGAGAATAGATAACATCGTATTCTGTATTCTTCATTATCTTAATTAAATCCAATGGTGGGAAAGAACGTTGATTCATCATATCACCACTAAATGGTGCGATGTGTTGTTTTACGTTTTCTAAGTTTAGTTTCTTAACGGGCTTTGGTAGTATGACATTCCAAAAATACTCACCAACATTATCTAATGCGATGATGTGGTTGTACAATACATCCACAAACGAATCTTTTTCAATGTTAGAAGCGTTGGTAATATTTGGAATCACCAACACTTTTCTAGCATCTTTATAATCTACCTTTACTTCCCAAAAACTCATTAAGCTGCTTCTTTTTCTTTCATTTTTTTAACAAATGAAGGAGTTACAATAGAAGTATCTACCAACCAGTTGTCTAATGAGTGTTTCTGATTGAAGTATATTGAACCAGAATTAACTAATTCATCAACTTTAGATTCACTTCTAGAGTAAAGAAAAGAAGATTTCTTCACACCAAATACTTCTCCAGCATCTTTTAACGTAGTAATAGTTGAATCATATGGTTTGATTACATTCATTACTTCAACTCTGTTTCGTGCTCTTTTAGCAACTGATTTAGCTGAGGCTGGTTTCGTTGTCCTTTTACTTTTATTCGAAGGAGTTTCGTTTAGTTGAATTTTGGTAGCTATACTAGCGGCTGTATTTAAAGCCTCCATAGAACCAAGTCCAACATAAAAATCAATTAATGGTTTAAATTGTTTGTTCATGTTTAAGTTTAAGTTATTAAAAATTTTAAGTTGTTGTAAAAATGCATCAAGACCAATATTTGATTTTGCTGAGTTTGTCATTCTATGTGTTATCACCACATTACCTCTAATGTATCCTAAATGAGAATGAATTCTATCAACAGATGGAGATAACATATTGAAGGTTTCCCATACTAAAGTTAAATCAATATGCATTGACATTCCAATGGATAGGTAATATGGACAACAACCACCATATTTATAGTAAATCTCTTCTAAATATTCGGCATCAATCTCAATTTTTAATGATTGAGCTCTACCGAACTTTTGGCCTTTCTCTTCAGCTGATTTTGCCGATGATTCGACTTTTGACATTAGCTTCTTAAATGGGTCTTTACACATCTTTACTTATTTATACCTAAATATACGAAATTATTTTGATATAACCAAGGATTTTACCAAAAAGTTTTTTCTCTATCTGCATCAGGTGCATATGTTGTATGATGAATCACATCTGTATTGTATGCTGATGCTTCTTTAGGATAAGGTTTAGTCTCATGCTTTAACCTTTTCACTAAATCTCTTTTTTCTTTCTTAGATTGAGCAAGAATCTGAATGTATCTATGTTTTGGCGGTTCTTCCCTCCTCCAAAACTCAGTATGTCCTTCCTTACCAATCTCTTTACGGAGGTGTTCTAAGTTACCACTTCCCCAAAGGTTATAAACACTTCTACTATGAATCCAACCATATGGGTCTTTAGATAGTGAAATACCCCAATTAGGCATAAGTGCTATATCGGTGGATAGCCCCTGATATATCCAATTAGTTGCTTTGTAGATACCACCAACGTGTCCTTGTCCATTATCAGCGTATGATAATAAAACTTTAATATTTTTATCGTTATCTCTTATCCATTGAAATGTTTTACCTAAAGCACAACTCTCAATATTAGAACCATACCCATCATCAACATATAATCGTGTCAACTCTAAGATATTATCTTTTGTTAATCCCTTACATACCGAAGTTGATGCCTTTGCTCCTACTGGAAATCCATATACTGCTACTCCAATTAATTTGGAATCACCAAATTGTAAGTCATCTTCAGTTTTATGGTAAATACCCAACGGATATCTACACATAGTCCAAGCATGAGTATAATGTTTCTTAACAATAATATCCTTTGCTATAGATTTTGCTATTGGTGCTACATACACTTTGGATGCATCACAATAAAATTTACCCTCTTCTTTCAATTGGTTCTAATCTTTTAATTTCTAATTCGCTTACTTCATCACTTTTTGGATATAGTTGTGATGGGTGTTTTAATGTTTTAAGTAATTTTTTACGTTCACCTCCCTTTGATAGAATGTAAACGTATCTATGTTTTCTTGGTTCTTTACGAATCCAAAATACTTTATCTACTTGTTCTTGTATTTTCTTTGGGTCATTCGTTCCATAGTATGGAAATATCGTTCTACCATGCTGCCACTCCCCATCTTCTGTAAATTTAAAACTCCAACTATCATTGTATCTCAATGAGTTACCTTGATATATCCAATTGGTAGCTTGATATATTGTACCAGCATGTCCTTCTTTTGGGTCTGAATATGATATTAATCCTTTTATTTGTGTTGCGTTTTTTCTTAACCACTTAAAACTTTGCCCTAAGAACCAACTTTCTATATTTGAACCATAATCATCAAATACAAATACTCTAACTAATTCTAAAACTTCAGTTCTATCTAAGAGAGGTGATAATGATTGACCACTTAATCTTCCAATCGGGTCACCATAACATATTACACCTATAAGTTTATCGGATGCATCAAAAAATTGATGAGAATCATCCTCAATGTACAATCCTAATGAGTAAGATACTTTAGTCCAAAGATGTGAATAGTGATTTTTTACTATTATATCTTTAGCTACAGATTTAGAAATCTTTCTTACTGATAATTTAGATGTATCACAATATTCCTTCATAAACTCCCAGACCAAAACTCATTTAAGTGTTGCCAGGTTCGGTTGTTTACAATTTTGTTTATATTCGCTGAGGATACTTTGTTATTACGAGCCATCACTCTTACGTTGCGATGTCCCATTTTCCATAACTTTCTAATTTGTATAACCTGCTCATCCGTTAACTTTGCTGATGGATGAGTCTGACCTCTTCTTATTGGCATTTATAAATTTTCATTAATACTATTCGTATAAGCTAATTCTGATTGTACTCCTACAAATCTGTTTACTTCTACCCCATCTTTTTCAATTATTACAGTTGGTACAGAGCGTACATGATACTTCTGTGCAACTTCAAATTGTTCGTCTATGTTAATATACGAAAAATTAACGGTATTTCCAAATTTATTTACTACATTTTCTAATATTGGTTTAAGTGCTTTACAAGGACCACACCAATCAGCTTCGAACTTTTTTACTTCTAACATAATTTCTCCTATTATTAATTAATTATCCATCACACGCAACACAATCGGGGTCAACCGCTCGTTGTGCTATATCACCTCTAAGAACTGATTCAGTTCTCATATAGTACAATGTTTTAATTCCTTGTTTCCAAGCTTCCATTGTTACCTGATTAATCCACTTCGGTGATGCTATCGAAGGGAATGCTAAGTTTAAAGAAACACCCTGGTCTATGTATTGTTGTCTTACACCAGCTTGCTTCACTAAATCCATTTGGTTGATTTCTTTAAATGTTTTGAATACATCTTTAACGGGATATGTTTTATGTCTATCTCCGTTTTGGATATCTTCACAAGATACCATCTTTCCATTTAAAAAACACCATTTGTTTAATTCATCTAAACCTTGTACTGAACCTCCATCTTCCATTATCCTATCCCATGTATCTTTAACATTGATACCAGCTTTTCTTAATACCTTTTCCAATTCAGTATTTTTTCTAATAAATGTTCCTTTAGCAGTTTGTTCGGTAAATACATTTGCAGCCCAAGGTTCAATACCAGCTGATACGTTTCCAGCTAATTTGGAGTTACTAACTGTAGGTGCTATAGCTCGGAGGTGAGTATTTCTCATACCACTTTCTCTACACCATAAAGGTTCACCTAATTCTTCACCCATATCCCTACTTGCTCTTTCTGATTCTATCTTTAACTGAGAAAAAATCTTACGAGTTTCATATTGAGCATCCATACCTTCAAATGGTAAACCATTTTTCTGTAAGTATGTGTGCCAACCTAAAGTCCCTAATCCCAATGCTCTACCCTTTTCAGCAGATGCAACGGAATTTTCAAATCCTCTCATATTTTTAGCTCTTTGAATGAATTCAGTTAGAACCCCATCTAAAAACCAAGTTGCTGTATAAACTAAATCAGTATCTTTCCACTCATCATATTTGGATAAGTTTAATGAAGATAAACAACATACGAATGAATGATTTTCATCAGTATGTAAAGTAATCTCAGAACATATGTTAGTCATATGTACTTTTAATCCGTTTTTCTTATATGCTTCTGGATTTGCCTTATTAACATTACCTTTGTACATAATATAAGGTTCACCAGTTGCTTTTCTCTTTTGAAGTAATGTACCCCACTTTCTTCTAGCATCAGGTTCACCTTGTTCAAGTTTTCTCATAAACTTATCACCTACTACCGCACATTGGTGTAGATTTAGCGATTGTCTATTTACATCTCCTTTGGGTTCTCTGATTTCTAACCAATCTTCAAAATCTTCATGTTCAATATTAAGATTAACAGATGCTGCTCCTCTTCTTACTGAACCTTGATTTGTAGCTAAGATTGTAGAATCGTATATTTTAGCAAATGGTACAACACCATCAGATGTTCCGTTGCCAGTAATGTTAGAACCAGCTGGTCTAATCATATTAATACCAACACCTACTCCACCACCATGTTTTGCGAGTAACATTAACTCTAAGTTTTTGTTACCAATTTCATATATTGAATCACCAACATCAATACCAAAGCAAGATATAGGTAATCCCCTATCGGTGCCTGTATTCGAAAGAACTGGTGTTGCTAAACATAACCAACCCTTCCATATGTAATCGAAGAATTTTGATGCTAATTGTGGTTTATTTAATCGTTGAGCTACTTTAGTAGAAACTCTCCAATATGCATCTTTTGGTTTTTCACCTTCAAGTAAGTAACCTTTTGAGATGGTTTTTACATAGATTTCGGTGTTCGCCCACTCTGGGAAATCAACTCCCAACTCCCAACCATGTTCATCGCCGTAGTTTTTAGCCATTTTTAATTATTTAATTGTTTAAAATAAATCTCCCCAATCTTCTCCTTCATTAGCCTTACTATAATCAGTAGGTCTAACAGCGAAGAAATCAGTATGAGTAAGTCCACCAGTTAAGTGATAGAACCATTCTAAGTTTTCTGCTTTCTTTTTATCAAATTCAAAAATTGGTTTGTAACCTAACTCTTGTAATTTTTGATTTGTTCTATCTTTAATAAATTCTTTTAAATCTTCTTTATCAAGATTTTCTAAATTCCCCTTTTCAAATATCATATCAATAAAGTTTGTTTCCAATTGAACAATAAGTTCAGCTGCTTTATTGATTGATTCTTTACATTCATCTTTTAATTCAGGGTATTCATCACACATATGTCTGAATAATTGACAACCCATCTTAGAATGTAGAGATTCATCTCTTACACTCCACTTCATTTGTTGTCCTATACCTTTTAATAAATCTCTCATTTGGAATGAATACAACACTGCAAATGATGAATATAGAGATACTCCTTCAGCGAATGCTGAGAATATTGCTAAACTTCTACCAACTTCTTGTCTTGCCTTTGGATTTGTTTGTAAATCCTCATGTTTCCAATCGGCTGTGGTAGATGTAAGGAGTTCAAACTTCTCAGCAACTGCAGGTTCGTGCAGAAATGCTGAAAAGTCATCCAACCCTAAAGTTTCATTTAAATATGAGTAAGCAGTAGCATGAATTGTTTCTTGCGAACCAAACATCATAGCCATTTGTTTTATCTCATGTTTAGGAAACCAATCGGTAACCATATTAGTCCAATAATCGGATACCGCACATTCAGTTTGAGCAAACCCCAAAAGAATATTACCAACCAAATGCTTTTCTTCATTAGTCAATCTTTCATTCCAGTCTTTAACATCACCAGACATGGGGATTTCAGTATGTAACCAAAATGCCTGTGCTTGTTTTAACCAACCTTCTGTATGATATATTGGGTACTCAAATGGTTTGAACGGAATACGTTCTGTAAATAGTTTGCTCATTGTCTATAACTTTTTATTTAGTTTCGTCTACTGATGCTTTTCTGTAATCTGTTACAAGCTTCTTAACCTCACCAATTGCTTTTCTAGCTCTTGATTTAGATGCTTTAGTTGTTCCATTGTGCTCTGCTTCGAATTGAGTATATAACTCTTTAATTTGTTCGAATAGTTCTTGTGAATTTGCCATAAAATTTTGCTTTTATTATTAATTTGAATTATACCGAAAATAATCTTCGGTGAATATAACTATAGTATATACAGGAAAAATCTCCTAATACATACACTTTTTTTGATAGTATTTTAAAATCCCATACTATCCCCATTTGTGGTAGACTTCGAAAAGCCCATATTTTCCACATATTTTTTGTGCAACAATTGTTTTCTTTGATTTTCACCACTAGCTGATTCCTTTGTTGATAACATTCCTTCCGATGATTGTCCATCATAAACTTCGATAAAACCTGTATTGGTATCCATCTTACAAGGGAAGGTAATTCCATCTGGTCCGAACCTGTTTTTCATAATGTGAGCCCTAGCAGTATTGTTTAATTTATCTTTAGCTTTTCTACTCCAACTCATAATGAAATCTGCGTTCATTACCTTTGCATATGAATCAGATATTTTATCTGCTTCAATAACTTCTGAATCTATTGCTGAACGATTCGTTTGCGATGCTGTCCAAATGGGAATTCCATACTCTCCACTCAGTCCTCTTAAATCTATATAAACACCACCTTGCTCAGCATATGTTGAATCAGTTTTATTTGAATGTGATAATAATAAATCAGCATAATCACATATAATTAAATCTGGTTTATTATCAGCTGCAATCATCTTATCAACATGTTGTGCAATCTTTTTGGAGGATACACCTTTTGGTGGAAAGTACTTAATCATTAACCTTCCTTTTAATCCTCTAATTTTTTCTTCTACTATATCTCTCTTCTCTTTTATATCAGATGATGGTATGTGTGAGAATACTGTATCGTATCGTGCTCCTACATAGTGCTCAGATAGCTCCATTGAGTAATGAACAACACTTAACCCTTGTCTTACCGCAGATGCTCCTAAAGCAGTTAGAATCCAAGTTTTACCTACACCCGATGGTGCAACTACAACTCCTAATTCACCTGGTCCTAATCCTCCATCCATTAAATCATTAATAGGTTTCCAATCAGAAAGGACTGTTGAACGTTTTACATCTTCCATACGAGATATAAAATCATCTTTATAATCATGTCCCAAATCAGTTTCAGTACCAACCTTCATAGCTTTATCTACTAAATCTTTAATTCTATCAAAGTTTCCAGCTTTTAGTAAATCAACTGATTGTAATATTACTCCCTTTAGATTTTGATTTCTACAAAAGGATGTAAATTCTTTTTTGATGTAATCTAAATCAACATGCCCAATTTGAGTATAAACATGTCTAAGTTGTTCAACCACTGTTGTTTTTAGAATAGCATTATCCAACGTTGCTAACTTATGTTTGAAAACATCCATTGATGGTGGTTTTCTATATTCTTCGTGGTAATCTATAATTTCATCAACTATCCATTTATTAGCATCAGATTCAAAAAATTTAGGTGATATCACTTCTTGAAGTTTATCTAAAAATTTTTCATCTGTTAATAAAGATGATATTACTTTTGATTGAAATGAATTACCAAATTTGGATAAATTGTCCTGTTCTCCCATTTATAACTTTTATTGATACCAATATACGAAATATATTTCATATATACAAGGGTTTATACCTTTAATTTTAATTTTGTTATTTGTTTTTTATCTGTTCCGTATTTTTCACAAATATACTTTACACTTTCTCTACCCTCTCTAGTTGCGTAAAGTATTTCTAAATATTCAGTAGCTTGTCTTTTAGAACATTCGTACTCTATCTTTAATAAATCCAATAACCACTCTTCATACTTCTCATCCTTCTTACCTTTAACATATCTTAGATAATGTCTACCTTTTGGTAGGATACCAATGTATGCTAAATACAATGCTTTTGGTGGTAAGGCTTGAGTATATGGTTGTAACTCTGCTATTAAATCTATCCAATCAGAATTCATTGATAAAAATCTATGAATCATATAATTACTCCATGTCTTTAAATCCATTTCTTCTAAAGTATCAAAATACTTTGGATTCTGTTCATTTGTAATTGCCTTTATGTGGTCAAATAATGATTTAGCCATTTGTTTTAGTTTGAAATTCTTTAGGTAATAGTTGCTCGTTTACTTCCCCACAATCTCCACATAACCATATCTCAACAGGAATAATAGCATCTTGTGGTGTACCAGTAATAATTTTTGAAATAGTCAAAAACTTTTGACCTGGTATAAATATCGTACCTCCACAATGAGTACAACACATTTCCTTTGCTTTAGATAAATCTATCTTTGGTTGTTGTGGACCAGCTGGTCCGCTTGGTGGTGTGTTTTTACCTCCACCATTCATTCCTATAATTTTAGCCATCTTTATTTTCTTTTAGGGTTTCTGTATATGATTTGTATAAACTATCTGATAAATCAAATCTTTTTTGGTCTAATGAATCTCTATATTCATCATCTTCATAAAGTTTATCATAGTCTATATCATCAAATTCTATATCGGTATCTTCGATATCATCATAATCCTTTGCATATATAAATGCGCCTGTTGGGGAATATGATTCATCTTCGTAAGTTCCTCTTACAATTACTTCTGTATTTTCTTTAACTAACCAATCTCTTAGTTTTTCAAGTAGATTTTGTGGTACAGACCATGCACTTTCAATAGTAAATTCTACATCTTCACCATTATCATAACAATCTGATATATACCACCACTTAGCTCCATATTCATCTATTCTAAAAGAATACTTATCATATGATTCAGATGGTTCGTTTCCATCAAAGTATCTTTCTGAAAAAGTAGATGCATCTAATTGATACGAACCACTTTCAGGTGATAATAATTTTTCTAACTTTTCCTTAGAACCACTATTTAAGTTTTCTACTTGAACCCAAGTGAACATTGAATTAGCCATTTACTTCTTCTTTAGGTTTATTAACTACCATACATTCAGTAGTTAGAATCATTCCAGCTATAGATGCTGCGTTTTCAATAGCACATCTAGTAACTTTCTTAGGGTCAACTATACCAGCTTCGAACATATCTACGAATTTCTCATTCTTAGCATCATATCCTCCACCATTTTCTTTAATATAATTTACAACATCATCTTTTAAACCAACTCCACAATTGTTTAAGATTTGTGCGAGTGGTGAAGCCAATGTAGCTTTTATAATATCAACCCCTTCTAAGTATGATTTTGATTCCTTTTGATATTGACTATTGTCAAATAGCCCAAAACTATTTTGTATTTTCAGTAATGCAATTCCACCACCTTCAACAATACCTTCTTCAATTGCTGCTCTAGTTGCATGTAATGCATCATCTACTCTATCTTTCTTTTCTTTCAATTCAACCTCAGAACCAGCACCGATGTTTAATCTAGCAACACCACCACTTAGTTTAGCTAATCTTTCTTGAAGTTTTTCTTTATCATAATCTGATGTAGAGTTTTCAATAGATGTTTTGATATGAGTAATTCTTTCAATGATTCCCTCAGAATCTCCACCTCCATTTACAATTGTGGTTGTATCTTTACTTATTGTAATCTTTTCACAACTACCTAACTCACCTAATGTTATGTTATCTAATGTAATACCAACTTCAGGAGAAACAAACTGACCTCCAGTTAGTACTGCAATATCGTTCATCATTTCTTTCTTTCTATCACCGAAGCCAGGAGCTTTAACTCCACATACTTGAAGATTACCTCTCATCTTATTAACAACTAAAGTTCCTAAAACTTCTCCTGCTAAATCATCAGCGATAATAATAAGTGGTCTACTCTCTTGCGATACTCCCTCTAATAAAGGAAGAATATCATTCATAGATGATAACGTACCATCATATAATAAGATGTATGGATTATCATAAGTAGCCATCATTTTCTCTGGACTGGTTACGAAGTGAGGTGATACATATCCTTTATCAAATTGCATTCCTTCAACTAACTCCATATAAGTTTCGATACCATTACCTTCTTCAACAGTAATAACACCATCTTTACCAACTTTTTCAAAAGCACCAGCAATAAGTTCACCTATTACAGAATCATTGTTTGATGATATAGTTGCTATTTGTTTAATCTTATCTTTATCAGAACCGATTATAACGGATTGGTTACCCAATTCCCTAACTACCATCTTAACTGCATCTTCTATTCCCTTTTTAAGTTCCATTGGGTTTGCCCCATCTGCAACTGCCTTAAATCCTAATGTAGCTATTTCTTGAGCAAGGACTGTAGCTGTTGTTGTACCATCACCAGCCTCATCAGCGGTTTTGGATGCAACTTCTTTAACTAACTGAGCTCCCATATTTTCGAATACATCTTCTAATTCGATTTCTCTTGCAACAGATACCCCATCTTTTGTAATATGCGGTGCTCCATGTTGTTTTTGTAGTAGAACATTTCTACCCTTTGGTCCTAATGTAACCTTAACTGCGTTTGCCAATGTATCCAATCCATTCTTTAAGGATTCTCTAGCGGATTCATCGAATTTCAATTGTTTTGCCATAATTTATTTAGTGTTTGATAATATATTTAATATTGTTGCCATAAATGGAATTTCTTTATCAACTGCCAACGCATCTCTGTGTTGACCTTCTGCTAATACTAAAATTACTCCACTTACACTCCCATTTGCATATTCATCTACTTTATCATAAAGTAACGAATACATTTCTGTGAAATCCTGCACCTTTGAATCAGCTACAGTTTTTCTTATTTTAGTATATTTGTTTCTAGTATCATCTGATGATTTTAGAATTTCTATGATTTTTGATTTAAAATCTGCATCCATTAAATCATTTTTAGATACTTTTAATTCACCTTTAAATGAATTAAGTTGACAGGTATTTATTACCTTTCTAATATCAGGATATGCTGAATCTATAATTGGAACTAAATCTTCAACCTTATAAACTACGTTTTGAGATTTTAAGATTTTATCCATTTGCACAGCTACATCTTTTTTAGTTGGTGGAATTATTTGGAATGTTTGACACCTACTTTGAATAGGTTCAATAATTTTCTCAACATAGTTACAGGTCAAAATAAACCTACAATGTTTTGAAAACGTTTCCATAAGATTCCTAAGTATTGCTTGTGCGTTTGGTGTCATATAATCAAACTCATCAAGTATTACTATTTTGTAATTCTTAAAACCTTGCGATGATGCGAAGTTTTTAACTTTATTACGAACTGTATCTACATTATTTTCATCAGATGCGTTTATAATCATATAATCACATTCAATTGATTTTACAACCAATTTTGCCAATGTAGTTTTACCCGTACCTGCTCTACCAAATAATAGTAAATGAGGTACATCCCCAGTTTCAATGTATTGTGCAATCTTTTCTTTAAGGTGTGCATTACCTACATAATCATCTAATCTTATAGGTCTATACTTTTCTACCCATAATGAATTATCTACTGATTCTTCTGTTTCTTCAAAAAATGCCATATATTATGTTCTGTTTGTTGTCCAGTAATCAGATATAGAAGATAAACCATATTCGTAAAGTGCCTTCTTTGGCTTCACTTCATCTAGCTTATCTCTTAATGTATCTAATTGAGCTGGTGTTATATTGTAATGATGGATTCCTTCTAAGAACCCACGTAACCATTGTACAAATTCCTTTTCATTCATTATCTTCCTACTTCTTTTAAATAATTGTTTTTCATTTCTTCCCAAGTCATACCAATAGCATCTATATAAAATAGATGGTCTGGTTTGATTTTATTATTATCATGCAATTTAGAATATCTTTTAATTGCCTGTCTTTTCCACCAATTGTTGATGTAATCGATACCTTCAGTAAATTTCTTTTTCATCTTTAAATCACTCTCTTCGATTTCAGAACGAAGGAATTCAGGTCCGTTTTCATACATCATAGCAAGATATACTCCTCTTTTAAAACCATGATGATAGCTTGTAGCTTTTATACCACATTCTTTAAAAATCTGAGTTAGTATCTTTTGTTTGATACCACTTACAGGTCCACTAGCACCTTTACCAGCTCCCATATTTTTACCATTACGGATTCTTTCATTGGTAATAGCTTTCTGATACCACTCAGCTCTGTTCTCTTTTATCCATTGATGCCAAGGGTCATAAAACTCATCATCTGGTTTTAATGAAATCTTACCAGCTGATTCACCTAATGTTTTATAATGTGGGATTCCGTTATATTGGGAATGTATTCCATAAAGTGAAGTTGTACCAACAGCTATTAGAGTTTGTCCATATTTCTTTTTCCAAAATTCTCTAACTTCAGGTAGTGTACACATCATAGCTGTAAGTTTACCTCCTAAGAAATTATATCCCAATGGTTGAGTACATACTATAGTGGATGCCATTGTTGTATAATTAAGTTTACCTTCTTTAAACTTATTATCTTTATTCCAACCAATGTATTTATCTCTTACACCCATAGATGTAACATCCGAAGCAAGTGATACTAATCCTAAACCTTTTCCACTTTTTTTATCTTTAATAAATATCTTAACATTCCTACCTGGATTAGCTGTCCAACTCATTGTATGAATCATTCTACGAAGATGTGTCCACTTTGTGGCATTATCTTTATCATCTACAATTTCAATACAAGGTTCTAACTCACTAATTTCTTTAATGGTTAGTTCCTTATTATTGATATCAGTTGGTTTCCATTGCCAATCATAATAAGATGCTATGGTAGATTTATCTCTAAACATAGAATCCTCCTGCAGCTCAACCCATTTCTTATACAATGTTTGTTCTTCAACAGACATTTTCATAAGATAATCCATATTTTCAATGAGCTTTTGCTTCTCATCATCAAATATAAATTCAGGTTTAGCTGGTTCGGTATCCCAAAAACTCATTATTTAATCTCTACTAAGTAATAGTTAGAAACATAATCTCCATCTGTAAAAGCAAGATGTGCTAATCCTTTAGAGGAAATCTTTAATGATGATGTATTAGAACCTTTATTAGCCATTAAGATAGCTTTAAGATATTTAGCTGAAAATGCAATTGGTTCGATATCCGTATCACATACACAATTAACATTAATACTAATTCTATTAGAATTGATTGAAGAATATCCTAAAATAATCTCACCTTTGTTATCCTTACAAGTAAATGTAAATGTATCAGCATCTGCTAATGCACCTTTTGATTTAATAAATTTATTAACAAATTCATCATCCAGTGTTAAATCGGAATCAAATGCTGGTAATGCTTTTAAATCAGGCACCGCTGGGATTACTGATGGTGCAGCTAACATATACTGAACCTTAGTTCCCTTATCACTAAATTTAAGTGCACCTGTTACTTCTTCTACTTTGAAAGAAGAATCTAATACACTTAATAATCCCTTTAATTGAGATGTAGTATAAATACCGAAATCTCCAGTTGGGAATTCTTTTTCTGTAACAGTCACATCACCTAATAAGGTTTTGTCATCTGAAATCATTTTTACTGATACATTTTTATCAGTTGAGTTTACCATTACCGATTCTACCTCACCACCGAGATTATATCGATTAATAAAACCATCTAGTTTTAATTTTTCCATTTTTTATCTTTTATTAATTTAATATTGGTACAATATACGAAATTTATTTGATATAACCAAATTATTTCGTAATTATATTTGAAAAAGTATCACGCAGCCAATCGTTTATATTTCCGAAGTTGCCTATTACTTTGTATTTATTTAGGATTTTCATAAATCCTAACTTTGAAATCGGAGAAAGTGGTTCGTTAAATCTATCCAATACATTCATCTTAATATTACCACTTATATCAACATCATCTAATTGCATTAGTTGTCTGTTTAATAAAATCTGGTCTTTAGCTTCGATTATATCATTGTATATTTTTATCTTACCCTTTTTCTCTTTATTCTTCGTTTCTGATAAACTCAGTAAATCATCTACCGATAATTTAATATCTTCAGTTAATTCAGGAAACCTTTTAACTACTGTTTTGATTCCACATCCATATACACCTGGTATATTATCTGATTTATCACCATCTAATACTCTGTAAAGTAATAGATTTTTTGATTCTATTCCGAATTCTTCTTTTACCAACTCAGTATTATAAATCTTCTTCTTAGTTGGTGACCATACGATTGTATCATCATCTACTAATTGTAAGAAATCTTTATCAGTTGACATTATAACGGATTGTTCACCTTCCTTCAAAAGTTTCGTAGATATATAAGCCATAATATCATCAGCTTCCACTCCATCGTAAATCATTGTAGTTAAAGGTAATACATCTAGCATTTCATTTAACCAAACAAATTGCCTTTTCATTGATGCACGTTCATCTTCATCGTTCATCAAATCTTTATATTGGCGATTTACTCTAAGTTTATTCTTATCTCTTTGAGCTTTATATGCAGGGAATATCTTCTTTCGGGAAAGTGAACCTCCTTGTCCATCAAAAACTACAACAACACGAGTTGGTTGAACATTTCTAATTGCGTAACCTATTGATTTTAGAACACCAGTGACACCACCAACGTGGTCACCATCATCATTCATAGTTGGTATTGATGACCAACATCTGATAAATGTGTTTAACCCATCGATAATTAATACTCTATCGTTTAGTTTTCTGTCATTGTTCTGTCCATGTTGTTTTTCAACCGAACTCATTATGTCTTTGTATAGTTGTTTCATTTATCCGTTTATAACATTACTACTTTTATTAGAATTAAAGTATTTGGTTAAGCATGATATTCTATCATCAGCATCTACTAACATAATCAGAGCTTCCTCTGCGTTTTTGTAGAAATCTCCAGTAGAATGGTCACCTATACCAACTGCTTTATCTCCTAATAAATCAAGTGATAATAATGCTTTAGCTTTATCAGCTTCAGCACTTTTCATTAACATCTCAAATAGTTTTTTATTCATAATTTATTTTTATGCTTCTTCTTCAGCACCATCAGAGTTCCTTTCCATTGCTTCAACATCAAGGGTATCTGACTTATATTGTAGAATT
>TARA_R110001592_G_scaffold171235_1_pt1 | contig 25974 bp, 47 predicted proteins | sample TARA_R110001592 | Tara Oceans TARA_R110001592 (sample SAMEA4398387) | marine metagenome | biome: Polar Biome; feature: [SRF] surface water layer (ENVO:00010504); material: water (ENVO:00002006), including particulate matter (ENVO:01000060) such as... | depth 5 m | reverse complement strand
AAAGTGCCAATGTGTTTCATGTGATTTGTTATTTCTTCATACGATTTGGTATAAATTATTTGGGGGTCAATACTCCAATCTCTCCATGCATTTTTGTCCATGTCTAAATACCTATCAAATGCTTGGTCTTTGTTATCTGCTACTACTTGTATTTTTCTAACTATTGTTTCAGTAACCTCAATCTCAAATACTTTCTTATCCATTATTTAGCTCCTAATAAATCAATACTATTCATAATATCTTGCATGTCAGCACTATCTTTACTGTAACCCATGTTTAATAATTGTCTGTATATTGTTCTAGCTTGTTTGATTTTGATTTTTTTCTCAATTTCGCTAAGTTTGTCTATTTTTACTTGTTTAGTTGTCATTGTTTACTCCATTTATTTACTATAATTAATTATGAGGTATATATGACAGATTGTCAACACTTATTCCAATAAATCTTCCTCATCTGAGTAAATAGCGAAACAACGACAATTAATGATGTTAGCAGAGCCACCCAGCTCATCTCCAGGGTACTTCATAAATACTTCTACTGAAGTTCCACCTTTTTGAGGTGTAAAGATACTAAAGGAATCTTCTATCAATCTGCGCTGTCCTGACACGCTTCTATGCCAATGTCTAGTTCTATCATCTAGGGCAGATAACCACTCTTTGACTGGTTTTTTCAAAGATAATCTCTTTGCAACTGAGTAACTACCATAATTCATGGCAGTATGAGTTTCTGTTCTCGCTATAACTTTAGCTCGATTGGGAGAAAAGGCAGTTGATTTTTCAATGACTTTGGCGATTGCCACTACTGATAATCCCTCGCTGATACCAAACGCAATTGAGTTCTGTATTTGTTTCTTAGTAGTTTCAGTGATGTATGTAACACCTTGAGCAGTTGTGGTAGTCACATAGTCGTATACATCTTGAACAGTTTCATCAGTAGCTTTAGTCAGTCTTCCAGTTGCCATTCTTTCAGCAATGGTTTCAATTACTGTCTTGTGATGCTTTTCTAATATCTTATAAAGTTTAGACCAATAACTTTCAAAGTATTCTCTACCCACTAACTCATTGAGTTGATATTCCCTTTGAGCTATAGAGCCTTGTTTGTTAAAAAATTTATTTAACTCATTAGACAAAGACCTAGACATTGTTAACATTAATCTAAGCTGTTCTCTATATTCTTTTCTGCGATTTATTCTTACTTTAGCCATTCAAGAGTTTCCTGTAATAATTCTTTTTGTGTGCCAAATTGTTCAGTAAACCACAATGGATTCAAATGATATGATTCATTGGAAGTTCTATGATGATGTGGACACAAAGGAATAACTGACCAGTTGTTTGAGCGTTTACCCATCATTCCACTACTGACATGATGAATTTCTGCTGGTGTGTCGTGATATCCTAATTTAGCACAAGCGATACAACCTAGCTCGGCTACTTTTCTCAGGTGTTCTCTTTCAGGTTTCTTCATCACTCATTTCAATATGCCAAAAATCTTCTACACAAGATTTAAGTATAACAGATATTCCACCCATTCCTGATTCTTTAGTAACAGCATTTGCTATTTTATAAGACTTTCTATCTTCTGAAACTAACCAACCAATAGTTCTACAAACTTCATAAGTAAGTTTATCGGCATTATCTTCCCATTCTGCTGATGCAGTGTGGTCTAACCAATCTACCATAACAAGTGGATATTTCTCTAACATAATTCATCATACCCTATATTTCTTTCCTCTAAAATAAGCAGTTCTAAATAAATTGTTAACCTGTACTAACTCAGGGTGTATGGTCTTTTCTACTGGGTCAATCATAATCACAGCAAACCCATTGTTCCAGTCGTTTGCGACATTATCCTCTAAATAAGGGTGATAACTTTCTGATAAATGACCAGTCTGTACTGACATTGAGCTAGTTGTATAAGTATTAAATGTTCTTTGGTTTAATTGATGAGTATGTCCTGTAATTAAGTTTAATCCAGACCTCATAGCATTTTGGTAAGCAGTATGTATTCCACCTCTCATTCTATGCTTAATCATAACAGTATCATCTACCATATGACTCATAGCCCAATCCCAATCAGGAAATAAGTTTTGCATTTTGAATCCCTCAAAATCTTCAAACTGTCTGCCCCACATAGACACAAACTTAGAAAGTCTAGTTTCATGATTACCGAATGTGGCTAATTGCTTAATAGGGTATTTAGCGCCATTAATTATCTTTTGAATTTTGTTTAATTGACTTTGACTATCTAATATTTCTTGTTGAACAGTTCTTTCTTTAGGTCTTATATCTAAAGTATATTTAGCAAATGTAGATAAAATAGATAAATCCATAATATCTCCATTAGCGACTACACATTTAAGCTGTCTAGTTTTCACTAAATCTTTTAAAACTTTCAGCATGATTTGATAAGATGCTGTTTCATGACCTTCAAAATGAGCATCAGAAAATACTAACATAGCATAGGGTGTATCATTGTTGATGCTAATTTGATTTGTTAATGGTGGTAGGTTTTGTCTTTCAATCCTTGTAACTTGATTATGTTTGTTATCATGTGGTACTAGCTGTATTCCTGTCATTTCCTCAGCTTGTTTTCTATAAAACGACATTGTTCCACTATCTATGGCTTTTCCTAAATACTTAAAAACATCTTTTTGACATTTCATTTGTGGTAAATTCCATGCTCTTACAATATCTTGTGCAAACTGCATAGAAATACTTGACCTATTGGTACTTGGCATATAACACTCCTTGTTATTATAATTTTCTCAAAGTTGAAAACCTATGACCAACAACAGTATCAGTTGGCTCATTACCTCGATACAATGTAATTAAACAAGCTGGATTATCTTCTGTAGCATTTAAAGTAAAACTTGTTTTAGGTACAGATAATTTCCCAGACCTTACAATTTTTTTAATTTTACCCTTTGCTCTACCACCTGAATTATCCCAAGAAACCATATCACCAAGTTTCAATGAGTTTGCTTCTGCTTTACTTCCTCTTTCCCTCATAATGGCATTTCTTTTAGATGTTGACCAAGTAAATCCAGCATCTCCACCCCATAGCATCCACGCTATTTTTCCTGCGCTGGGATATCCCTCGCTTCCACTATTGAAACCTCTGCCTTGTTTATCCACCTCATGTCTACTAAAGAAACTATACATTCTCAAGACAGTGTCAGGGCTTAATCTTTCTTTACTAACAAGTTGATTGGCTCTAGTAACTCCCACTTGAGTACCACCACGATTAAACTCTTTTCTCATTGCTAATCCTCTTTTCGCATTTGAAGCCATAGTATCTGTTGGAACAGTATTGATATCACTGACTGCTTTTGTGTCTGCTAATAATGACTCATACTCTCTATGAGTTTTGCAAGGCATATAAGTTGTTTTACCATCTTCGGTGTGTGAGTGTATTCCATTACAACCTATTTCTTCTGCTCTTTCTTCTGCTTCATCTTCAGTAGTAAATGTATCTAAACCGACTTTAGATTTAATTCCATAAGCATCTTCCATAAACTTATCTGCTTCATCTAATTCAACTGGCTTATCTGAATCGTTAGGACTTGTTTGTGTCATCTCACCAATAGGAAATAAATTACTTGGTATATATAACTCATCTCCACCATTAACAGCTTCTAAATCCAATCTCTCTCTTGCTTCATTACGAGTCATTATTCCATTCTGCACAGCTTGTGTAACATTGGCATAAATTTGTTTTCTTTTTTCTACCATAGCTGGTATTGAATCTATATCATATTGAATCTTAATATTCTCACTATAAAGTGGAGAAAGATATTCATTCAAATCTGATTCCACTCTTTTCAGTAGTGGTATAACTGTTTCTTCATAAAGCGCCAATTTGGCAGTTTCCATATTGCTATATGTATTAGCTTCAGGTATTCCAATTAATTGAGCTGGTACACCAAAACACAAAGCAATTTCTCTTGCTGACAAGTTTAACAATTCTAAAAAGTCCATATCTTTTGGATTCAATCCTAATTGTTGGTACTCAAAATCTCCCTCTAATAACATTGGTCTACCACTATTGGTAGTACCTTGAAATCTAAATTCTAAATCTTCTAATAATCTTGCTCTTTGGTCATCAGTTAATTGCGCTGATGCTCCAGTTTCATCAGTAGGAGAAAACTTTAACATACCACTTGGAGTACAACCATTCTTCAGTAAGGCAACATTGTGCATACCAGCTAAATTATGCTGGTCAATATTGTAAGCACTTGCCATTATTGGAGATAAGCCATAAAAATCATCTAATGGATTCCATAATTTAATTTGTTTGACTTGTCCATTAGCTGTAAACCTATCTACTGGGTATTCATCAGTAACTTGTCCATCAACGACATAACAATATGCTTCGGGTATCATTGATTCCCCACCTTTAATTTTAATCCTGTCTGGTCGTAATAAATATAATTCTTTGGGTCTTTTATCTTCTTTTGAATCTCTTAGCAAATAAGCGTTGCCTGAAATCATTAAGTATGAATACAGTGATGAAAAATATTCAACACCACTTTGTAATGGGTTTGGTCTTTGTAAAAGTGAAATTAGCTCATGGTTTTCTAATTTATTATCACCACTAAATATATCTATTTTTACAGCACTTGCTGAATTTGAAATTAACTGAATACATCTATGAACGATAGCGTTATCTTGGTAACCATCTTTGGCATATTCTTTATACTTTCGATTTGTTGTAGAAGAATAAGCGTTTAGCCTATTTATCATAACTCTTGGAGCTTCTTTAGTTTGTTTTATTGTTTCTTTTTTATCAAAAAACTTATCGAATATTCCCATGTTTACCTCTAACTAATTTTAAAAACTGCCTGTCCAGAATTCATTAAGCTCGTTATCCCAAACACCAAAGCATCTAACCTATCTGGAGATGATACACTATTTCCTGTGTATTGGCACATTTGTTCTTCTAATTCTTTATAACAACCAACATGATGCACTTTGTTTTGCTCATACAAACTACTTACTGGCTCTGCTCTTAACATCTTACCTTTGCTACTTCTAATTGCTCTATATGGAACTTTTAAATCACTCACTCTAATCAACCTCTCAATTAAATCGCCACCATTATTGACTTCTGCGACAATATAATTAGCTTCATATTCATAGTATAATGCTATTGCTTTTTTTATCCAGTCATCAGGGCTATACTTTCCTGACCTATCATCTAAGACATAGTAGTGTCCGTTGGCATCTCTACCTGTGACAACAATTCCAGTTTCGTCAGATTTGTCATGAGAAGTAACAGCTGGGTCAATTGCTACAACAATTTTTACCAATTCAGGGATGGTTGGTACTCTGTTTTTATCAATCATTTCTCTATTGAATAATGCTCCCTCAGTATCTTCTAATATTTCTGCATACAATTCTTGTTGACCTAATCTAGTTCCCTCGTATCTTGACTTCATCATAGCAAGAGCGCTTGGTGCCAAATTCTCCTCATTCTCAAATGTGCTTCCCCTTGTGATATACACATCATCTCTTGCCACTAATGACTTCAATAGTGGTATTGGCTTTGGTGTAGTGGTTATAATACATTTAGGATTATCTCCTAATCTAAGACCAAACATCAATTGGTCAAATGCTTCAGGGTATTGCCATGATGCTAACTCATCACACCATGCTCTATGAAATTGTGGGCCTCGAAGCCTTTCAACATTGATACTCGCATAACCAACAATCTTTGAGCCATTGCCTAATCGTATTTCACATATAGAAGATGAGTAACCAGCAGTACCAAATTCTGAGTCATAACATTCTTTTGGGATTAAAGATACTAGCCCACTCTCTCCACCAAAACATACTCTCCTTAAATCTCCAAAGGTAGGCGCGACAACGGCACATATAGTGTTTGGGTTTCTCATGGCATATAGGGCAATATCTTGAGCGCCAGTTCTTGTCTTTCCCCAACCTCTCCCAGCAAGAATTAACCAAATAAAAAAGTCTTCAGTAGGTGTTAGTTGTTTGGGTCTAGCTGATTTAATCCAGTCAGTGTATAGCTTTATCGCTGACTTTTCTACGCTGTTCTCCAACTTCATCAAGCAATTCCATAGCTTCTCGGAACGCTGTGCTGTCTTGTACTTTTGCATTTAAGTTCATGTTCTCCGTTGATTCTCCCAAAGCCAATTTTGCCACTCTCTGTACTTTTAAGGTGGCTTCTGCCAATGTCGTACATAGTTGTGGTGTAAATCTTTCTTCGGCTACTGCGCTTTGTATTGCCTTTCCTATTTGACCAAGTAATGCTTTAGATATATTTAAGCTATTGGTGTCAAACTTTTGGCTTTCTCCAACCAATTCCTCTTTTCTTTTACCATCTAATTCCACTAGATAGTCATGTTGAAATTGAGTTTGCTGACCTTTCCAATTTTCCAATTGTGAATGTCTATACAATGTACTTCTTGGCACATCAAATTTATCAGCTAAGTTATCAATTGTATAAAGAATCCTAGAGCCATTATCTCCCTCTATTCCTTGAACAAAAAGATTTCTTATTTCTTCTTTCTTGGTATCTGTTAATTTATTACTCATAAAATCTCACTTAATCTCATTTTATATATACTCCTTTTTCAATATTAGTCAATATTTCAGAGTTATTTCCCTCAACTATTTCATATTTCATGTTAGCAAATTTATCTATAAGACACTTTTGTTTAAAGTCTACCCATGCTTTGTAATAGAATGGCTCATATCTTTTGCCATCTGTAATGCTTTGAATATAATCTAACCATGTAGACTTAGAGTTCTTCCTACAATGAATCATCAAATGACATGTGTAACACAAACCAAATTGACCAATATGTTCTCCAAAGGGTGCTGAGTAATCTTCACTGTGATACTCAATATGACCTTTAGTTTGACCACAGACATCACACTTATCAGGTTTAGGTGGGATTTCTTTTCTTGTGATTTTTTCCATTAACCATTTGAATGCTTTCATTCTTTGGTTTGCTGTAAACCCATTGTAACTATTCATGTTGCTCCTTTGTTGCCAACCAAACCCCTTTCCTCACTTCTTTATGTATAGTGAATCCTATACTCTTATAATAATTAGGGTGTAATGTTAAGACTTCTATATTTTTATAACCAAATTCATCAATTATTTTTAATCTACAATTAGTTATAAATCTTCCTAAACCTTTTCCCCTATACTCAGGTTTAATCCAATCTCCCTTTATTCTACACTTTTTATTGGTTAAATATAAGGCGCATATACCAGCTAATTTATCTGCAAAATAAATATGAAACCAAATAGTATTCTTAGTATCATTGATGCTGACTCGCTCTCTCCTTGCTTTTGAAGAAAAACAATCAACCTTTTCATAAGGCACTTCTTCCAAACTGAACCAGTTAGAAAGTAATTTTATTGGTCTTTCAATTGTGGGTACCATGCTTTGCTGTACTTATACTCTCCATTAACTTTTTTTAACATCTTAAAAACACCATCTTGATATAATAAATCTACTTCTTTCTTAGTAGCTCCTAATTCTTTAGCTAACTCTTGTGGCTCCCACTTATGCTCATCAACTAATTCTTTAATCATTGATGCCATTCTAACAGCTATATGACTTCCTTTAGCCCTGTTCATGCGAACTGTGAGTATCATGGCCTCATCTCTGGGAACATCAAATACCACACATGGAACTTTGCCATTATATTTTTTCTTAATTTTTTTACTCTCCATACTAAGCATTGTTCTATGAAATCCATCAATGATAGTTTTATCTTTAGATATAATTACTGGTTGTACCCAACCAATACTCAAAATGTTTTTTTCTAATGCTTTTAATTCAGGGCTAAACACTGCATTGGGATTATAATTATTTGCAATTAAATCGTAAGCGCTTATCCATTCTATTTTATCAATTGGGTCTGTCATTTTTTTCCTCTACTTTTTGTGGTAATAAATCTCTTTTATATCCACCTGTCATGAAATACTTGAGTATATATTCTACAGGGTAAGCATCAGGTTGGTTAGTGTTTGCAACCACTGATTTTTTAAACATCTTATATGCTTCATGCTTTTGTTTTGGGTCAGTTATATAATCTTTTATGTACTGCAACACACCTTCCATATTTTTATTGTATTTTGCAACAACAGAATCACGATTAAACTCTCTATAATATCTTTCTTGTACTAACATCTCAGGGAATATATCTATTACTTGCTCATAAAGTACTGGGTCTAAAGTCTTTAACTTGTGGAATTTTTTAGATGCTTCTTGATGTATTGGTGTTGCAACTCTAAATTGGTCACCATTCCACATTTGCCAATCGTATATCTTACAATACTCAATTTTGTTCTTATGGAAATATAGAAACACATCTTTTTCTTCCCAATCATATATGGGTTTACATAGCCTAACTGAATGTACTTTGCTTTTAGTTTCGTTTATATAATTCTCATTAAGTTTATTCATACATGATGCAAACCTTATTAAAGATTCACTTGCTCTTATGCCATTAACAAAAGCAATCTTGCCTTTAAAAAAACTGGCAGTGTAATCATCCATAGTATCTTGTGAGTAAACTGCTGGGTCATTATCTTCTGTTTTTATCGCATTTTTAGGTATTGGTCGTATGTGTTTTCTTGACTTATCCCATTGAATGTAAGTTTCAGTTCGCCCCAGAACATATTTCTGTGAGTATAGTGGCACTGCGAAGTATAGAATGTTACACCAGTCCAATTCTGAGTAGCGATTTATTAGGTCAATGACCACATTTGGTATTAATTCTTCATCACGAAAGACTACATTAACTGTCTTAATTCCCCTTGACTCTGCCACTTCTTTGCACAAATGTAGTACTGCAAGACTATCTTTCCCACCTGAAAACATCACCACAATGGTGTCAAAGGTGTCATAAATGTGATTAATTCTTTTTATAGATTCAGTATAAACATCAGTGTCAATGTATGTTCTAACTTTTTTGGTGGTCTTTACTTTGCTTTTAGCCATAGGTCTATGCGCTCTGCATGAGTTTCTGTATCAGGATATTTCTGTTTTAATTCACTTAAAAACTCATAAAATCTAGTTTGTTGCTCAACATTATCAAATACTAAAGCATAGCTAACGATACTGTTTTGCGACCTCGTTTCTTCTGGCACATACTCATCATCTGACATATCAAATGTATCTTCGGTTACTGCGATACCTAAATCAAAGTCTGTGAAACCCATTTCACTCAATTCACTCATGTCGAATCTGTTGCCTAGCATATCGTAGTCAAATGAACCAGCAGTGTTCTTGTTCAATCTGATATTTAACTCATCAAATTCCTTACTATCAAGCTGTCTATTGGGATAGTAACAATCCACTTCTTTTATGTTTAAGCGCATCAATATTCTTCTTCTACCATGACCACCACAGATTACATTGTTTGAGTTCGCAACCAATGGTTCTGCAACGCCAAATTTTTTGATGCTATCTTCTAGGTGTTTTAATTTAGAGTCAGATAATGTTCTTGGATTATGCTCATATTCTAGCAAATCACTCACTTTTACTTTACGAATTGTCCATTGTATATCGCTCATATAGAGAACAATAAGTCAATGTGATATAATTGTCCAGTTATTTCCACCAAATAGGTGTAGATAATCTCCATTTTGCGAAATATTCTTTTTCACTTTTGTAGTAATTACGATATGCCACTACTGGATTTTTGTTTTTGTATTTGTCAGGCATAGCTTGTGCAAAAGGTGTAAAACCTCTAGGCATTTTATAAAACAATTTAACCATGTCTATTTGCATCATAGCATCATAAGACTTGTGGTTTTCATTATGCCCAAATCTTTTTTTGTACTCGTCATTAAGTGTAGTGGCTAATATGCAAAGCCAGTCAAAATTTTCCCAAGACTGTCTAGCCCATATTGTGCAAGGGTGATTTATATATGCTGACTTGTATGGAGATTTTACACCATACTCATTAGATGCAGTGCATATCATTTGCGCTGATTCTAATATCATCTTAGGCACATGCTTGTCGCAGTGTGCCATAGCAGATAATTTTGGTGACCAATCTAATATAAATATATTCATTTTTGTGGATATACCCATATTCTAACTTTTTCTTTATTATCTCTGCAAAGTCTAGTAACTGTTTTTATCTCTTTTATTTTGCAATATTGGTATATAGAATTTCTTTCTCGTATATCAACAATAAAGCTATCCCCATTATCTAACGATTGCACAAATTTCCATTTAGACCATTCATTGCCACGATTACCAAGCTCCGGTAAAGGAACATTTTTTTCTATTTTATATTTCATAATTTTACTCATTGTTATTAATTACTTCTATAGTGGACTATTCATGACACTTTGTCAACTATGTCCAACCAGTATCTTCATAGCACTTAGTCATATTGTTCCATTTTAAAGTACATTCTCCAATGTTACCTTGCACATCAACCTCTCTAACTTTTGCCACTCTCACAAAAGTACATTCTTTTTCATAATCTCTCGTAACAATAATTCCAACATCAGTCTTATTGTTCCAATGCGCACTACCAGACACATCATACAAACTATTAACGCTAAATTTTCCGTCAGCATTTCTAATTTGTTTTGTTGGGTGCGCAACCATAAAAGCAAAGGTATCAGTTTCTCTAGTGAATCTTTTTATCTTGCTAATAAGTAAACTAATATGCTCATCTTCTCTAAGATTATTTCTTGCTGGGTTAATCTCGTTATATGGGTCAGTAACTATGCCATCAATCCCATATTCCTCTACACAATAAACTGCTCTTTGTAATATCCAATCTATGTCAGGACTATCCCCAATGCTGTCTAGGAAATAAAAATGTTCATTGATAAACTCAATCGCTTCAACTACTTCAGGCTCACTAGCCCTATTCTTAAACATAAAGTCAAAAGGTTTGTGTATATATTTCTCAATCAATCTTTTTAAGTTAACTGGTAAGCTATGTTCAGGTGAAAATATTAAAAATTTATGTCCATGATTTTTTGCGCATCTCATTATAATGTCATAAGTTAATGATGATTTCCCACAATTGGGAGTTCCAGTCATCAATATAAAACTTGGTTTAATAATTTTAAAGTATGGCTCTAGGTCAGAAAAACCACAGCTATATTGTTTTTGTGTCTTGCCTTGATATAAATCCCAAACTCCTTGTGTAAGGTCAGTTGCTTTATATATCCCATCTATTTTTTTGCTCATATGTTTTGCTCCTTGTTAAATTTATCCAGCGATAAAATTCTTGTTTTTTTTCTTTTTTGTTATTTCAAATCTTTGGCTCTTTATATTAGTATTGTGTGAATATTTTTCACATTGAATGTAATACATATTATGCTCACAAACTCTGCCTTGCACTTTTTTTAGTTTTATTAATTTAAGTTTAACCAATCTTTTTATGTGTTTATTTACAGACTCCCTAGTACAACCACACAATTTGGATATGTGTTCTTGACTAGGGTAGCAACTGTTTTTTTCATCTGCATAATTGCAGAGCATTATCAAGACTAATTTACTTGTGATGTTATTTGTCTTTTGTTTTATAGCCCAAGATATTGCATGAAAACTCAACTATTATTTGTTCCGTAAAAATCATTCGCATTGACTTTATATTTTGTTGCCATTGCAATTAATTTCATGTTAGTTAAATTTGGAATCCTTAATCCATACTTATACTTTGACATAGTGTCATGTTTTATTCCAGTTATTTTGCATAATTCACTGAGAGCCATGCTTTCTTCCTTTAAATATTCTTCCATTGTCATATGTTTGTTCCTTTGTTGGTGCTCCTAGTACGCTTATACTAATATTTATAGCGCATATTGTCAACAGGACATTTAGTGCTTGTGCAATTAGGTCATATATGATATATTGTCCATATGATGAGCGCGAACAATGAGTAAAAAAAGCAGTTTAAATCATCTTTTTAGAGTACATTTCTTTAAAGAGAGAGATATAGAGTGGCGAAAATATTTAGAAACTATTGAGCCACTAAATCGCTTTATGACTAAGCATTTTTCCGATAATCATAACTACTTTAATCAGAAATTCAAACTACAATCTGATTATGGATTTTTTAATAAACTTGATTTTGTTATTAATGAATTTACACAAAGTGATAAGTTTCACGAATGTACTGGATTTGAGAAAGAATTAATTGAGTTACAACTGAGGAAAAAATTACAATGATTTATGTAATAATGTTTAAATTCAAACATCATGATGACAAAGTTTGGTACAGTTATAAGGACTGTGGCAGTTCTGAATGGAAAGATGGTGAACAGGCTCAAAAACTGAGAGATACTTTATCCGATATACATTCAGCTAATAGAGTATATAAAGTTTGGGCGATTCCCGAAGAAAAAAACTTAGAGGTGGTAAATGAATAAGCTAGATACATCAATGATAGAGTTTATTAAATTGGCAGTACACCCAGTTAAAGACCAAGTAAATCCACATTATAAAAATAAATTTGCTAGTCTAAACTCAATACAAAACTCATTAAGAGAAAATGCTATTCCTTTAGGGTTATGGTACAAGCAAGAAACACAATATGATTATCAAAATGGTTTGGTAGTTATTACCACTATTGGGCATATTGATTGCCAAGAAACCCAAGTAGTAAAATTACCAGTACAACAAAAAGATATGGGTAATCCACAACACATGGGTAGTGGGTTGACTTATGCTCGTAGGTACTCATTAAGTTGCGCATTTGGTTTGCCTGATATTGATGATGATGCTAACGAGGGAAGTGGTAAAAAAGGTGGTGAAGTAAACACACCACAAACAACTGAGGGTAGGAAAGTAATATGAGTAAATTTACAAAATGGGCTAAAGACCACATAGTATTTGGTGGTTGTTTGGCAGATGATAAAAAACTTCAAAACATTATATTGGATAAAGTTGAGAAAGATTTATCAAAAAAACAAACAGGAGTAGAACATGGAAAAACAAGAGATAGAGTCAAAGCTAAACAAGTTCTTCAACGAAAAGGACTTAAAGAGCGAAGAAACGACCAAGCAAAATATCAACGAAAAGTTAAAAGAGGTACGAGTAATGGACAATAACAATGATGCGCTGTATGGAAGTTTGAAAGATGTTTTTGTGGACACCAGTACTGGACAAGCTACAGAAACAATTGTTAAAACTGGAAAGATAAAAGATGGCACTGAGTATGGTAAAAATATTATTCTTACTGATGCAACGACAAGAGATGGTAAACAGATATTCTATGTTTATGAGAAAGTAGGGTATCTGTATGCAAGTGAGGGAAATAAATATATTCTTGACGGCAAGATTACATACAATAATATTCAACATACCACTAATGGTGAAAGTGTAGCCAGTATTACTGAGAAAAAAGTATTTGGTTATGATAATGAAAAAGATGGTGAAAAATGGATTGGATTATCACTACTTGAGCCACTAAAACAATAAGGAGAAACAGGGTGTGGGAGTTATGCACCTAGTTCCCACACTTTTAATTATGAGTATATCAATGTTTAAAGATAAAGATTTTGAAGTAGACTTAAAAGCAGACCCAGTGTATGGAGTTTTACAAATTCCAGTGGCTCATGATTTGCATGAGATGATTGAGTTTGATGTAAAAAAAAATGGAGTAAAAGAAAAAGCTAAAACTAATTCTGATGAAGATAATTCAAGACAAGTTAGTTTATGGAGAATACCTATAAAAACCCACACTGGTGGATTGTTAAAAAATATAATTAAAGAAGCTAATAAAATATTTAATTATAAAATTTGCGCAATACAAGACATACAATATTTGGAATATAATGTAGGAGATTATTATAAAATGCACACTGACATTTCAAACGATTTAGGCTCTATGAGAAAAATAAGTTTTAGTTGGATTCTTAATGAAAATTTTGAGGGTGGCGAATTAAATATTTATAATGGTGGAGAAAAACATACAGTCGTAAATAAAAATAATTTTGTGACTGCATTTACAAGTTTCTTCACACACGAGGTTACACCAGTAACAAAAGGTAAACGAAAAGTTTTAGTCTGTTGGGCTAATGGAGATAGTTGGAGATGAAATTTATACATAAAGGTTTAAATGTTAACCATAGATTTGAAGAAAAAACTTTTGATTATCCAAGAGTAACAAGTGTCTTAGGACATTTTAAAAATTGGGGTTTAATAAAGTGGCGACAAAAATTAGGAGATGCAGTTGCAGACTTTGAAATGAATCGTTGCGCATCAAGAGGAACTGCTACACATGAAACTATTGAAGAATATTTAAAAAATAAAACAGTTACATATAAATCAGTTTTAAGTATGGGATTATTTTTAAACATGCAAAATTATTTAGATATGATTACAAATATTAGATGCTTAGAACAAAAACTTGTAAGTCATAATTTAGAATTACAAGGAACTGTAGATTGTGTCGCAGAAGTCAATGGAAGTTTATCGGTCATTGATTTTAAAACTTCCAACAAACCTACAGAAAAACCAAGAGATACACATTTGCTACAGACTAGCGCTTATGCCATTATGTATGAAGAATTATATAAAGAAAAAATTGAGTCTTTAATAATTATTAGTGCTGATGAATTAGGTGGTAATAAAATGTTTAGGAGAGATTTTTCTGAACATAAAAATAAATTTTTAGAATTTTTAAATAAATACAAAGAGGACATAAAACAATGAGCAAAAAATCAGAAACATTAAACAGAGAAATAAAAAAATGGACTGCAAGTACAGATGATATTTTAAATCGAATGGACTTGATGATTAAAGAATTGAAAAAAGATTTGGAACATAACCAAAAATTATTCAATACAGAAATACATAAGGAAAATTTTGATTGTACTATTGCAGTGGCATACATACATGCCATGAACAATATCATTAATTCAATACAAAGTATTTCAAATTTAAAGCTGAAGCCTAGCAACCACAATGATAAATAGGTGTTGACAGATTGTCATACATAACCCATAATATAGTTATAGTAAGTTAATAAATGACTTACTAATAACTAAATAGGTGCAAACAATGAACAAATTAATAAATAGAAATTTTGGAATCGAAGTAGAATTTGGTAGCACAATTTCTAGACACGCAATGGCAGATAAAATTAAACTTGCAACTGGTATTGATATGCAAGTTGCTGATTACTATAACAAAGATAATACTTGGAGATTAAAACACGATGGTAGTATTAGTTGTGGTAGATATGGAATGGAACTTGTAACTCCAATACTTAGGAACGACTTAGACTTACAAAAATTTTTAGCAGTGTTAGAAGTTTGTGAGAAAAATGGAAAAGTAAATAGAAGTTGTGGTGTGCATGTGCATGTGGAAATTAAAAACCAAGACACAATGGAAAAAAATGTAAAAAAAGTTATGAAGTTTTTTGGTAAATATGAAAATGCTTTGAATGGTTTAATTTCTAAATCTAGGAGAGGTAATAATAATGGTTACTGTAGAGATAATTTTTATAACGAAGTAGATTTGTATGAAGTTTTTGGAGTTATAAATAAAAAATCTGTTAAGAGTTTAATTAAAACTAATGACTGGTTTAATGGTAGAGATAAATGGAATTTCAAAAACTACTGGTCGCAAGGTACTGTTGAGTTTAGAGCGCACCAAGGAACATTGAATGGGGAAAAAATTGCTAACTGGGTTTTTTTGACACAAGCAATTATAAACTATGCAATTAATAGCAGAGGTACAATTGTTAAACAAGGTACTACTACAAAAACATATACGACTAAAGATATGTTAAACGAGTTGAACAAAAAAGATTTTATTGATACTAAAATGAAATCTTATTACTTAACTAGGAAAGAGGAACTTGATGCGCTACAAAGATAACAATGGAAGATTATTTAAAAGTGAAACGCCGACTGGTTTAGTAATGGAATTATATAAAACTAGTTGGCAAAAAGAAAATTGCAAAGATGCGACAGAATGGTTAAAGGGTTGCGCTGATAGGATAAATGAGCAATACGATATTGAGATTGATTTTAATAGCGCAACTACTTTTGTAAATGAGTTGAAAAGAATAAAACTAATTGAGGAGATACACTAATGTTATATTACAGTTATGGAGCAAACACAAACATAGACAACATGAGAGGAAGATGTCCTAAAGCAAAATTAATTGGTGCTTTAACATTACCTGACTATGAGTTAACTTTTAGAAGTGTTGCTGATATTGAAAGAAAAGTTGGAGCGCATGTTGAAGGTGTGCTTTGGGATATTACAAGCGAGTGCGAAAATGCTTTAGACATTTACGAGGGTGTTGCTAGTGGTTTATACAGGAAAGAATATTTCCCAGTAAAGGCTAAAGGCAATATTGAAGATGTGATGTTCTACACAATGAATAGCAATAACTATGGTATGCCTAGCGAACATTATTTTAATACTATATTGCAAGGCTATTTTGAAAACGAATTAGATGTAAATTACTTGTATGGAATTTATGATAGTTTAGAATCTAAAATACAAAAAATTGATAAACAAAAATTAATATGGAGCTACAAATGATAGATATAGAAAAAACAATTAAATACTTACAAGATAAAATTGATAGATATAACAAGGGAGATATGACAATCACTTTATCTGAACACCAAAGCAATGTGGCAACACTGCAACATTTCAATAGAGTTAAAGATGCAAGATAAAGTTAACAATCCAAATCACTATACACAAGGAAGTGTTGAGTGTATTGAAGCGATTGAATCATCAATGAGTAAAGATGAGTTTTTAGGGTTTCTCAAGGGTAATATTATAAAATACTTATGGAGATATAGGCATAAAAATGGCGCAGAAGATTTAGCAAAGTCGCAATTTTATGTTATAAAGTTAATTGAGGTGTATAAAGATGCCAAGAGAAAATGAAGAATATTATGAGGATAGTGAAGTGTTTAAAGATGATGTGATTAAGTTTAAAGACATCATTAAGACTATTGATATAGCCAAATACTCACACAGTCAAAGAGAATTCTGTGAGATAGTGGAAACTATTTATGCAGAAATATTCAACAACAACCAAGAGGTAAACAATGAGCAAGAAGATAAACAAGACAAGTGAAGTAAGAAAACATTTGTTGAGAAATAAAACCATAACAAGTCTACAAGCATTTAAAATGTGGAATGCCACTAGACTTTCTGGAATTATTTATACACTAAGACATAGAGAAATGATGGATATTGAATCTGTTGATACAAAAATCAATGGGACTGTTTTTTCTAAATATACATATAGAGGTATTAAAGATGAATCTAATAGAAAAAGTAAGTGATATATGCAACGATTTACCTGACATTGTCAAGGCAACTTTGTTTGTGTCAGCAATATCTATTTTTTGGGCTATTGTTTTTTAAGTAGACAAGCTACGATAACCCAATAGGAAGCGCTTAATACACCTATTTTAAGCGCTTTTCTCTTTTAGGCTATACTACTTCAGTACAACTAAAAGTAATACCATATAAAGACAGTTGGTCAGCAGTCCAATATAATTCATTTGAGTCCATTCTCATAATACAAGTAGTGTTTGTATAAGCTATGGAAGAATCATCAACTAAAGCTGATTTCAAGGGTGGCTCTATAGGTACAGTTGCAGTTCCATTCCCAGCAGAGGTTACATCACCGACTATCATGTGTAGTTTCTGTGTAGCTCCACTACCAAACTGAATATAATCTCCCTTTTTAAATATCAAGGTACTAGCAGTCGCATTTTCAATAGAGATATCATAAGCCCCAACACTATGAGCGCCATTAACATTGATAACACTATCCAAACCACCTTGAATTGTTTTGGAATCAGGGTCACCAAGTTTAAATGTTCCATATCTTCCATGAAGTTGCATAAAAAATACTTGCCATTCATCAGCTTGTTCTCTTTTCATAGGTGGTAAAGTTACATTTGTACTCCATACACTTCCACCAAAATCATAGGCAACTGATTCATAACTAAATTGACTCTGTGATACTGCCACTGTTCTTTTTATACGCCATTCGCTTGTCACAAAGTTACTGGGCGAGGTTGGAATAGATAATGGATAACTAGGCAATGACATTTTATGCTCCGAAAGTCCTAGCAAATGAGCCACCACGACTTCTCGTTTCGGCTACTGCTTTGACAGTTTGGTCTTTTATTTGTGGCATCAATCCCATAACTTCTGCTCTTACTGTTTGTTGAACACCAGTACTGAAGTTTAGATTTTGATTTATGGTAACTCCACCACCACCATTGGATTGAATATTACCAGCTCCAGTTGGAACGAATAACTCAGGGCCTCTTTCACCAACCATATATGGTGTGTTAGGTTTTACAAAACCACCATGAGCTTTTCCAGATATGCCCGGAGTCTGTCCAGTTGGTGGTGTGCCTGTAGCACCAGCTAGTGCAGTATTTATACCAAAGTTGAGCATACTTGAGAAAGATAACTCATACATATCATCAATAGTTTTATTTATTTGGTCACGAATACCAGTTAAAATGGTTGTCAATCTTGCCAGTAGTGGCTCTAAAACTAATATTCTAACGATTAAAGAAACTACTTCTGCTACAACATCTTTGAATATAGTTTTCATAGCATCTCCAAATTTTTCTCCTTTAGCAATTGCATTACCAAAAGCATCAGCAGTATTTTGAGTAAAGTCTTTCATCACATCATCTATCTCAGTGAATACTTTATTTATTTTATCTTTTAATTGGTCAATAGTTTGTTGTTGTTTTTTAGACATTTCAGGGCCTGTTACTCCAAGTTTCTCTTGAATCTCCAATAAAGTTTGCCATGCTTTTGCAACATCAAAAACTGGTTGCACTTGCTTTGTAGTCGCTTCAGTTAAATCAACGAATCGACCAGTAGTGGCTAATATCCATGCCTGTATGGCTTTATCTCCAACTAAATCTCTTAATGAATCATGTAGTTCTTTAATTTCTTTTGCAAAATATATAACAAAAGTAGTGGCTATTGTCAGTAATCCTCTAAGACTTCCCAACCACATAGCAAAAGTAACAAAGACAGCACTCCCCATAATAATTGCTAATGCTTTCAATGATGCAGTTATTCTGTCTATATTCTCTGCGACAAATTTTATTGATTCCCCAATACTCTTACCAATCTCTTTACCAAACTCCATAATTTTCTTTTGGTTAACTGCCAATTGATTGTTTAGATTATTCATCTTGCCTTTTAATTCAGCAAAAAATCCATCAGCGATTGATTTTTGGAAGTTAAACATTTTATCTGATAGCATTGAGATTGTACCAGTTAAAGTTAATGCAAATTCTTGTGATGCTTTAGCAAAAGTACCACCTCTACCAAAAGCATTTCTAAAAGCAGTTTGAGTTTCTTCTATACCAGCTTTGGAATCACCAGTAAATCCCAATAAAGACTTAACAGCTTTCTCTCTAAATAAATCAGCACTCGCAATACCAGATGAGAACGACCTCTGTATTTGTTCGGCAGTTTTGGCAAAATCTAAACCAGTTACAGATGCCACGTTACCAGTAATGAATAATAATTCGTTTAAGTCATCTGCCCTTTTGGCAACTGCGGCAAGTGAACCAGCTCCCTTTTGAATTTGTGATAACTCAAATGGTACTTGTCCAGCATATTCTGACATTATTTGAAATGCTTTAGCTCCTTCTTCTGCTGACCCAAATAAATTCTTTAACTGTACTTCTAAATTTTCAATGCTCATTCCAACATTGATAATTTTTTTAACTGCTAAGACTCCAAAAACACCAGCAAATATAGAGCCATATTTGAGTACTTGTTTACCAAGCCCATCAATAGACCTCATCATATTGCCAAAGTTTTTTGACATTCCCCTACTAGACTTAGTAGTGATATCTTGAGCTTGTGCCATTCCTTTTTTAAGATTGGACAAGTCAGCTTCAATTTTTACGAGTAATTTATCTAGTTCCATACTTATACATCAGGGTATCTTTGTTTCAATTCTTCTAGTTCATTTTTACTCATTGGGTTAGAAGTCTTTCCAGTATTATATTCCCTAAAACCATTGATTGCCATAGTGATTTCATATATAGACATATTCCAAAAGTCATATGGAGATAAGTTCATCATTCCAACACATATCTCAAACCATTTTTTAGTGGGTAAATCTCCCTCGTAATCTGCTTCAGTTATGTTTTTTTTTCAGCAGATGATTCATCATCAACATTCAAAGCCATAGCTACTAATTCGCCAGTCATTTTAATTGCTTCAAGTAATCCCATATCTGAAACTAATATCTTTACATCATTTTCTTTTATATCACTTCCACCACTGCGAATTGCTAGGGTTAATATATTTATGACTTCTAATAAGGTTATTTCAGCACTTGCTAATTTTTGCCCTATTTTAAGAATAGACATACCCATTGCTTGTTCGATTCTGATGATAGTATCAAGCGACATACGAGCTTTATAGCTTTTGTCATTTGGAAAGTTTAATATCTTTTCTGCTTTGAGGGGGTTTACCATTTTTTTGCTCCTTGATTATTGTTAGTTTTAAAACCTCATCTCTATCGCCAATGTTAACTATTCCATTAGCGATATTATGAGAAAGATTATTTATTTCAACAGTTTGAGCTTTACAAAGTTTAGAATCATAGGGCAGTTCTATTTCTATCATAGAATCAGATTCATTGACCATGCAATTCTTCTTTTTACCATCAATAATAATTTCTTCTTTAGACCACATATTAAACTGTTGCTATAGTTACTGCACCAGCACTTTCAAAAGTCATTGAATAAGTAACTGCATCATTATAAGTACCAGCATAGTCAATAGCTGTTATCTGAAATGCTCCAGTAAAAGTATTGAAATCAGGTACTAAAAATTGATAGTTTGCGAATGTTGTTGCGCTAAAGTTAGTCAGTATAGTTTGTTCACTTGCTCCATCTGTGAATATTCCACTTCCAGAAATTGTGAATGATTTGATACCAGCATTAGCCAATAATGTTCTCACTCTTGATGAGTCTTTGTTAGTTACATCAATCATTTCTGAATTAATAGAAATAGATGTATCTCGTAATCCAGCTACAGTAGTGAAAACTTCTGGACTTCCAGCGTTTCCAACTTTAACCAGTAGAGCGCTACCTTTTTGAACTGCCATAATTTACCTCTTGGTTATTAGTTATCAAAGATTGTAAACTCTACAGTTACCAATCCATGCCTTGTGATGCCATCTACTTCAACAAATGTGGAAGTATTTCTTACATAGCTCATAATTGATGATGCTCCACTCACAGAAATATTAGCATCATTGAGAAGTTCATACAACCTTTCCATGACTTGTTTGATTTGTTTTTGACCACGATATTGTGACCAAACATCAATGTCTAAGCTATATATATTGCCATCTAAAGTCTTTGTTCCAATGTTTGATGATGTTTCCAATCCAATAACGACATATGGATATGCGCTACTTTGTGGAACATTATCATATATTCTATTATTACCAACTAAGCCATCAAGAGTGCTATCTGCTGATAAAAGAGAATAAACTGCTGTTTGTAAATCAAATGAATGCCAACCCATTATACATCTCCTATCATTTTAGCAATTGACTGAGCTTTTCTAGTTGTATTGATATAAGGAACACTATGTTTACTCATAAATGGTCTATCTAAATTCATTTCTAAATATTCTGCATACTCAACATTGGTAAAAACCTTTCCCTCTAAAGAGCTAATTCTTTTATATGAAATACTATTAACTAATAATCCAGTGTCAATTGCTGGAGCATTACCTTTTAAACTCCTACCAGTAATATTTTGTGGAGTTTGTTGCATGGCTCTTTTTACTGAGCCTACAAAGAACAAACCAACTCTGTCAACAAATCTTGATGCATTATCTTCATATCTACTCATGGCTTTTTTATACATTGGCTTTATAGATTTTACAGTTACTTTTGTTGCCATTATGTTGCCACTCCCTCTGTTGCCATAATTTCTTGGTAACGATTTTTACCCTCATCAATGATTTTGATGCTTGTGATGTTAAAAAGTTTTGACCTATAGCTTAATCTATATGCAGAAGTTAACGCTGAATAGTATCTGATAGTGAATTTATATCCTTGAGTTGCTCTTACTTGGTCACCAAACATAGACTCTGACCCTGAAGTAGCTTCTACTTTTGACCATACAGTCGTTGCAGTGCTATATGATGATGTATAACCACCAGCTCCGTCTGTACTTTGTGATAAAGTCTGTAGGGCTACTCTATTTCTAAATTCGCCCAAATACATTAGTAGCCACCATATTTAGAAGTTCCCCTATAAGGATTGCTTGATAAGTTTTTAATAACAAATGGCGATAGTAGTTGAGTTGCTACTTTAGGTGGAGTTAAATTTTTGCCATCTAAGATATCTCCACGATGTTCGTTCAAATAAGATGCATAAGCCAAACAACCTTGTTTAATTTGTTGTGGCACATCTCCACTTGCTCCATAACCAGCAACATATTTTATTTCAAGACCATTTGTAAGTCTTAAACCAGTAGGATATGTTTTTCCTTTTCTTAAAGTAAACATTGAGGGCATACTTGCTGTATCTAAAAAATAATTACTAGTAGCCCAAGTTGTTGCTGTGTCATCATCAGCATAATATTTCACATGACTAATTGAAGATACTGGTGATTTTGGAAGTATAATACTTTTTCTTGGAAAGTTTGCATCATATCCAGTGTAATATCCCTCTATTAATTTTTGGTCAAGGTCATAAACAGAATCAATAAATAACTCATAAGTTTGAGTAGTCATAGTCCTGCCGGTATACTGTTGCGCCCAAGAATCAACAGCTATTCTAATATAACCTAAAGCAGTATCATCATCTGACCCATCAATTTTTAAATGCGTTTTTATTTCTGCCAATGAATTGACATAATCTGTTTGCGCTGTATGTACTTTTAATCCAGCCATTTTTATCTCAGTGGGTTATCGCTACGAGCTTTCATTTCTTCAACCTTTGCTTTTAAGACTTGAATTTCTGCATCATTGATTGTCATTTGCTTAACATCTGGAAAAGATTTTGATTCCAAAACTTCTATTCTTTGAATTAGTTGACCTTGAAAAACAAACAATGAGCCAATAGTAATCACTAGACCTACAATCCCAGCTATAGTTTTAATATCCATTTAATATTCTCTCTAATTCTCTTTCTGCTCTAATTCTATCATCTATTTTATTCTGTAATATTTTATCAAACTCATTAGCTGGGTCTATATAATTACTTGATGCATATATGTTTCTTGCATCAGTATAACTCTTTTCATATCCATAAGGAAGTACTCGGTCTAAAATTTGATTGTCATTAAATAAATTTTGATTGGTTTTACCATATTCTGTCATGTCAGCGTTACTTTTCATGGCTAAAGCTACAGCGTTACTGAAACTTATTAACCTCACATCAATTCTGGAAGTAGAATTATTGATTTTTTCCTCTATCTTTTGGATATCAACCACTGCAACATCTTCATTGATGCTTTGTGAATCATCATCAGAAACTTCAATATTGGATTCTGTGATAACTTCTTCAGTTGATTCTTCTGCGACACTTGTACTGCTTTCTTCAGATTGTGTAGCCACATTTCGTTCTTCGACAGAACTCGTACTTCCCCTTGATTCAGTAGATACGACTTCTTCAGAATTTGATTCAGTTGGCTCAACTGCTGATGATTCTTCTTGACTTTCTGATACTGTGGTAGAGTTTTCTGCAACTTCAATTGTTTCTGTTTCTTCTCTAACTTCAGGGATTTCTTCAACGATTTCGATTTCTGTTGTGATTTCTTTGAAGGTCTTTGATTCTTCATTGATTAGCTCCATTGGTTTTATAAAAACATTTATTATACCTGTATTGATTTCTTCAGTTTTTACTTCTTCAATAACTACTTGTTCAAAAACAATAGAAGAAATTTCTGGCTCTTGTATGATAAAAAATATTTCTTCAAATGTTTCAGGTATTATTGTTTCAGTTAATCCTAAAGTTTCTTCTACATTTGTAAATGTTGTACTAATTTGACTCGTTTGTATAGCACTTAATACAGTATCATCATAAGTCATGGTTACTGATATATTATCTAAGTTAGCGCCACCAAGATTGCTAGGAGCATTAGCATCAGTGCCACTAATAAAAATATTTCCAATGTTACTATTAGACCCTGTATACGCGACACTATCTGAAAAATCTTTGCCATTAATTCCTGTAACATTAGTTCTCTCCTGTGTTGTAGTAGCTAAGACATTGTTATCAATATCTCTTATTTGTAATCTAATTGTAAAAGCATCTGCTCCACCTTGACCACCCCAACAACCAGCAACAGCACATTCTCCATTTTGAACGAGTACAGATGAGTTCAATGTAATGCCATTATTAAGCATGGGTTGAGTTATAGTGTCAGATGTAAGATTAAAAGATTGTTCTATAGAGCCACTATCCCCAAATTCTAAATCATAGCTTGAGCCACAACAGTCACCTAATACTTGAACATCTCCATTAGTTGTCCAACCATTAGAATTATTATTCTCAAATGTTCCATTAGTGATTAAATTATCAGTAGTTTGAGTTTCAGCAAATAATGTCAATGGAAATAATAATATTAATATTCTAATCATTCCAAGTCATACTCTTTTTGTTTGTAAATCTTTTAACACCTTTAATTTTTTGCCATTCTTTTTTAGCTTTATCGCCTATGAGTCCATTGATAGGACAAGGTGTCCCAGCATTCATCATGGCTTTCCAGACAGAATCATCTTGGCAAAGTAATGAGATTGAGGCGACCTTCATGCCCAAAAATGAGAGCAATTTAACTTTTTTCCTCATAGAACATTCCTCATCAATATAGTAGTTTCCTGTGCTTAAACTCACTCCTATAGTGGTAATGCCCATAGATAGTGGTATAACGCAAGAATCTTGCCCATATACGCTCATACTTGGAGCTGATGCTGTATTGGTAGCTGTTTTCTGATTAGAGTTGTTATTTGTGCTATTAGTGGTTGTAGTGTTTGAGCTACTTCCTGATTGATAAGTCGTGCTGGATTCATAACCTCCAGTTATTGCTGTGTTTGAACCAGCATTATTAGATTGAGTATTAGTAGTACTACCACTACTGGTAACATCACCAAATGTAACTTGACATAATCCTAGTGTAATTATAAATATTATTTTTTTCATCTTCGTACAAGTGAGCCACCAAAGTATAATCCTACAATGCTAGAAACGACATGTGTATCTAATGGAGTTATTACTAGACCAGTCATTGGTTTCCATTGAGTTATGTCTGTTGATGATGCAAATATCCACCAACCTTGCATCACTGATTCTGTATAACCAACATAAATTGGCATATTAGAATCAATGAATGGGGCTAACTTAGGCAATACCAAAATAGCAACCACACAAATTAATGCTATCCATCGCCTAGTATTCTTTGTAAATGAGTCAGTAACTTCTCTTGCTTTGTCTTTTTGTTTGGCATCAAAGTTAGCTCGTTGCATCAACATCTTCTGTTCATCAGCTTTATCTTTTGACTTTTGAGCCATTATAGATAATACGCCACCTAATACAGTCGAAACCAGCATTGAGATTAATTCAATAGGAAACATTAGGACATTCTCCAACCAATAATTACGACAATTATACCACCAAGCCAAGCCAACATTCTTACAGCGCCTTTACCCATAGCTATAACATTTTTTAATTCAATTATATCTCTAGTGTTTAAATCTATAGCGTTTTTTAAACTCTTAATCTCTTTTAATAATTGTTCGTTAGTTATGTTCATGTCGCTAGACTGATTACTCCATTCGTTCCCACCATTGGCATCTCAGCAAAAGCCATGTATAGATATTTTGTATTTTCACCATTAGCTTTAGTATCAGTTGTTGTAAGTCTGAAACCATTGCTTTCAAAGTTTATAGTACAGTTCGTACTGTTACTATTATCATCAAATTTAAGTGACCTTGTTTTTGTGCCACCTAAT